>ERZ779851.3321-NODE-3321-length-10895-cov-3.188930_pt1 | contig 10895 bp, 15 predicted proteins | sample MGYA00511094_ERZ779851 | MGnify/ENA primary metagenome ERZ779851 (study PRJEB29588, sample SAMEA2155512) | human gut metagenome | biome: human gut; feature: human-associated habitat; material: faeces | place: Denmark | collected 2008/2010 ... | reverse complement strand
ATTATCGGGTACAGATTCGCTCGGATTCTTCTTTTCCGAAGACGAGCAGTTATACGACCGTTGCATTTTCCTTCATACCACGTTTATTCCGTACAGAGAATTTGAAGAGGTTCTCGGCATAAAGGGGATCGACGAGTATATTTGTTACGGCGGAACGATGAGTCTCGGCGGCGTTCATTATAACGAAAAGTCCACGTTTGCAAGCAAGAAAAGCGTTGACGAATACGTTGACAGTGCGATAGCCAAAAATATTCAGCATTCTCTTAAATGCTATCAGTACGGCGGGCATTTTCGCGCGCTCTACGATCTGTATGAAAAAAACGAGTTGACGAGCGCGATAAACCGCGTTGTAGAAGACGTCAACCATCGTTTCACTTTAGACGTTCTGACGAAAGATTTTATGTCTCATGATTTGGGGATTTCGGCAAGGAATTTGCGAAACGACAGGCAGAACTCGAACGATATTCTTGACAGAATCGACAAAGAAGAATTTACAAAGAGGCTTAAGAATCTGCTCGAAATCAGAAATAAAGAAGAACAAATCGTAACGATTTCGGAAGATCATAGAAGAGAAATAAAAGAGTATCTCGACGCTTTGGATTTAACGGTTGATATCGATATTCAGACGTTGCCTGTCGGTCGTGAAAAGAACTACAAAACTGTTTTTACTCAACCGGGAATGAGATATTCGCAAGCAAAAGAACTCGTGCAATCGTTGCTTGAAGACGGGGAGTTTCAGGAGCTTTCGATTGACGAAAGAAATGCTGTTATCGAACGGATTTTAAGCGATATAAAGGGCAGAATGATGGAAGACATCGTGTTGCTTGAAACAAAGATTGCGAATCCGAAAAAACAAGTTTTTCAGCTTCAGTTTGCTGTCGGCGAATTCGATATGGTTGTTGCGGATAATGCGAATGCGACTTGTGAAATTTACGAAGTAAAGCACAGCAAAGAAAAAGCGACAAGGCGGCACGGATGTTTCCGTTGCCGTCCTTTTCGGCTAATGGGGGTTGATTTCATGGGAAAACATTTAAGTCAAAATGATAGGATAAAAATGGAAACTATGCTTAATTCCGGGCATAAAGTAACGGAAATAGCGGAATATTTGCACGTTCACAGAAGCACTATCTACCGGGAGAAGAAAAGGGGAGAATATACCCATAGAAACAGCGATTATACCGAGGAAACGAGGTATAGCAGCGATTTGGGCCAGAAAACCCACGATTGGAACGCCCAGGGAAAAGGGCGCAGTTTGAAAATCGGGAATGACCTACCATTAGCGGAATACATAGAGGATAAAATTGTAAACGATAAATACAGCCCGGAAGCAGCATTGGCCGCCGTGGCTGAAAGTGGAATTGAATTTGGCACCACCATAAGCGTAAGAACCTTATACCGTTACATAGACAACGGCATTTTTCTTAAACTTACAAATAAGGACTTGCCCGTAAAAGGGAAGAAAAAGAAGCATAATAAGAAAGTAAAGGTACAGAAGAGAGCCGCCGCCGGGGAAAGCATAGAGAACCGCCCGGAAGAGGTCCAGGATCGGGAAATATTCGGACACTGGGAAATGGACACCGTGAAAGGAAAGCAGGGCACAACAAAGTCATGTATGCTTGTTTTGACCGAGCGTAAAACACGGGATGAAATTATTGTAAAATTGCCAGACCAAAAAGCGGCAAGTGTAGTTGACGCCCTGGACCGGATAGAAAGAAAATGGGGCGATATGTTCACGAAGATATTTAGAAGCATTACCGTGGACAATGGCGTGGAGTTTTCAGACTATGAGGGCATGGAGCGGTCAGCATTACATGAGGGAGAAAAACGGACATTCCTTTTCTATTGTCATCCGTACAGCAGTTGGGAGAGGGGCACTAACGAGAACAATAACCGCCTTATCCGCCGTCATATTCCAAAAGGGGAAGATTTTGACGAGAAGCAGGACCGGGACATTGAGTATATAGAAAACTGGATTAACAACTATCCCAGGGGAATTTTCGGCTTTAAGACGTCCGCCCAACTCTTTGAGGAAGAGGTTAGAAAACTGGCATAAAAATTTTTTTAAAAACTTGTCGCAAAACTATTGACAAAATATATCGCTAAGTTGTAAAATCAAATGCGACAAGAGAAATTAACTCTATCGCATTTGATTTCCTATAAGAAAATCAAAGAGTGTTGTAAGAGTATAAAAACTCTTGCGGCACTCTTTTTTTATTGCGAAGAAAACAGAAAGAAAGGTGGTTGGAATGAGAAAAGGAGCGAAACGGCTTAATTTTGCAGATAGGCAGCAGATCGAGAGCATGAGAAAAGCCGGGGCAAAGGTTACAGATATAGCCCAGGCGGTGGGAGTACACCGGGCCACTATCTATAATGAATTGAAGCGTGGCGGTGAACCTTACCAGGCAGAAACGGCACAGAGGGCGTTATAAATACCTGGCAGCAGGGGCCAGAGAGAAAGCGAGGAACTTAACATGAAGCAGATTAAAGTTGAATGGTGCGAGAATTTCATAAAAGCGGTTTTTAAAAGAAAAGTCCCAGGGGGTGGCGGAATTTATACCGGGTGTTTCTGGGATATGGCGGAAAGGTCAGGACTTTGGGAGCGTGGAACCTATGGGACACCAATGAGCCAGGCCCTTGAAAATCTTACAAAAGTGGAAGCCGTACATGATGACGAGGGCAATTTTTTGTATCACATTTTCAAATTGGCATAGTCCCCACGGGCGGCCCCACGCCGCCCGGCAATTAAAACGGCCACGCTGTCCATGGGCGGCGTGAGGGTCCGAAGCCCCTACAAACAGTTGACGGGTTGCAACGGTGGGCGTTGCGGTATTGGTTGACAAGTTTCTGCCAGGGTTTAATGAGAACCGGGCGGCGTGCAGCAGGACAGGCAAAAGAGCGGCACACCTGGGCAGCAGGAAGCGGTCCTAATCAAATATAAGCCGGGAGCCTGGAACCCACAACGCCCAAAACCTTGCAATGATAGGAAATAGACGATATAATCAGAGAATAAGAAATGAGTAAGCATACACGAAAGCGAGGAACTTAACATGGGATTATTCAAAGGTTTATTCTCTAAAAAGCAGGAAGCACAGCCAGCACCGCCGCCGCAGACAGAGCCAGTAAAGGCGAAAGGGATTATTAAGACCCAACGCCACAAACTGGACAATGTGGAAGCCCATATGGATGACATTATGAGCCTGGCCGAGAAAAACGAGGATTTCAAACTTTCCAAAAAGGCAATTATTGACGAGGGCCGGGAAAACGAGAAAATCTATCAATACGAACTGTCAGAAAAAGCCGAACTTTTGTTCGGGGGGGGGCGGAGCCTATCCAGGTTTTTGTGGGTGACGTTCACATTGGCGATATAAAAAAAGGAAGTAAGGCAAAGGTCAAAAAGTTGATTGATAGCGGAACTATCAAAAGCATATACACGGAAGTTTCCGGCGGCAATTATAAGATAGTGCGCTATGACAGCGGCAGGGATGAATATTATTATGACGAATTAGAGGACGCTTTCAGTATTACCATAGAAATCACTTTCCGGGAAGAGATAGAAAAAGATAACTAAAGCACAGCAAAGAAAAAGCGACAAGGCGGCACGGATGTTTCCGTTGCCGTCCTTTTCGGCTAATGGGGGTTGATTTCATGGGAAAACATTTAAGTCAAAATGATAGGATAAAAATGGAAACTATGCTTAATTCCGGGCATAAAGTAACGGAAATAGCGGAATATTTGCACGTTCACAGAAGCACTATCTACCGGGAGAAGAAAAGGGGAGAATATACCCATAGAAACAGCGATTATACCGAGGAAACGAGGTATAGCAGCGATTTGGGCCAGAAAACCCACGATTGGAACGCCCAGGGAAAAGGGCGCAGTTTGAAAATCGGGAATGACCTACCATTAGCGGAATACATAGAGGATAAAATTGTAAACGATAAATACAGCCCGGAAGCAGCATTGGCCGCCGTGGCTGAAAGTGGAATTGAATTTGGCACCACCATAAGCGTAAGAACCTTATACCGTTACATAGACAACGGCATTTTTCTTAAACTTACAAATAAGGACTTGCCCGTAAAAGGGAAGAAAAAGAAGCATAATAAGAAAGTAAAGGTACAGAAGAGAGCCGCCGCCGGGGAAAGCATAGAGAACCGCCCGGAAGAGGTCCAGGATCGGGAAATATTCGGACACTGGGAAATGGACACCGTGAAAGGAAAGCAGGGCACAACAAAGTCATGTATGCTTGTTTTGACCGAGCGTAAAACACGGGATGAAATTATTGTAAAATTGCCAGACCAAAAAGCGGCAAGTGTAGTTGACGCCCTGGACCGGATAGAAAGAAAATGGGGCGATATGTTCACGAAGATATTTAGAAGCATTACCGTGGACAATGGCGTGGAGTTTTCAGACTATGAGGGCATGGAGCGGTCAGCATTACATGAGGGAGAAAAACGGACATTCCTTTTCTATTGTCATCCGTACAGCAGTTGGGAGAGGGGCACTAACGAGAACAATAACCGCCTTATCCGCCGTCATATTCCAAAAGGGGAAGATTTTGACGAGAAGCAGGACCGGGACATTGAGTATATAGAAAACTGGATTAACAACTATCCCAGGGGAATTTTCGGCTTTAAGACGTCCGCCCAACTCTTTGAGGAAGAGGTTAGAAAACTGGCATAAAAATTTTTTTAAAAACTTGTCGCAAAACTATTGACAAAATATATCGCTAAGTTGTAAAATCAAATGCGACAAGAGAAATTAACTCTATCGCATTTGATTTCCTATAAGAAAATCAAAGAGTGTTGTAAGAGTATAAAAACTCTTGCGGCACTCTTTTTTTATTGCGAAGAAAACAGAAAGAAAGGTGGTTGGAATGAGAAAAGGAGCGAAACGGCTTAATTTTGCAGATAGGCAGCAGATCGAGAGCATGAGAAAAGCCGGGGCAAAGGTTACAGATATAGCCCAGGCGGTGGGAGTACACCGGGCCACTATCTATAATGAATTGAAGCGTGGCGGTGAACCTTACCAGGCAGAAACGGCACAGAGGGCGTTATAAATACCTGGCAGCAGGGGCCAGAGAGAAAGCGAGGAACTTAACATGAAGCAGATTAAAGTTGAATGGTGCGAGAATTTCATAAAAGCGGTTTTTAAAAGAAAAGTCCCAGGGGGTGGCGGAATTTATACCGGGTGTTTCTGGGATATGGCGGAAAGGTCAGGACTTTGGGAGCGTGGAACCTATGGGACACCAATGAGCCAGGCCCTTGAAAATCTTACAAAAGTGGAAGCCGTACATGATGACGAGGGCAATTTTTTGTATCACATTTTCAAATTGGCATAGTCCCCACGGGCGGCCCCACGCCGCCCGGCAATTAAAACGGCCACGCTGTCCATGGGCGGCGTGAGGGTCCGAAGCCCCTACAAACAGTTGACGGGTTGCAACGGTGGGCGTTGCGGTATTGGTTGACAAGTTTCTGCCAGGGTTTAATGAGAACCGGGCGGCGTGCAGCAGGACAGGCAAAAGAGCGGCACACCTGGGCAGCAGGAAGCGGTCCTAATCAAATATAAGCCGGGAGCCTGGAACCCACAACGCCCAAAACCTTGCAATGATAGAAAGCGAGGGATAAACGATTGTTTTACAGTGGATATTTTTGCGATAAATGCGGCCAGGCCGTGGAGTATAGACGGACAAACGGCGAGTGGCTACCCTCTAAAACGCACCTGGTAGCATATGCCAGGAAAGCCGGGTGGAGTATCGGGAAAAGCGTTATTTGTCCACGTTGCAGAAAGTACGGCGGATATAGCGGAAAGCGAGGAACTTAATATGAAAATCATTTTAGAAAAAGATACGGACCTTAAAGACCTGGAAGCCAAGGTAAACAAGACCCTGGCAGACCTAGAAGCAGGGGGCCAGAAAATTAGGGACATGAAATATACCGTTTGCACGGTTCCGCACATTCGTGGGGATAGGATAGGAGGGTACACAACAATCTATTCTGTTATGATTGTTTACTCTCTTCCCTATGAGGTGTAGCCATGGCAGAAATGACACTGGGAAGTCTTTTTGACGGAATAGCCGGGTTCCCATTGGCAGCCCGGCGGCAGGGGATAAAAACCGTGTGGGTCAGCGAGATAGAACCGGATTGCATAGACATAGCAAAGCGGCATTTCCCGGAAGCGTTGCAACTGGGAGACATTACGAAGATACACGGGGACAAAATCCCCGTGGTGGATATTATCAGTTTTGGAAGCCCTTGCCAGGATTTGAGCGTGGCCGGGAAGCAGGTCGGAATTACTGGGAGCCGGTCCGGCCTATTCATGGAAGCCGTGAGAATAACCAGGGAAATGAGGGAAAAGACAAATGGACAATATCCAAAATATATCATATGGGAAAATGTGGCCGGGGCTTTTTCAGGCAATAAAGGCGAGGACTTCCGCCGGGTCCTGGAAGAAATCACAAAGAGCAACATTCCAATGCCTAAAAGTGGAAAGTGGGCAAATGCCGGAATGGTTGGAATTGAGGGACCAGGGGGGGACATTCAGTGTACAGCATGGAGATTGCTTGACGCCCAATTTTGGGGAGTGCCCCAACGTAGAAAACGTATCTACCTTGTCAATGATTTTGGAAACGGATGTGCCGGACAAATACTTTTTGAGTGCGAAAGCGTGTTGGGGTATCATCCGCAGGGCAGAAGCGAGAAACAAGGAAATTCCGGTCATTCTGAAAATAGCGTTACTGGAACGGATTGCAGAGGAATGGCAGAGGACGCAGACGGGCAAATGAAATTAGATTTTGGCCGTACCGCTGACAGAATTTACATAAACGCAAAGCAGAGTGTAACGCTCATGGGAAACGCCGGGGGCGGCGGTGGCAAAACGGGTTTATATTTGCCTCCGGTTTATACCATTGCCGGAAATGTCATTGGCCGGATAGGAAAAGGCGGCGGCAATCAACTGGGGATAAACCAGGACACCGCCCCAACGCTTACGGGAGCGGACCGGCACGCCGTAGCATACGCCGCCGGGTTTCTTCCAAAAGCAGGAGCAAAGGCCAGAGGGATAGGCTACACAGAGGAAGCCACGCCAACAATTACGTCAAAGAACGCCACGGCAGTAGCGGCAGGATTTACGCAAAGCGGCTATGGCGAGTATAAAGAGGGCGTGGGCACTCTGAAAAAGAGCCGTGGGGCAGCAGGAGGGGGAAGCGAAACACTGGCCGTGATATTGGAACGCATTGCCCAGGCGGTAAAATACCGGGTCCGCCGCCTTACGCCGCTTGAATGTGAACGCCTGGACGGTTTCCCGGATGAATGGACCAGATACGGGGCAAGCGGCAAAGAAATGTCAGACAATGCCCGTTATATGGCCCTGGGGAATAGTATAGCGGTTCCGTGTGCGGAGCGTGTTTTTATCGGCATAAAGAAAGTGGAAAGCGAGGAATGAAGCATGACAAATTTAGAAGTGTTCGGAATGATTGTAATTTTACTTATCATCAAAGGCGGCGGAGTAATTTTATACCTGGCATTGGCCGGGACAGCCATTATTTACGCCCTGGGAGCCAATGAAAGCCCGAAAGGCCGCCGTATATTCTTTGGAGTCCTGGACCTGGCTATGATGATCGCTTTTATAGGCGCTTCCGTCTATTTCCACAAATATGGGTGGCCGTTATGAAATTACGGGAATTTTTAACCGTATTCAGTAACCCGGACCGGATAAGAATTGTAAAGGATGACAAGGCGGTTTATACGGGATATTTGGCCCTTATACAACACGCTGAAAATCTGGAAGAACTTATGGACGCAGAAGTGAAGCGGTTCAGTGCAACGCCGGAGATAAGACACAAGGAATGGAAAAAAGCGTGGACTTATGGCACCATTACAGCCATGGGAAACGCCGGAATATTCCTTTGCGGATTTGCAAATGAGCCTATACAACACCATTTATTTATAGGAGAACGAAGCATGGCAGAAATGACAGTGACGGTAAAGATTGAGGACTTGCCAGGATTTAAAGCCAGGCTTGCCAGAATAAAGAAGATTATGCGGCGGCGTGCCTGGGTAAACGGGCATAGGACCGGGAAAGAAAGGAAAAGAACATGACACCACTAAACGGAATTATGGAGCCGGATTTTCTGGAATACCTGGACAAGACATTTAAACGGTGGCAGCAGTTGGCAGATCAGGGCGTGACCCTGGGAAGCCGTGAGATTGCAAAATTGGCAGACACCGTATACGGGGCAAGGCTTAACGCCCGTTATGGTTTTGAAGCGATTACCCACCGGGGACTGGATGAAGAGGGCCAGGAGCGTTTTTCCATTATGTTTTACAGAAACCGGGAAGCGGCGGAAACGGAAGAGCCGCTTTATACCTTTAGTACACCTATTCACAGATAAGAAAGGATTTGAACATGGGATTTTTAGACGGATTTACAAGTGACGGGACCGTGGAAATGAAGCACACGGAATATTACAACCTTATGCGTGAAGCAGCAAAGGCGGATTTAATCACCAATGCCGTAAAGGCGGAGGTGCCGGGCTTTTATATCCAGGCAATGATTACCGGGAAAAGGCCGGATTTTCTTAATGAACTGGAAGCAGAGGAAGAGGACACGGGCTTTCATTCTGAATATGAACAGATCACCGGGGCGGTTGTCTCCATATTTGAAGCCTGGATGAAAGAAAACGGCGTGGAAAGTGCCGCCGCCTCTTTGCACCGCCTTATTGATACCCTGGCCCAAAATCGCATTGAGGAATTACGGACGATAAAGGAGAACCAGGAAGAGAGCCGGGAAAGAGCGAAAGCGTCACTTGAAGAACTGAAAAAGGCAATGGAAGCTTGGGGAAAAATGCCGTCAATTAACGTATGTATGGATTTTGGAAGCAAGAAAGACCATACGGAAGCAGACGGGCAGAAGCCGCAGACCAAGCCGGACCGTGATTATTGGAGTTGCGGAACTTGCTTTCACCATAGGAAAGGGAAAGACTTACCAATTTGTGGACAGTGCGAGGACGGAAGCCAATACACACCGTCAGATGATGAAGCCCAGGAAGCCCACGAACTGGCAGAGGATAACGCCGAGGGGCAGCAGGACCAGGAAGAAAGCGAGGAACCCGACAATGGCAATGATTGAGTTAAGAAAAGAGGTTGAAGCGGCGGCCATGGCCGAATTAAACCGGGCAAATATGAAGTTTCCGCTATTCAATAGCACACATGAGGGGTACGCCGTCATTTTAGAGGAAGCAGAGGAAGCCCAAGAAGCAATGGAAAATGTAAATTCTTCCCTGGCCGTGTTATGGGACCGGGTAAAGGGCAAAGAAATAGCGTGCTTCCTGGATGACGATACAACGCCAACAGCCATTTACAACCAGGCCATTGACGCCGCTTGTGAAATGATACAGACGGCGGCCATGCTCTTAAAGTATGAAATGAGCCAGGGGCAAACAAAAACCACGAAAGGAGACGGAACAAATGGCGATCTATGCGGTTGACTTTGACGGAACCCTGGCCGTTACCAGGTTCCCGGAAATTGTGGAGCCAAAACGCAAGGTGGTAGCGGCGGTTAAAATGCTGAAAGCAAATGGTCACAAGGTCATTTTATGGACAAGCAGAACAGGGCGTGATCTGGAAGCGGCGGTGGAGTGGTGCCACGGCCAGGGGTTACAGCTTGACGCCATAAATGAGCCGTTGCCGGAGCAGGTGGCAAGGTGGGGCAATGACACAAGGAAAATATATGCGGATTTCTATATTGATGACAAGGCCATGAGCGTAAGCGAGTTGGAAACCATTATGGATAAAGTGATGGACATTGTGGGCGAGTATGTGAACCAGTAGGAAAGAAAGCGAGGAACTTAACATGGGAAATACACTTGCAATGATTTTAGATAATGAGCGGAGCCGGACAACGCCGGACTTTATCCGGGGCAGCAGGAGGAACCGCCGGGAGAAGCCGAAAGCCGGGGAACTTGACCGGAACCTGGCCGTAAAAAGAGAAGTACGGGCCATTATGTCAATGATTGACAAGGAACTGGGAAATTACCAGAGTTTGGCGGAATTAGACTTTAGGGCCGGATTTGTGACCGGGAAGATTTACGAGAAAGAAGCCGCCGGACTTATTACGCCGGGGTATCGTGCGGAACTGATTAGAATTTTATACGCAAAGTATGAAACAATCAGAGGACTGGAAAGCGAGGGCGTGTAATGCAATTTGTAATTAAAGGAATGAAGTACAACACCGACAACATGGAAAATGTGGCAAAGGTAAAGAATGGTATCAGATAGATAATATTTGGACCCGTGCCGCATATCCGGGCAAAGAAGTGGGCCGGGTCTATGAATGTGAGTTGTGGAAGTCAGAGAAAGGAAACTGGCTTTTGACCCATGAAGTGGATTACAGCAAAGCCATGGGCGAAGCCATAACGGAAGAGGAAGCCAGGGAACTTTTAACGAGATTTGCAACGCCGATATACGAAAGCCTATTCGGAGAGTTGCCGGAAGCATAGGCAGGAAAGCGAGGTTAAATAATGGGCAGACCCTTAATTATTATAAACGGAAATGATTTCCCAAAGTTTTGTGACAACCGCTGTATCAATACGAAGTGCAGCAAGCACCTTTCCAAACTGGCCGGACATTCCGGCGGCGCCAGGATAAGCAAATTGAGAGATACGCCGGATTGTGAGGGCTACATATCAAAATGGAAAAAGTCACATGAGGAAATCCAGGCGATACAAAAAGAAATGCGAGAAGCAGGGATTGAATAAGGGCAAAGCGAAACCCGGTTGCAAGGTGGGGAACCAAAACAACCGGGTTGGAACTTAACACCCATATTATAGCACAAGATATAGAGAAAATAAAGCGTTTTCTACTATATATAGGAAAGAAAGGCGGCAGTTATGGCGGGAA
>ERZ779851.3315-NODE-3315-length-10906-cov-8.541609_pt1 | contig 10906 bp, 14 predicted proteins | sample MGYA00511094_ERZ779851 | MGnify/ENA primary metagenome ERZ779851 (study PRJEB29588, sample SAMEA2155512) | human gut metagenome | biome: human gut; feature: human-associated habitat; material: faeces | place: Denmark | collected 2008/2010 ... | reverse complement strand
CTAATCATTTTTAAGCGCCTTTTTATTTAATGTCCTTGACTCGGGGTCCACATTATTCTCTATCCCATTCATTTCTACTGCTTCTAAAATCACATCTTTCATATTATCCATAAATGCTTCCTCCTAACATGCATACATAACTTTTTCATAACAGGAATATTGTTTATCTAAGTTATATTTATACAATCTGTATATCATGATTTTCTTTTCTAGATACTCTTTTGTTATTTTAGGTTTTCTATTCTCAATAGACTCTATTTCTTTTTTGATTCTTTCTATTTGTGTTGTGAGATAGGTCATATCTAAGTTTTTTCTAATTGATTGGGTATCATAATCCACCAACATTTCTATATCTTTTAAATCATTCAGGTTATTATATCGATAGGATTCAAGAGTACGTTCCCATAAAGGATGGTCTTGATCAATTCTTTTGACAATTCTCTTGAATATCTTCTTTGACTGTTTCATATCTTCATTACTTAGATGCTTCTTAACTCTCTTTTTATGCGTTCTTAGGTCCTCTAACTCATGCATATAATCTTCTTTCACAGCATCCATATAGCCTTCTAACTCTTCCTTATATATCTTGATATAATGATTCTTACATCTCTGACAATAAGCTATTCTTTTCTTAAGGAAGATACACTCAACCATCAAACTATAATATTCTTTATATGAATCAGCATACATTTGATAATTATCTTTTTGATTCTCTTCAACTTGTTTCTTCAATTCATTACGTTCAATGATTAAACTTCTGTAAAGTTCGATTAAGTAGTTTGTTGTAGTAGACATAGCGCATCTCCTCCTTAACTACATCATACAACTTTCATCAAAAAAATGTTTTGAGTAGGGCTCTCATAAAGTCTATTTAAAGGCGTTCAAATATTTTTTTGTGTAATGACTATGTACCACATATATTGTTAGTTAGTATGTGCATAGACTATCTTATATAGAATATTATTACTTTCATGCATGAAAATGTAGTGTCGTGATTGTGAAGTAAAATATCTCATGATACAATTAAATTACTATTCATAGGAGGAAAAGAGATGAAACACAAAGGGAAAAAGATATTTGCGGCTTTAGTAGCAAGCACGATGATTTGTAGTGCTCCTGTCTATGCGGCCAATAATACAACAGATGTATTCTATGATGATTTCAGTGGTACAACACTTGATACAAATAAGTGGTTGATTGCGGATAAATCATGGGGTGGAAACAATGGTGGTGTTGTTCCTGAAAACGTATCTGTTTCTAATGGTACATTAAAATTAGAAGGGCATGGAAACAAATATAAAGGAAACGTAAAAGGACATAACCAGCCAACAGGTATACGTACAGGAGCCGCTATTGCGACTAGAAATTATTATTCTTCAGGTAGTTATGAAGTCGTCGCAAAAGTTGCACCAGAACTCGGTGCCTGCTCAGCTATCTGGACATTTGAATATGAAGAGTACTATCCAGGTGATCCAGAATATGAAGCATCAGGTAAAACAGGACAATATTATGCCGTTAATCATGAGATTGACATTGAATTACCTACAGCCAATGCAACGCATAAAACACCTTCATTTGAAGCAGCACGCTTTAATACATTCACTACAGAAAATGGCTATAGTATGAAAGAAGATTTACCTTATGCAGTCGATGATGGAAAGTTCCATACATATCGCTTTGACTGGCATACAGGCAGTGATACAGAAGAAAAACGTGTGGATTATTATGTAGATGATATTTATATGTGTACAAGTAGAACACAGGTTCCAAGCAATGCAGGACGCTTCTGGATTGGTTTATGGTTCCCTACAAGTATTGATGCCGATAAAGATGGCATCTGTGAAACAGGTTGGACAGGCACAGCAGACTTTGATACAACCGTATTTGAAATCGATTCTGTCAAGATTGAACCTTACCATGAATCAGGTGACACCCCACAAAAAGAATCATTCCCATATGATGGCTGGGCTATTGATTCATTCCCAGAACTTATTGATCAGGAAAAATACAATCATATTATTAATGGTGACTTCTCAGAAGGTAAAACAGCCTGGACTCTATCTGGAGATGCCACTGTATTAAATGAAAAAGCTGTACTTTCTTCAGGTTCTAAAACGGATACCATCTCACAGCTTATAGATGTTAAACAGCGTATGACTTATACAATCAGTGCTGATATTGAAACAGATGGTACAGAAGTAACTATCGGTGCAAGAAAGAAAAATGGTACATTCAACTCATCTCAGACATTTAATAAATCTGGACATGTAGAAGTATCATTTGTGACTGATGCAGGTTCTTCGCAGCAGATGGAAGCTTATGCACAGGTATTACGTTATCAGCAGGGCGCACCTGTTAAGGTAGATAATATCAAGGTAACAAGTGGTAAAGCTTCTACAGTGATTCCTACACCTACACCAAAACCAGAAGTCTCTCAATTAGTAGCTAATGGTGAATTTGATGAAGGAGATAAGAACTGGAAGTTATCAGGAAGCACTATTATTGAAAACGGACATGCTGTGCTTGCTTCTGGTTCAGATACAGATGGATTATCACAGAAAATCAGTGTAGAAGGTGGCAAAACATATACATTAACGGCTAATGTCATTTCTAGTGGTACTAATATTGATGTTGGTATCAGAGATTATAATGGTCGTTATACAAATATTCATCAGACATTCAATAAATCAGGTACAATGACTCTTACATTCACTACCGCAAAGCATATCAAGGAAGTAGAATTATATGCTGAAGTAGTCAGATATCAATCAAACAACAATCCTGTCTATTTGGATTCTATTGTTTTAAAAGAAGGAAAAGAAGAAATCACTCCAGATCAGCCAGAGATTCCAGAAATTCCTGCTTCAGGATTATTAAATAATGGCACATTTACACAAGGTAATTCTTATTGGACACTAGGTGGTAGTGCTTCTATTTCATTAGGAAAAGCTATTCTTACTTCAGGATGTGATACAGATACAATCTCCCAGAAGGTATCTGTAGAAACAGGTAAGACATATAAACTTACTTGTGATATTAAATCCGATGGCTGTAATGTAGATCTTATGATTCAAGGACATGATGGTAAATATAGTAATAAGAAGGTGTCTTATTCTACAAATACAAAAGGGGAACTAGTATTTACAGTAGGAAAAGTACACTCTGAATCTAAAGTAGTGATCCAGGTATTACGTTATCAGAACGGATCAGTTAAAGTATCCAATATTCAACTAGAAGAAATGAAATAAATAAGGCAGAGACACCCGTCTCTGCCTATATTACTTTATAGATTGCTTCACTGACACTGCTTACTACTTCATTGACTTGTTCCTTTACACTATCAGGAGAACTATGGAAAGTAAAACTATAATCACTTGCCTTAAACAAAGGTAAATCATTATAGGAATCACCAATACCAAGCATCTTATCCGCATTAAAATGTTTTTTAATAGCCTTTACACCTGTACCTTTAGAAATACCCTTTGATACAATATCAATTACATTCGTATTCTGATAACCAGATACCATAGGGTATCTATCATGCACATCTGATACAAATGTTGCTGCTTCTTCATTGGTATTAAAAACTAAAGAAATACTATAGAACTTTGAATCCTTGATTTCTTCAAAATCCTTAATCATAGTAAAAGTAGGAAAATCAATAAAATCAGTAAAATAGAAATGAGATTCACTTTCTGTCTGTACAATAATGTTAGAGTAGTCTCTATAATGATTATATATATCCCTCACAAGTTCTTTATCTAAAAGGTGTTCCTCAATCACATGTCTATCCTTATCTAATAATAGTGCACCTGTACACATAATATAGAAATCAAAAGGAATACCCTCTACATCATATAAACAGCTCAGTGGTCTTCCTGTACAGACACCAAATAGATTCTCTTTTTGAAAAGCTGCAATGGCCTCTCTATCTGTTTCTGTTACTTTTTTATTATGAACTAAAGTACCATCTAAATCAGTCGCAAATACCTTCATTCTTATATCCTCCTAGTACATCTATAATTAAGTGGTGATCTTCATCATGGGCAAGTCCTGATACAATCACACATCCACGTAATTCACCTTTTATAAAAAGTGAAAAACCTCCTCCACATATTGCGATAGTAGAATCATTCTCATCATATACATGTCTTTCTTCTTGATCTAGAAACACATAATAAGTGCTATGGTGATATCGTTCCACTGTATTCTGCTTTCTATCGAGCCATTCTACGCCCTTTTTGCCAGGCATCAAATACTGGAACACAATATCTCCATCTAATACGTACTGGTTTACTTGTTTTCTTTACTATTTCATTCCCAATACAATACGCATCTTCTGCATCAAAATGATCAAAACTTAATTCTTCCTCCAACTTTAATACATCTTCTTTATTCATGTTCATCACCTGATTCATTTCTATCATAAATCATCATTACAATGAAATAGTTTTCATATATATAGAAACAAACGTTCTCTTATTCTTGTTTATTGATAGAATTGAGTGAACTAAAAGTTCAATCATTCACCTGATGATAAATAATCGCATAAAGATTACTTAACACATACTGAAAAGCTAATTGTGAATAGAATGTACTAATTCTATTCTCTTTCTCACAATCAGGAATCATAATCAAATCATCACAATAAGCCATTAATGAATTCTTCTTATTCGCAGTAATAAGTCCAATTTTCACATGATTCCTGCTCAATGTCTGTACACACTCTAGAAGTCTTTCCTGTCCTCTATAACTGATAATAAGTGCATAATCATCCTTGTTCATACGTTTAGAAATATGTCTCTCTTCTCCAAATTGAGTCGCAAGAGTAGGGAATATATTCACCTTTACAAGCTTATTCGTAAAATTAATCACTGTAGTTTGTGTATCCCCATAACTAAACAAAAAGATACGCTTCTTATGAATAATCTCATGTGCCATAGACTTGAGCACATCTATATCTAGATTTGAATACACCTGCTTAATGCTTTCCTGATACAAAGAAAACATATTCTTCATAATCTCTTCTGTCGTTTCATTAAACTGAAAAGGTGTCGTATAATCCACACTCTCTACAATATATTTATTCGCTTCTCTTTCTTTAATTAAATCTACCTTTAAAGCCTTATATCCACTATAACCTGTCTTACGGCATAATCTAATAATAGTCGCATTAGAAGTATAAGTCTTTTTCGCAAGATCATTAATAGACAACTCTTCTAATAAATCCAAGTGATTCATTAAATAATCAATCACTTCTTTTTCAGTCTCTGTATACTTATTTTCCTGTGATATATCTAGTATCATGGGCTTCACCTCTCTTTCTATTTTAAGTGAATTTTCTTTGATTAAAAGAGTAAACAACAAGATATCTTTTATTCTCTTTCTATGATATCATGTATTAATCTTTTAGGAGGGAATAACATGAATCAGACACAAGATTTCACTAAGGGAGTTATCTGGAAACAGTTGCTTTTTTTCTTTTTTCCTATTCTTATAGGAAGTTTTTTCCAACAGTTATATAACACTGTTGATACAATCATTGTTGGACAAGCAGTAGGCACAAGCGCACTTGCTGCAGTCGGTTCAACAGGAAACTTAACGAATTTAATTGTTAACTTCTATGTAGGCTTATCTACAGGTGCTTCCGTAGTCATCGCCCAATACTATGGTGCACAAAATAATAAGAAAATCCATCAGGCAGTGCATACTTCTTATATTCTTGCAATTGTCAGTGGAATACTCATGATGCTTTTTGGCTTATTTTTCTCATATCAATGTCTAGATGCCATTGGTACACCACATGATATATTGAATGATGCCACTCTCTATATGCAGCTTTACTTCTTATGTATGATTCCAGGTGCAATCTACAACATCGGTGCAGGAATCTTAAGAGCAGTAGGTGACAGTAAAAGACCACTCTATTACTTAATTGTATGTAGTATTGTGAATGTTGTATTCGACTTTATCTTTGTAGTCATTTTCCATCAAGGTATTGCTGGGGCAGCCATTGCGACAGTTATTGCACAATTTGTCTGTGCTATACTTGTCACTATTCAATTAATGCGTACAAATGAAGTCTACAAACTTACATTATCAAAGATGAAATTTCATCTACCTGTACTAAAGAAGATTATTATGATTGGTGCTCCTGCGGGTATCCAATCAACAATGTATAGTATTTCAAACATTGTCTTACAGAGCCATATCAATGCTTTTGGTACACAAACAATCGCTTCATGGTCAGTTTATGTGAAAATAGATGCATTGTTCTGGATGATGATTGCGGCCATTGGTGCAGCTATCACCACCTTCGCAGGCCAAAACTATGGAGCCCATCTTCATGACCGTATTAAAAAGGGGGCAAGAACAGCCCTTGCTATGGCTTTCATTATGACTATTTCAATCAGTACAATACTCTGCTTAACAGGTAGCTATATCACAAGACTGTTCTCATCAGATCCCCATATTATTGAAGAATGTTATAGCTTGATGCTGTTCTTAATGCCATTTTATTTCTTATATTGCTGTGTTGAAATATTCTCAGGAACAATGAGAGGATGTGGAGAATCAATTAAACCAATGATATTAGTATGCTTAGGTATATGTGTACTACGTATTGCCTGGCTCACATTCATTTCACCACACTATCCAACTATTAAAGGTGTTGTTGTCTCTTATCCAGTCACTTGGTTTACGACCTCACTACTCTTTATTATTTACTATAAACATTTCAAAAAGCATCATTTTGATGCCTAATCAAGGAACAAAGTCTCACTTTGTTCTTTTTTTAGTACAATTTAATAATTTATTTTTACAGTGATAAAAAATCTTTGACATATATTAAGAATTGGTGTAATTTATAAACATAAAAGAAAAGGGGGATTCATGTGAAAGGATTTTTTGATAACTTAGGATTTTTTGCCAGTCGATTCAATCAGGCTATAGTGATTACGATTGAATTATCAATCATATCATTAATAGCTGCGACTATTATTGGAATCATTGTTGGATTAGTCAATACTTCAAAAAGTAAGTCAGTGATCATGAAGATATTAAAGGCAATCGCCAACCTTTATATTTATATCATTCGTGGTACACCAATGCTTGTACAAATACTGATTATATATTTTGGCTTGGGACAGATGTTAAGACCTACAGGATTTAGATGGTTAAATATCGGGGGTACTTTTACTGCTGGTACTGTTGCCTTATCACTTAATGCCGGTGCTTATATGGCAGAAATCGTCAGAGGTGGTATTGAAGCAGTAGACAAAGGACAGATTGAAGCAGCCAGATCACTTGGCTTAACTTATGGTAAAACAATGAAAAAGATTGTCTTACCACAGGCTTTAAGAACGATGTTACCTTCAATCATCAACCAGTTCATTATTTCTATTAAGGATACTTCATTATTATCTGTTATTGGTCTAACAGAATTGACTAACGTTGGTAAAACAATTGCCGCAACGCAGTCAGCTCATATGATGGTCATTTATTGTTTTATGGCTTGTTATTATTTATTTATCTGTACAGTACTTGCACAGGTATCAAAAGTTGTAGAAAAGAGGTTATCTTATGGCAAATAAAAAAGTCTCTGTCAAAAATCTAAAGAAGAACTTTGGTTCTTTAGAGGTTTTAAAAGATATTTCTTTAGAGATTAATGAAGGAGAAGTTATCTGCTTGATTGGTCCTTCAGGATCAGGTAAATCAACATTCTTAAGATGCTTGAACCGTCTAGAAGATATTACAAGTGGTAGTGTTGTCATTGATGGTGAAGACATCACAGATCCTAAACTTGATATCAATAAGAAAAGAGAAAACATCGGAATGGTATTCCAACATTTCAATCTTTTCCCACATATGACAGTCAAAGAAAATATTATGCTTGCACCTGTTGAACTCAAGAAGATGACAAGTGCAGAAGCAGAACAAACTGCTTATCAATTATTAGAACGTGTTGGTCTAAAAGATAAGGCAGACAGCTATCCAGCTCAGTTATCTGGTGGTCAGAAACAAAGAGTTGCTATTGCGAGAGCCCTCGCAATGAAGCCTGATATTATGCTTTTTGATGAACCAACTAGTGCGCTCGATCCAGAAATGGTTGGAGAAGTATTAGCTGTTATGAAAGATCTTGCAAGTCAAGGTATGACAATGGTTGTTGTTACTCATGAAATGGGCTTTGCGAGAGAAGTAGGAACTAAAGTTATATTCATGGATGGTGGATATATTGTAGAACAGGGTAATCCATATGATGTTATCAATCATCCACAGCAACAAAGAACGATAGATTTCTTAAACAAAGTATTATAAGGTATCAACACATAAGTGTAGATATATAAGGGAGGAAACGATTATGAAAATGAAGAAGTTCGGTGCTATTGTATTAGCAGGTTTAATGGCAGTTTCATTAGTAGGTTGTGGAGGAAATTCTAGTAGCAAGAACGAAGAAAAGACTTATATTATTGCGACTGATAAAACATATCCTCCATTCGAAATGGAAGATGATTCTGGTAAATTAGTTGGTGTCGATATGGACTTAATCAGAGCTATTGCTAAGGATCAGAAATTCAAGATTAAGATTAACTCATTAGGTTTTGATGCTGCATGTACAGCGCTAGAATCAGGTGAAGCTGATGGTGTTATTGCAGGTATGTCAATCAATGATGAAAGAAAACAAAAATATGATTTCTCATCTCCATACTATGAAACAGGTGTTTCAATGGGCGTTGCAAAAAATTCAGGTATTAAAGGTTATGCTGACTTAAAAGGTAAAACTGTAGTTGCTAAAACATCGACTGCAGGATTAAAATATGCTCAGTCTATTAAAGATAAATATGGATTCAAACTAGAAGTTGTAGAAGAATCAACATTCATGTTTGAAAAAGTAAAATCTGGTGAAGCAGCTGCATGTTTCGAAGACTATCCAGTATTAAAATATATGGTTAAGACAGGTCAGTTAAACTTTGATATTCCTTGTGGTAAAGAAAGCCCAGCAAACTATGGCTTCGCAGTATTAAAAGGTGAAAACAAAGAATTATTAAAGAAGTTCAACAAAGGTTTAGCTAACTTAAAGAAAGACGGTACATACGATAAGATCGTTGCTAAGTACGAATAAGACTTATTAAAGAGTGATAAGATATATGTCTTATCATTCTTTTTTTATGATATACTTTATCTATGAAAAAAATGAACTCTATACCACTTATTTGTGGTTTATTATCTATCGCAGCATTTTTAATCTACTTTTATAGTGCCAACCATGCTCCTTATTCTTATATAGATATAATAGTGCTTGGTCCTGTATTTTCTTTTGTAGGACTCATCTTTTCTATTATTACTAGAAAAGAAAGAACACTTATTTGGTGGCTAGGCTTATTACTATGTATCTTTGGCTTTTTGGTATGTATCATGGTATTCATGATATTAGTTTTATTTTTTATTTCTTAGGAGGAATTTATGAAGAGATTAATAAGATGTTTATTTATTGTATGTATATTATGTTTTTCTGTTTCTCCTGTCTATGCTAGAGCTGGCGGCGGGGGAGGAGGATCAGGAGGCGGTGGAGGCGGCGGCAGTTCCTCAAGTGGTCATACACCTCACTCTGAGAGTCATCCAGCTTCAAATGAAGATCGTGCTGCTAGTGTTATATTATTTATTCTTGGATCATATAGTCTTTCATGTTTTGAAAAATATCGTCGCAGATATAAAGCTATCTCTATGCATAAGGCTATGAAAAAAGAATTAAAAGAAAAGAATAACGCATTCTTTGAAGAAATGAAGATGAACAGGGAGGTTACTCACTACTATTATGCTATACAGAATGCATGGAGTGATAAAGATATGGATACTCTTAAACAACATCTTTCTTCCTCTCTTTATGGTCAATGGAAAACAAAACTCAACTGGTGGGAGTATGAAGGTATACGTAATGAACTCTCTGATATCAGACTTCTTAAAACAATGGTTGTAGAAGTAGGTGATGATTACTTCTGGTCTTATATAGAAGGTAAGATGAGAGATAGAATGATCAAAGGTAATGAAGTCACTCAGGATAATAAAGAAGTATTTATTGAATACTGGCGATTTATAGTAGAAGATGACAAGATTTACTTAGATGAAATCAGGCAGGAAGATGAAGTCTAAGATTGACCTTGTGAAATAATTGTGTTACAATACAACCAACAAAGGAATATTTTATAGCATGTCATTCACAAAGCATTAGCTATACGTAGAAAAAGAAATTCTTTTTTGCGTACGCTAATGCTTTTTTTGTTTATTTTTGGAGGTAAAAATAATGGAATATATTAAGAAATACCAGTCTCCTATTGGGAATATTACTATGGCAAGTGATGGTGAATCACTTATTGGTTTATGGTTTGAAGATGATAAATATTATGCAGATATCCTCAAGGAACCTATTGAACAAGATTTACCCGTCTTTGATCAGACAATTGCTTGGTTAAACTTATATTTTGATGGAATCGTTCCTAACTTCTGTCCACCTATTAAGATGCAGGGTACACCATTCCAGAGAATGATCTGGACTATTATCCAGCATATCCCTTATGGTGAAACAATTACTTATGGTGATATTGCGAAAGCTATTGCGAAATATGGCAATAAGAAAGAAATGTCAGCACAGGCAGTTGGTGGTGCTATTGGTCATAATCATATTGCGTTAATCATCCCTTCACACCGTGTCGTAGGTTCTAAGGGTAACTTAAAAGGCTATGCTTCTGGCGTAGAAAAGAAAAAGAAGCTTCTCCTCTTCGAAAAAGCCTCAGTTATTAATAGCAGTATGAGAATAGATACAAGACTTGCATAATGCAGGTCTTTTTTTATACTTAAAAACAGATATTAAACTAAGAAAAACCGCATAAATACAGTATCTAACGACAAA
>ERZ779851.3310-NODE-3310-length-10911-cov-2.659727_pt1 | contig 10911 bp, 8 predicted proteins | sample MGYA00511094_ERZ779851 | MGnify/ENA primary metagenome ERZ779851 (study PRJEB29588, sample SAMEA2155512) | human gut metagenome | biome: human gut; feature: human-associated habitat; material: faeces | place: Denmark | collected 2008/2010 ... | reverse complement strand
CGGCTTCATTTCGACGATCCGGGAAAGCGGAGCGGAACTGTGCGACGACCTGCCGCTTTATACGGAACAGCAGATCCGGACGAATCTGACTGCTCTGCTCCGCCGCAACCGGATCACCGCCCTGTATTCGGAGGGCGGCGGCAGCATTCTGCATCTGGTGTTCCGGATCCTTGCGGAACTGCCCGCGGAAGACAGCCCGGAACTGCTGGTCACAAAATGCGATGTTGTCCCGTATCTGCGCAGAAAATATCCTTCGGTCCGCTGTATCGGACAATGCGGTTTCCGCACTCAGACGCTTCCCCGGATCGCCGCGGAAATGCTTGCCGACCACCTGAACAGCGGCACTCCGCTCCGCTCGCGCGCCATCCCGTCTTTTCTCTTCGACAGAGCCATACAGGAACGGGATTAACAGAACAAGCAGTCGTTCTCTGCTCTGCAATGCCCAAACAGTCCGCCTGAAAACAGCCGAACTCCTTCTATCCGGCGGGACGCGGCTGTTGATTTCGGAAACCTTAAATGAAAGGTCTCCGGTCCAATACATTTTTCAGGGGAATGTCTGTTTGAAATTCTCCGGGAAGAGCTAATTGAACTTCTGCTAAAGCGCAAGTGGTTCCGAACAGCATGTGCAAGTCATCCGCGCGACGGACATCGGAAAGTTTTTCTGTTTTTGTGAGCATTTTAATCAGCTCCAGTCCCTCTTCATAAAGAGCCTGACGGCATTCATCGAATCTGTATGTTGTCTGCCGGGAAGCGCGGTTGACGCAGAATACCCAGTCGATCTCCCAGAAACCGCACATATGGTTGAAGGCTTCGGTGAGATCTTTTCTTCGGAACAAGTCCAGACAGGTGTCAATCAGTTTTTCCGGATGTGGGAACGGACGGTTCGCAGCATGAAAATTGAATAAATAGTGAAACCAGTCGAACAAGTGATAGGCGGTTGGCAGCGGATCGTTTACCATTCCTTTTCTGCCGAGCCCGAAACCCGGATCGCAATTTTCGCAGAGCCAGCCGAAATAGGCATTTTTCCAGTCGGGATCCGTATATCCTGTGATGGAAAGCGCCGCATAGATTCCGGATCCCTCATGCCCATGCAGCCGCGGATCGCCGCGCCAGCTTAAGGAATCAAGTTTTTTTACAATTCCCCCGGGGGTGCGGAAAGAGTCAAGAGCCGTGAGCGGATAAAGCGGAGCGGCGTCAAACAGTTCAAGCGCCGCAATGCAATGAGCCGTTGTATGATATGGGTGATGCGTCGCTTCGCGGAACAGTCCGCTTTCCGGATCCTGAAATTTGCGGAGTTCTGCAACGGATGCGGCGCGCCGCTCAGGATCGCGTTCAAAATGTCCGATTGTATAAAGGATATTCGCGGCGTCAGCACAGCCGTACTCGTTGGATTCCCCGCCGGGGAAACGGCAATATGAGCCGGTTTTCTCCGGGATGGCGTGCTGTTCTACCGCAAGGGCGATTTTGTCAATCAATGGCTGAATATTCATTTAAAATGTCTCCAGTGTTAAGGTTATTTTCATTTCAGGATCAATCTTCCGAAATTGAACCTGTATTCCCAATTCAGATCATTGCCGGCCCAAATGACGGAGCGGACTTTTCCTTTCTCATCTGCGTCATTGACTTTGCAGTCGAAAGCAATCGGGACGATTTTTTTCAGACCGAGAGAATTCCATGGGATCTCCAGACGGAACTGATAACTTGTGCCGGAATCGTTCAGTTTCCACTGTATCTGTTTCGGATTCAGATTGGCTGAAGAGGAAACTTCTGCCGGCAGTCCGTTTGCGCTCGCCGGCATCAGAAAAAGACGATATGTCGAGGGAGTGTAATAGGGGAAATCAAGCCGTTTGTCAGGTGCGGCATCAAGGAAAAGCTCTACGGAGTCGCCAGACCATGGCTGTTGCGCGATACGCGGACCGCGCTTTTTATCGCGGACTGACAAATCTATGATGAGTGCCTGTTCGGTTGCCGTCAGTGTGCAGTCGGCCGATTCGCCGATCATCAGTTTTTTTCCAGCGCGGGCAAACTTTTTTGGAGCCACTGTTGCGGAGAACATCTGCTGTTTTCCTTCCGCGGCAAGCAGAATGCTGATTTGTTTTGTATCGGCTGGTATGGGAAACAGAAAGCAATCACTGCTTTCTCCATCCAGTTTTAAGGTTTGCGCCGATCCGGATAATCCCTGAAGCCTGCACTTGATTTCTATGGATGTTTTCCCATTGTTACGGACTTCTACCGCGAGTGCAGGACGTCCATTCTGAACGGACCATGCGGCTCCGCAGAATTTGTAAGGCAAAGCCGGGCGGATTTTCAATTTTTCAGGAGAAATCCCTTTTAGATAAACCGGTTCTGTTGTCAGAGCATGTTTTCCACCTTTGATCCGGTTTCCGTAAAGATCGCAGAGCTCTGCCTGCTCCGGGAACTCCAAATAAAAAACATCATTGTCCTCCAGCGCCCAGATCGCCGCGAGTTTTTCGCCGCCGCGTGTCCGATACTCGTACCCGTTGATTCCGCTGAGCAGATTTTCCAAACGGCGAAGCGGTCTGGCGCCTTCCAGAAAGAATGCAAATGCATTGCCTGCTGCCGCAACCGCATTGGAAACATAGCAGGCTTCAGTCCAGTTCGCCCCATAATCACAATGAGTGTGCATCTTATGCATGACTTGACATCCGTTCAGCGGAATGGAGGCGGCAAGTCCGTTGCCCAAATCTATAAGATAGCGTTTCACAGCCTGTGCCGGCATAACTTTTCCCTGATCAATATAGTTGCCGTTGCGGAGGTCTTTCTGCTTCTGCCAGGAGTGGATATAGTAAAGTTCACTGTTCCAGAGAGGAAGTCCGGGGCGGAAACGGTTGACGATTTCCCGAACCTGACGGATTTGCTCTTCTGCGGATACCGGCCAGTTGTCGAGCTGGGCGTCATATGGATGGAATGAAACGATATCACACCATTGGTAAGCCCCCAGTTCGCCGCAGCCTTCCAGAAATTTTTTCAGATGGCCACCGAGATCTCCGGTGGAACATATGCCGACGATTTTGATGGACGGATCAACTTCTCTGGCAATCTCAAATGCCGTCTTGAGATATGGAACGTATTCTTTCGGCAAAAGGTGGTTGGGCTCGTTGATGATTTCATAACAGCGGATGCGTCCTTTGAACTGAAGAAACAAAGCCCGGCAGTAGCGTTCCCACGCTTTCATTGGCGGTCGTCCGCTCAGCTTGCCGTTGTAGGTCGGACGGGTATCGGTGTCTTTGCGCAGGAACCAGTTCGCGTACCGGTCTTTTTTCTGCAGAAACAGAAATGCTTCTCTTCCAAGAACCGGGAGAAGTTCCAATCCATTGGCATTCGCATTCTTCCAAAGACTTTCGAGTGCTTCGAACCGGAATTTCCCCGGTTCCGGTTCGATATCCGGCCAGTTGAAGTTGTCGTCATGAAGACGGAGCAGCCGGATTCCATGGCGGCGCAGTTCCCGGCATGTTTCGGCAAAAGTTTTTTCCATTGAGAGGAAGTCGTAGTTGGATTTCCCCCAGTTCCAGCGATATGAGACTGGTGCGCTGTATCCGATGCAGAATGTTTTCTCCAAGTCAGCTTTATCAGTCGGGAGCGGATGAATCACGGTTCGGCAATGAGGCAGAATATTCCCCTTTCCGCCCGCATATTGAAAATTTCCGCCGAGCTGAAAAAAACCATAGCGCTGAAATGGGATCTGCTGTTCTTTCATACCGGTCTTCCCCGCGGGGATCTTCATCGTAATCTTCTGCCCTGCCGCAGTTCCATCCAGTTCCTGAACCCGGTCAGTATTATTGAATACGCGCAGTTCAAGAGGGTGCGTTCCGGGCAGAGAGGTCGCCGATGCAGGAGCAAACCCGGCTTCGACCGGCGCCGCCGGGGCATATGCGCTTATTCTGCCGGGTTCAAATTGCAGTGCATCAATCTGTAAAATGCCGGAATCCCAGAGAAGTTTTACAGTACCATGATGATGGACGGCGGGAATTTGAAAGGTGAATTCATACCGTTTCCATTCCGGCCCTACTGTTACAGAGCGGGGAATCCGGATCCAGCGGTTCATTGCATCCGGTTTGCGATTCGTGACATGGAAGAATTTCATCGTGACGTTCGTCTGCCGGTCGCTCTTGAGCCAGACGGAAAATGTATACGTCCGGTCTTTTTCCGGAAGAGAAAATTCCGGAGAAAAAAACTCCACCGAATTTCCCCGCGGATCAGGAAATTTCAAGGAGTAGTTCCCATGAACTTTATCCTGCGCATCCCATTCCGGCAGAAAGGCTTTCGCATTGAGTTCATCCGTTGGGATTTTGATCAATGCCGCATAGCCGAGATCGCCGAGCTCAAAACTTGAGTTCGGAAGTTTGTTCTGCGCCGCAAGCGGCAATGCCGCGAGAAGCAAAAAAGGGAAGAGCCGGGTTTCCATCAACGAACCTCAAGAGTAAATGATTTGAAAAACGCTTCTTTTTCCGGAGCAAGACTGAGATCAAGAAAGAAGGTCCGGCTTTTCATGTGCGGATAAAGACTCAAATCGGGACCGGCAAACTCCATCGAGTATTCCTTCCATTCCGGAGTCAGTGCAAATTTTTCCAGTTTCTTCCAGTTTTTCTGTCTGGGAACATAGGTGTTCGGACCGAATGTCAACGCGGCGGAATCCGGAGATTTCGCCCAAAAGGAGAGACGGTATTTCTTCCCAAAACGGATGGGGAGAAAAGAGGAAATGACTGTATACCTTTTCTGTCTGGAGCCAGCCGTCACGCGCATAGCTTTTCCCCCGTCAATATGATCTTCGGCGGCGACAATGCTTACATCACCGTCCTGCCAGTTATAGGTATGAAAAAACAGCGGAGATTTTCCTGTTTCAGAATTGAAATCCACCGTGATCTTCCGCAGATCATCTTCCGAGAGCTTTTCCAGAGTTATGTTTGAAATCCGCGCACGAAATCCGGAAGGCCCGAACAGTTGAAAGCGCATCATCCGTTCTGCCGCAGGCGCGGGAACGTAGAAATAGTTGAAGACTGTTCCCTCTGCATTTCCGGCCGTTTGCGAAATCGTATCATTCTGCCGGAATGTGCCGAATTGAACGACCAACAGATCTTTCGAGCTTTTTCCGTCAATGGAGGCAGAATAGGAAAGACGGTATACTCCTTCCGAAAATTGTCTTTTCTGCATCAAATTGGCCCATCGGTCTTTGATGTGGAGAGCAGTTGCCGTTTCGCCTGAAATCTTCCATTCCTTAGTCCGGTTCCACTTGTTGAGTCCGGGTAAATCTATTTGTTCCGCTGCGGTCACGGTGAAAGCGGCACTCAGTGCAAACAGAGCGATTCGATTCATAACAATACTCCTCTTTTTTCGTGCGGGTTATTTATCAAGCCAGCGCATCATGATTCTTGTATCCAGTCCATCCCATAAAAATGGCCAGACATTTTTTGTATAATAGTCCGTTTTGAGTTTTATTGTGGAAACATGCCAGTCGAGATGGAGAACATTTGTGCTGAGAGCATGTCTGCCCGCGACGCGTCCTTCCTTGTACATCTGGGTTACAGTAAAACGCCAATGCCCGGTATCCGCTTTGTATCCATCCGGCGTATTGTGACCGGCGTCCGAGCTGGGAAGATTGCTGACGACATCTGCAAGAAAAATTTTTCTCGACGGGGAGCGACAGGAATCAAGACGCCCGGATTTATAGAAATTGAAGTTTCCGCTTTGATAAAGCATATCCATGTTAATCCCGTAATGTGGATTGGTGTTCCACCATCTATCGGTCCCGGTCATGGGATAGTTGCCCGTCATGCTTGGACAACGCAGCGACGGACGCTTTATGTAGCCTCCTTTGGCTTGATCGGCTTTTCCTACATCCGCCGTTGTACCCATTAGACAATCTGTCCAGTAGGGACGGGCATTAGGTTCTGCACCAAAAGGCGGAGGAAGGTAGTTTTCGGAATCATTACAGTACATTCCAAATCCAAGTCCGACTTGTTTTAAATTATTTGTGCAGGAAATACGATGAGCCGATTGCCGCGCCGCATTCAGTGCGGGCAGAAGCATTCCTGCAAGCATCGCAATAATTGAAATAACCACAAGGAGTTCTATAAGGGTGAATCGCTTTCTTTCCGTTTTCATGATTGATCCTTTCTGTATGCTGTAAAAGTTTGATTGATCTTTATAACGGGTTCTATGCAGCGATGGAAAATCCCGGAGGGATCCTGTTCAAAAACACGGCGGTCGAGCCATTCTATCGCGGCATCGTGCAGACCGAAGGCATCGTCAATGTACGCAACGGTTCTGCCGTTGAAGAAATAAGCGGCGGAAGGTCCTGCGGAAAGATAGGAAAGCTGTCCGGGAACAGCGATCTTTTTTTCATTCAGCACCCGGCCGATATAGGGAGCAAGAAAGTTCTGGGAATAAATCACCGTGGGACGGAACAGCTCCAGTTCCGGTTCCAGTTCCGCCAATGAAACATAGTGAACGACCGCCAGCGGATTCAGCTCCCGCAGAATTTCCGTCAACGCTCCGGATGTCGTCCTGGCGTTGCCCGGAGAATCTCTTTCCGGAATCACACGGGAATAGTTGTGAACATAACAAATCCGTTCGTGCCCGTTTTCCCGGAAAAAGGAACCGAGCAGCTTTCCACGCCCGGAACGGGAGGTTTCCAGCGTATCGAATTCACCATCCGGAACAGGACGGATCTCCCGGTCCCCGGCCAGCAGAAGCGGGATCCGGTTTGCTTTCAGCGCATGAAGATGCGGCACAATATCCGCAGCGGGACTTTCCCAGATGATCGCGGCAAAATGATCCGAAATCATTTCCAGCAGTCTGGCGGGATCGTCCGAATCAGGAAGAACAATAAGCTCCGGAATCATTCCGGATTCAATAACGGCAGTACGGATCGCAGGAGAAACCGTACTGTACACATTGCGTCCAGCCCCCTGCAAAAGCCCGACCAGCGGAAGTTTGACAATGGATCTTTTCATAAACTCCGTGTTGACAAACGTGCCGACTCCGCGCCTTGTCAGAAGTATCTGCGCCTGAATAAGTCCTTTGATCGCCCCCCGGACGGTCATCCGGCTGACGCCGAACATCCGGCAGAGATCGTTTTCGGAAGGAATCTTCAAGTTCTCCTTCGTTGCGCGCTCCGCCAGATTATAGAGATATGCTCTCACCCGCATATATCCGGGCACTTCCGCCGACATGGCTTTCTCCTTGATTATACAACATATACAAGATGCGTTTGTTTTAATTATACAACATATACAAGTATTTGTCAAGCCCCTTTTTCCAAAAAAAATTGAAAATAATGCGGTCACACGCTCGCAGAGTGAGAAAAAGACGCCGGCATTTATTTTTTCAGGGTGATCAGAACGACTTCCGGCGGAACTCCACAACGGATCCGGAGCAGGCTGGTGCCAATTCCCGAAGAGATAAACAGCCTGCGTCCTTTCCGCTCCTCAAATCCGCGGAGCAGTCCGTACTTGGAGTATACAGCCAAAGCACCGATAAGCGGAAGAACGATCTGCCCGCCGTGTGTATGACCGGTAAAGGACAGCGTAACCGGACGCTTGACCGAAAGAGGACGATCAGGATAATGCGACAGAAGAAAAACAGGCTCATCCGGTAGCACTTCCGGCAGCGAACTCAAATTGTTGTCGGGTTTGCTTTCCGCCAATCCGACAACATGGATCGCATGTCCGCCGCGCCGGATCGTGCGGCAGGAATCTTTGAGCACAACGATCCCGTTCTGCTCCAGACTCCCGGTCAATCTGGCAATTCCCAGTATGCGGTCATGATTCCCCATGACCGCAAAAATCCCGTCCGGAGCCTTGAGCTTGCCGAGTTCCCTGCCCGCCGTTCCGATCTCTCCGCCATGACCGGGAATATTCCCTTCGACAAAGTCGCCCAGCAGAAATACCGCATCGGGCGACTGGGCATTGGCAAGCGCAACCGCCCGCCGGAACAACGCAAGGTCCTTTGCCTTTTTCGTCAAATGGAAATCGCTCATGACAGCGATCCGGAAGCCGTCAAACGCATCCGGCAGACCGGGGATCCGGATCGTCTCCTGAACAAGGATCAGTCGGTCCGGTTCCACAAAAATACTGTAGTACGCGACCCCCGACAGAACGAGCGCCAGCGACAGAAAAAAAATATACAGTCCGATACGGAGTCCGGAATATTTTTTCTGCCGTTTCATGGGCTCAGTCTCCGAATTCGGCAGCCATTTCATGGAGCGTGCCGGACGCAATATGTTCCCGGATGCGCCGCGTCAAATCCATAAAATAATGGATATTGTGCAGAGTGAGCAGACGGATCCCGAGGATCTCGTTGACATTCATCAGGTGACGGATATACGCTTTCGTGAAATGCGTACAGCAATAACAGCTGCAATCCGGATCAACCGGCGTGAAATCCTCGCGGTATTTACCGGCTTTGACCGGAATGGTTTTTCCGCCGCGCACGAACGCGGAACCGTGACGGGCCAAACGGGTCGGCATGACGCAGTCGAACATATCCACTCCGCGCAGGACGCCCTCATAAATCTGTTTCGGCGTGCCCACCCCCATCAGATAGCGCGGTTTCTCTTTCGGAAGCAGCGGAGTGACCCAGTCCAGACACTCGAACATCTGTTCTTCCGACTCGCCGACGCTGAGACCGCCGATGGAATAGCCGTCAAATCCGATTTTGACGAGTTCTTTTGCGGAACGTTCGCGGAGATCCCGGTAAGTGGATCCCTGCACAATGCCGAAAAGCATCTGATGATCCTTGAGTTTCTGCTCGCGGGACATCAGCTCCCAGCGGAGAGTGACATCCAGAGATTTCGCCGCGTCTTCATATTTACAGGGATAGGGAGTGCATTCATCGAACGACATCACAACATCCGAACCGAGCGCGCGCTGGATCGCCATGGATTCACGCGGACCGAGAAAAAAGCGCGTACCGTCGATGTGAGACGCAAATTCCACGCCGTCGGGCTTCATCTTCCGCAGATTCGAGAGACTGAACACCTGAAACCCGCCGCTGTCGGTCAGGATCGGGCGGTCCCAGTCTTCAAACCGGTGAAGTCCGCCGGCTTTTTCGATCAGCTCCGGTCCCGGACGCAGAAAAAGGTGATAGGTGTTGCCCAGAATGATCTGAACATTCAGTTCTTCCAGTTCCCGCGGCGACATCGCTTTCACGGTTCCGCGAGTGCCGAACGGCATAAAAACCGGGGTGTTGACCACGCCATGGGCGGTTTTGAGACGTCCGAGCCTTGCTCCGGACGCCGGATCCTGATACAGCAGTTCAAAATTATCCATCAGAGCACAAACATCTGCAATTTCATGGTTTTGATTTCATCGGGCGAGGAGCCGAGCGCGGCGGCAAGCGCAAATGCGAAATCGAATGCCGCTCCCGGGCCTTTCCCGGTCACGACGCCGCTGTCGGTTTCAGTCCGTTCGCCGGTATAGACAAGTCCGGGAGCCATCTGTTCCGAACCGGGATAACCGGTGACGCGGCGCCCTTCAGTGACTCCGGCTTTGTGCAGAGCGATCGGCGCCGCACAGATCGCGGAAACGATCTTTCCCGCGGAATGCAGGGAGCGGATCAGCTCGATCACGCGTCCGCAGTCGCGCAGATTGGTCGAGCCGGGCATTCCGCCGGGCAGAAACACCGCATCCAGCGAATCCGCATCAAGATCGTTCAGTTCACATGCGGGATGAACCGGAATGCCGTGCGCTCCGGCAACAGTTCCCGGTTTGATCCCGGCGAGAACGACATCGTAACCGAGACGTTTCAGAATATCGGATGGAGCGAGCGCTTCGATTTCCTCGAAGCCGTCGGCGAGCAGAACGGCGATTTTTTTCATTTGACACCTCTGTAACAGTTGATTTGGCGGGGAAGGACTTCCCGCGCATTGGCGCAAAGTTCCTTCAACAGGGGAAACGCGACCGGCGAACATTCCAGTCCGTCGATCAGGAATTCAAGGCACGGCGCGGCATAATCAAGATACCGCATCTTGCCTTTGACGAGCGAAAGAAAACCGTATGCGCCAAGCGCCTGCATATTCCGCTGAAGCGAAGCAAGCGCGTAATGACGGCGGAACTCCTCTTCCGGAACGGGATAATCAAGCCCGGCAAGAGCATTCCGGTATTCCGCGCAAAGTTCATCGCGCATGGCGGACGGAAGATTCATATACGGGTCTTTCAACAGGGCCGCGAGATCGTAGGCATACGGAGCTAGCCGCGCCCCCTGATAATCCACAAAACGGATCCTGCCATTGTGCAGAAGAATGTTCTGCGACTGAAAATCCCGGTGGATCAGCAGATAGGGACTGCGCTCGTTTTCCTGCGCAAGAACAAGCAGTTCGCGATCCAGTTCAGCTTCCTGTTCCGGCGAAAGAGCGATCCCGCAAAGCCGCCGGAAGAAGTTCTCCCGGCAGTAACCGGTCTCCCAGAGCAGCATCGGACGCGTAAAGACGCGGATCTCCTGCGAATCCGCATCCAGTGCGGCAGTCCCGCGCACCTGAAATTCCGCCAGAGAACGGACGATTTTCCGGTACAGCTCCAGATGTTCCGTTTCATGTCCGCGGGCAATGCGATAGATCGTGCGGTCGCCGAGATCCTCCATGAGGACGGTATAAGTCGCCGCGTCATGTTCATACAGCTCCGGCGTGAAAAGGTTATGACGGTTGAAGAATCTGCCCAGCATGACAAACCGCCCGTAATCCTTGTCGGAGGCATTGGAGATCATCAGGATGCGCGAGGGTGCGTGCGGACGGCTGAAGCGCAGGAACTGGCGGTCGGACCCCTGTTCCTCCAGCGATGCGATGCTCCAGTCATGCGGCAGACCGCTGATGAACGGAAGCTGTGAAACAAAGCGAGTTTCCCGGTGGACCGGTCCGCGTTCCGTTATAACCTCCCATGCGTGGTCCCCGGCGGG
>ERZ779851.3307-NODE-3307-length-10919-cov-3.432806_pt1 | contig 10919 bp, 6 predicted proteins | sample MGYA00511094_ERZ779851 | MGnify/ENA primary metagenome ERZ779851 (study PRJEB29588, sample SAMEA2155512) | human gut metagenome | biome: human gut; feature: human-associated habitat; material: faeces | place: Denmark | collected 2008/2010 ... | reverse complement strand
TACGGGAAACTCCAGAACTTTATGGAATATATGACTACGGGAAACGCCAGAGCTTTTTTTAGTATGAGACTACGGAAAACTCCGGAACTTTTTGTAGTACGCAACTACGGAAAACTCCAGAACTTTTTGAAGTTAGGGTTTAATTCATATATAGTTCGGGTAAAAGCCGTAGCTTTTTCTTGACGTTGAACTTAAAATATGATATTAAATATATATAATTTACAATAAGGAGATTTTATATAATGAACGCAAAGCAAAATGAAAAGGAATTCGAAATCATTTCTGAAAATGATTCAAAAAAAATAGCAAGTATTGAGTATAGCAATGAATTATCTTTAACTCGTAGTAATTCTTTTATATCTATTCGATATCATGCAAGCACAATGGAGTCTAAGCTTCTTGCGTTAGGTCTTACGCGTCTGCAGCATAACTTTAACAAAGATTATGAAGTAAGTTTTACAACAAAAGAATTATGTGAAAAATTAGGCATTAAAAATCAGACTTATAAATACGAACAGCTGCGTGTCCTAGCGGAGAGGATTGTTCAGAACATATATATTATAGATGATCCTGAAACAGACACTTTCGAAGTTGGAGCTATTATTCCCAAAGCAAAATATGATAAAGGTGTTTTTACATTAACCTTTTCGGAGACTGTAAAAAATCATATTTTACAGCTTGATAACAATTTTACAACTATGAGCATTCCTGTTTTGCTCGGATTCAAAAATGAGCGAAACAACTCTACATATCGAATTTATGAGATCCTAAGAAAAGAATTATACCATATAAATAAAAATGTAGAACATTTTCTTGTTAAATATAATCTTTCAAATTTTATGTTAATGATTGGACTTGTTGATATAAGCGATAAAAACATAAGTCCTTACGCAAGAAAAAAGAATCTGACTCCGGATGAATTAGTGGAGACAATATCGAATTTGCCAAAGTTGAAAAAATCCTCATGGAAATATGAGTGGTCAGAAGTAAAAAAGGTAATCACTAAGGCACAAAAAGAAATTAACGAAAAGACTGATTTATATTTTGAATTTGACTATACAAGAAGCGGACTTGGAGGAAAAGTAAGCGAAATTATATTTAAGATATCCAAAAACAAAGATTACAAGCCGCCGGTAAGTGATAAATTCTATGAAGACGTAACTCCTTGTGTGGAAGAAATTAGGCGATTGGAAGAAATTATAGATGAAAAATTACCTGCAAAAGACAAAATTGCTATTATAAAAGCAGCGCATTTTAATTTTGAAAGGATAGAAAAAGTGTACAGGCTTATGAAAAGCCAAAAGACTCCTATAAAGAATGTCACAGGATGGATATTAAAAGGATTAGAAAGAAATTATGATCTCAATAACAACCCGGTTAAATCAATTTCTGGGTTTACAGAAGATGAAGTAAAGAGTTTATCTGAAATAAATAGTGATGCTGATGGATCTGGTTCTATTTATGATATATTTACAAAAAATAATACAGATGACCAAGATACTCTTATTAGTCTTTGGAATCAAATAACAGCAAATGATCAGAAGTAAACTGCCCATCACATAAAGCAACATTTGAAAAAATAGCCATTTTTTTTGATTGCATTTTTCATCCCATAAAAAAATATCAAATTGAATTTTATGGGAGGTAGATCATGAAAAAAATAATTTATATTGACATGGATGGGACGCTTGCAAAATGGGATAGTAATGCCACGACGGAGGATACGAAGAAAAAAGGATTTTTTCTTTCTAGGAAACCACAATCAAATTTGATTGCCGCAGTAAAAAAACTGATGAAGAACAAAGAAATTGAATGCTGCGTATTAAGCGCGGTATACGGAAATGCAGCAGCAGATGAGAAAAGAAAGTGGTTAGAAAAATATCTTCCCGGTATTTCCTCGGTGTTCGTACCTTATGGTCAAAACAAGGCGGATTATATTCCATCTGAACAGCCATCTGTTTTATTAGATGATTATTCGGTTAATCTTCATAACTGGATATCCGTACCCGGAAATATTGGGATAAAATTCAGAAATGGTATCAATGGAACAAATGGTACTTGGAGAGGAGAATCAATCGACCATACCATGTCGATAAAAGAAATGGAAATAAAAATAAGAGAAGCGTGTGAGTAATAACACACGCTTTTTTTATGCTAAATTGGTTACTTATCTGTATCCGAGTTCATATATTTTTCAAATCTCTCGTCACATTCATTAACGTCGTCTGCATCATTGTGACTACAATCCCCATATATTGTTTTACAATCATCGCATGTAAAAGTTACCTTTTGTAAAAAATCCAGTTTCTGGTTATAATGACATTCTTCGCATAATACGGCATTCAGCTCATTGTACTGGTCAACAGTCATGCATTTTATAGCATCAATAAAGTTTTGTTTTATTTTATCAATATTCTTCATAATAATTTTTTTACCTCATTTCTTTTATATATAGTTGATGCCCCATATGTCTAAAGACAGAGAATCTATGGTACATGCCGGGCGTATCAACTGACCGGTTCATTTCTGACAGGTCGCAGTACAGGATGCGGGTGCGTCATCACCTATCACTTGGAAAGGCATATAGTTCACTATACGGTATGCCTTAATCTGTATGTAGCTATTATATCGTATATTTTGGTGAAAAACAATGTAGCAGGAAGAAATATGCCGCTAAAATTGATATTCCGCTAATTTTGTGGTAAGAAATAGATATTTTGCAAGATTGTGAACTACTCGGATACAAGTAACCGAGCTTCCTGCTTCATCCACCACCGCTTTGCGTGTACAAAAATGTACCGGCAAAGTCTTACACGGTGTCCACAGGCGTCAGATTCGGCTGGTTCCCAGCCTATCATATGTTTTACGCTGCTTCCATGAGCATACGCAGACCTTCCTGTCTGATATTGATCGCGGCATTTTGATCCCGGTTCATGACCAGACCACAGGAACACCGCATGGTACGGATACGCAGGTCCTTCATTTCAGGATGTCTTATCCCGCAGCGGTGACAGATCTGGCTTGACGGATACCATCTGTCTACACGTACCAGATACTTTCCCCGGTCGGCAAGCTTATATTCAAGCATGTCGAGGAACAGACCATAGCCGTTATCCATTGTGGCTTTTCCGTTACCAAAGCCCTTATTTGCCATTGAACGCATATTGAGTGATTCTGCACATACGATATCGTACCGATTGGCTGTCTCGGTCGAAAGCTTATGCAGATGGTCAAGCCTCTGGTTTACGATGTGCCGGTGGATCTTATTTACCTTACGGAGCTGTTTGATATAATTGCAGGATTTTACCTCGCCTTTTTTGGAACCCCGCATATGGGAAAGCCTGCGCTGTGCCTTGGCAAGCTTTGCGTGGCTCTCACGGTAGTATTTGTGGTTACTTCCGGTATTTCCCTTATCATCGACATACAGCCCGTCGGAAGCATAGTCCAAGCCGATCACGCTGTCTGATACCGGAACCTTTGTTACCGTATTCCTGTATTCAAACAGTACGGACGCATAGTATTTACCGTCCGGTTCCTGTGAAACGGTAACAGACTTCAGCATCCAGTCCGTATCGGGAACCCTGTGGATCACAGCTTTTACCCTGCCGATCTTAGGCAGCTTTATGGCACGTTCCATGACAGCAACCGTACCATGCTGGTTATTCGTGGTATATGCCTTCCGGCTGTGCTTTGCAGACTTGAATTTCGGAAACCCGTTTCGTTTCTTACGGGATTTATCGAAACAGGCTTTGAACGCCCTCTGCAGGTTTAATTGCACGTTGGCAAGCGCAAGGCTGTCAACTTCCCTGAGATACGGATAATCCTCTTTGTACATGGCTGGCGTAACAGAAACAAACCTGCCGGTTTCCTGATAGCTGCGTATCTTATCAGACAGCATGAGGTTGTAGACTTTACGGCAGCATCCGAACGTCTTGGCAAACATAACACATTGTTCAGTTGTAGGATATAACCTGTATTTGATTGCTTTGTTCATAACTGACAGTTCTTTTGCCTTTCGATATATTTGAGGATATTTTCCTCAGACGTGGAGCCTATGGTTTCACAGAAATAAGAACCGTTCCATAACTGCCCTTTCCAGAGAAACTTACGGAGCTGTGGAAACTCCTTTAATAAGATGTTACCGCTGATACCCTTAAGGTATTTTACGATCTGGGTAACAGAAAGTTTTGGCGGGGCAGACACAAAGCAGTGTACATGATCTTCATCTCCAGCCTTACAGCAGACGACCGTAAAACCTTTTTCGTTAGCGATAAGGGGCAGTAGTTCATATAAGCGGCTGCATATATCAGGGGAAAGAACCTTCCTCCGGTACTTGACACACCACACGATATGATAATTGATATTATACACACAGGTTCTTGCGTGAATATACTTATTTCTCATACATATAGTATAGCATAAAATGCTTATATTATCAACGATTATTGGAGAATACTGCAAATACATATAGGCGTTTATCAACTATAAAAAAAGAGCTTTCATCCCGGATACAAGTAACCGGGAATTCCCGCTCGATTACTTAAAAATGGTGCCTTATCATATGGGAAAGTAGCAAAAATGCTTGGAATATCCAAACACGACCTGATCGACTTTTATGACGAACAGGGATTTGCTTATTTTTCCATAACTGCCGAAGAAGTGGACAAGGATGTCGCTAATATAGAATCCATGATCAGCAAACAGTAAACAAAAGCCCCAAGAGCAATTCTTGGGGCGTTTTTATTTTCCTCTTAACAAAACAATCCCCGCCCGGATTTTACCCGGACGGGGTGTTTATTACTTACGTTTCTTGCGTGTGATGAATAATCCTGCAAGGCTTATTCCTGCTATGATTCCAAGCACCGCAAGTATGATGATTCCTGTCTTTGGCGGTCCTGAAGGCGGTGGTGTCACGGTCTGTCCTTCATCCTCGATGTCGGCATGGACTGCTACCGTTACGTCTTTGTACCTTACGTCTTCGAATGCCACTAACTTTTCCTTCGGGATCAGGGATGCCGGGATCGTAAAGATCACATCCACGCTTCCATTTTCCTGTACTGCCGTGAATGTCACGGTCTTTGTCACAGGCGTTCCGTCTGCATATTTTAATACATCACCCTTTTTGTACCGTCCTGCGTTACCGCCGACATGTACGGTTCCGGTTACGGTGTACTCCCTGCCTACAACAAGGTTTTTGTATTCCACCGTATCCACGAGCGTCACTTCCGTCTGTCCGGCTGCGATCTGGTGGGAGTTACTTACACGGTCTGTAAAGGTCGTGTGTATCTCAGGGAAGGTGATCGTCTGGTCTTCATCCTCCATGTTCTTATGGTCCGCAACAAGGGTTTCTGTTCCGTCCTCATGGACAAGGTAGAGTTCCTCGAATACCACGGTGTCATGCCCCTTCAGGTCTGTTGCGTCAAATGCATACGGGACTGCCACGATGCCGTCGATACCGCCGGTCTCATTTACCGTACCCGTTGTGCCTGCATCCTTTATGTCAGATGCCTTTGCGGTCTGTTCAAGCTTTACCGATACCTGTCCGTTTTCGGAAAGCACCACATACTTCCTTGTCGGTATCCTTACGCTTGTTCCGTTCGTGAAGTATGCGATCACGGCGGATTCCGTCACGGTACGTCTTGCACGCACCTCTGTCCTTCCATCTGACGCACTTGCAACCAGTGCATCCGTATCCGTGCTTATGCTGTCCGTGTATCCTGCCCGGTCACTGTAATCATACGTTCCGGTCTCCGTTTTGTATACCGTGTTGTAAAACAGGTCTTCGGTTCCCTGTACCGTAAAGTCTACGGATGATGCCACTGTTTTTTCGTTTACCGTGACCGCTTTTCCCGTGGATTTATCCATCAGGGTTCCCTTAACCCGGTAGTTCATGCCTGCCTGAAGGTTCGTGTAGTACACGTAGTCGGTAAAGGCTGCCTTATTATCGGCATTTACCTCGTGTTCACCGGTTGCATCGTTTACCGCAAGGGTCTTAATGAGCGGTACGTTTCCGGTCTGCTGCTTGTCGCGGATGTCTGCATGGACACCGATCAGGATGCCGTTTCTGTACATCTTCTCCGCAGCGACCAGTGTGTATCCGCCAAGGGCGGATGCATCAAACGTGAATGTCACATCCACGTTTCCTTCCGGTGCTTCAGCCGTAAATGTTTCTGTTCCCGTTACCGGTTTTCCGTTTACGTAAAGCACGGTCTTTTCAGACATGCCGTTTCCTGAAAGCTTTGCTGCATCAAGCGGTGTCGCATCCGTATTCGTTGCAGGTGTGTATCCGGTGTTTTTTACGTGGAGCACGCCTTCCACCGTATACTCCCTGCCCGGTACAAGGTTTTTATAGTGTACCGTATCCGTGATCGTGACAACGGATGCCGCGTAGCTGATTTTGTTCTTTGTCTGTTTGTCGGTTACGGACGTCTTTAATTCAGGGAACTTCACGGTCTGTCCCCCGTCCCCTATCTCGGCGTGCATACCGACTAAAACGCCGTTTCTCGTTAAGTGTTCGAATACCGTTACGCTTCTTCCGGCGAGATCCTTGGCGTTTACCTTAAAGGCAAGTGTTTCTGTTCCGTCCACGCCGCCAAGGTCATTGTTTGCCTTTCCGGTTGTAAATGTCTTCTTTACCTGTACGGTCTTTCCGGATGCATCCTTTAACGTGCCTGCATCCTTAATGACGGTGTTCCCGTTTTCATCCTCTGTCTCGTACTGCAGGTGTACGGTTCCGGTCAGTTCATACTCTGTCTCAGGACGAAGGTTCTCATAAGAGACCGCATCCGTAACGGTTGCATCCTCATCCGCGTTGGACAGGTTTTCCACATCCCCGGATGCCTGTGTGCCCACCTTTGGGAAATGGATGGTCTGTGAGTTGTCGTTTATGTCTTCATGCCGTGCAAGCACTTCCATGCCTGCATCGCTGTCTGTTGCTCCGGCATCTGTACCGCTTGCCGTAACGTCTGTAAACGTACCCGGTTTGTCACCTTCCACCAGACGCTCGAATGCAACGATGTCTGTTCCTTCCATTCCGGTCGAATCAAAGTGGTACTTCACACTTACCGTGCCGTCCACACGTTTTGTTTCGCCATCCTTTGCCTCAATATCACGCAGGTCAAGGAGCGCATGTCCGGTCACGTATGATCCGTCTTTGGTCACAAGCGGCATTTTGGTCGTCTTGTCCATCAGGATGCCGTATACCGTGTAGAGGCTTCCTGCCTTCACGTTCTTATAGGCAACCACATCCGTAAGGTCTGCCTCGTAGTCTGCTAAAGCCTCCCTTGTAAGTGTGGCATCATTTATCAGGCTCGTTTTAAGCTTTGGATGGTGGATCGTCTGTCTCTCATCCGTGATCTGTCTGTGGGCTGCTATAAGTTCCCCATTATGGTACATGTCCTCGTAAACCACGATGGTCTCGCCTGCAAGAAGGGACGCATCAAAGGTAAATGTTACCTTTACGGTCTGGTCTTCTTCCGTTGCCGTAAACGTGGTCTCGCCCGTAATGGCATTTCCGTCTGCGTCAGTTAAGACACCCTTGTCATCATAGCCCATGGAAACAAGCTCCTCCGGTGTGTAAAGGTCAAGGTTTGCCTCGTAGTCATCCGCATCGGTGTTCGTTGCGTCCGTATAGGATGTCTCATGTGCAAGCCCCCACCGGTGCAGTTCACCCTTTACGGTGTATTTCTTTCCGATGATCAGACCATTCGTATGTACATGGTCGGTCACTTCCATCATCTTCCGTGTGCCTGCTGTCTGGGAAGCCGTCTTTGTGTCTGCCGCATCCGTATGGATGGTGACAGGAGTAAGTGTCTGGTCTTTGTTATTGATGTCCTTCTCGGTGATCGGGAACATCTCCTCATCCTCCGGACGTTCCGCATACCGCACGGATCCGTCTGCAAGGCTTAAACTCTCAAATACAACGATGGAATCCCCTTCCTTGAGCTTTGTTGTGTCCACATGTGGAAACTCCACTTCCTCCGTACCGCACTTTTCGTACATGGATACGGTGTAGTCCGCAGACGTCTTAAACGGATGGTCTTCCGCATAGGCGGTTCCGTCATCCCTTGTGAACGGCTCGAAGCTTCCATCCTTATGCTTTACCATAAGCTCTGCATGGAGCGTGTATTCCGTGTCTGCCTTTAAGAAGTAATAATGTACCCTGTCAATGAGTGTCTCATCTTCCGATACCGGAAGTACGGAGTCACCGGTCTTTCTGGACAGTGCTTCCGTTTTGATGTACGGGTTTTCCATGTCCACGATGGCATCCGTATCAAGCGTGCCCTCGTTTAACGTAACAACCATCTTTTCGCCCTTGGCGATGGCTTCCTTTACGAGTGCTTCCGTCACGTTTACCGTGACCGGATGCATGAGCTGCAAGCCTTTGTTTGCCTTACACGGAAGCTCTTCAATCCTGTAGGTTCCGTAGTTCAATGCCGATACCGTGTCAGAAAAGTCTGCATAGGATCCGTCTGCCCGGATGCCGAACCATACCGGAGCCTTTGAATAGGAATCCGCGGTATCCATGGCATTTGCCGGAAGGGATGCGTCCACCTTTGAGGTGTCAAACTCCCCGTTTTCATCGGTAAAGAAGATGTGTGATTCCGTGGTGTCAAGGTTTGTGACCCTGAACTTGCAGTTTTTAAGCCGGTTTCCCGCATCGTCCTTTTTCACCATGCGGATGTCTGCCCGGGCACTTTTTTCAAGGTTGATGATCTTCTCGCTGACCGGCTTGTTGCCGACATAAACGTCTCCGTCGGCATCTGCTCTTGCAACAATGACACCGTTATCATCCGTGCCGGTTGTACCGTCCCGGTAAACGACGTTATATTTTGCCCCTGCAGTCGTGTATCCCGCCGGTGCTGCTGTCTCCTCGATGGTGATGTAGCCGAGAGGGAGCTGGGCATTACCGGAAGGGTCTTTGTAGAGATCCGGTCCTGATACCTTGTAATTGTCACGGTAACGGAATTCATAACAGTTATCTGTTTGATTGTATTGGGTTGCAAACACCCACTCTCTTGCCGGGTCCATGGCTTTAAGCTCTGCGGCAGTATAAGTGCGGGTTGCATCCACGGCATAAAAACGCATGGTGTACTTTGCTGAGGTAAGCGTGCCGTGTGCATCCGCAACCGCTTCTCCGGTTTCGGCATCCACCTTGTACATGCTGGTAACGAACGGGTCGAGGGTTACACGGTCTGTAACCGTTACCGGGATCGTTGTTCCGGCATCACTTGGATTGATGATGACTCTGTGCCATTCTTCGTCAATCTGGTAGTTCTTTGGTGCTTTTGTTTCATATAGATAATAAACGGTTGATGCTGTCGCAGACGGCATCTGAAGCTTAATGGAGGCTGCCAGTGTCTGCCCCGGATGATTCGGGTCTTCTGTCAGCGTAAATACCGCGTTATTGCCATTTACATCTTTCACAATATTTGCATCATTTTTTTCTTTTGTTTTATAAAGTGTATACTGTGCTCCTGTCAGTGAATAGTTTGGATTGCCAAGTACACAGGATACGTTGCTTGGGTCTGTATATTTTGTCAGTGATACATCAACGTTATTGATCCGTTCAGGACCAATCTGTCCTCCGGCAAATGAATACTGCTTTGCAGATGGATAGGTTGCAGATGTACCATCATAATTAAGCGGTGTGGATCCAACAACCGTAACAGCACCGTCTGTCATTGTATAAGGTCCGTAAATGCTTTGGTCAAGCTGCCAGTATCCGCTTGTCGGCACCTGTACTTCGCGAATGTAGTAAGGCTGGTTTAAGCTTAACACTACATCTGTTCCATTTCCGTTGATATCAGTATTTACGAGTGTTGATACGTTGCTGATTGCAATACCTGCCTGTTCATTTTTCTTGATTGCACAGTATCCGACAGCATTTGTCTTACTCTGTGCGTCTGCCATACTGGTATAAACACCGTAGCTTGCACCGCTGATATCGGTTTTATGGTCCCAGTTTGTATTATTTTCAAGGCTCTTGATTAAAACAAGGCTTTCTGTCTCACCTGCAGCAAGATTCATAGTAAGGCTTACTGTAGTTGATGTAACAGTTAAAAGCGGCTGGATACTTTCGGTCCCGCTGTTTCCGGATACAGATGTTGTTGGACGGAACTTATACGCAGGTCCGATATAATGCGCTGTATCGTTTGTTCCTTTTCTTACCGCTGAAAATGTGATGCTTGGTGTCTGTTTTTTTTCAAACTCAAAATAAATGGTCTCGCCATCATTCACACGCATGTCCCCGGATGTTGATGTTCCATGCACATAATCCGATCCGTTTCTGTTTTTGTAATGAATCGTACAACCCGAATACTGGATTCTCGCCTGAATACAGTCACCGTAATCGCTTGTATCTGTAAATACTTTAAACTCCTGTGTCCGGTAAATGGATGTACCGTTGATGTTATTTATTTCGAGTGATATATTTTTCTTAGCTGAATCTGAATTTGTCAAAATGGCATTTCCATATATATCACAAACCTTAAAGTTGCTTGAATCCGGCAGGTGTGCTCCTGCATATTTGCTTCTTGGTGTCAGATAATCTACAGAAAATTTCTGTGCTTCCGAATTCTGCCCGTTTACTGCGGATAACGGTACTGCAGGATCGGCACCCCGGAACTTATCCCAGAAAGCCATTCTGGTATTTCTGCCATCCCCAGAAAATGCATCCATAGTTTCAAACGTATATTTCCCATTTACATATGATGCATAATATGAAAACGGTGATGCGTCCAAATGACTCCCACAGTATGCAATACCTGAAACAGATTCGTTTATTGACGCGATTGCAATTAAAGGATTATTCCTGCTGAGTACAGTAACCTTATGTCCTCCCAAAGAGTATTCTGTATCTGTAACAGAATTCTGCATTTCAAACAGCCCATTGATCAGATCCCCGATATTCCACTTCT
>ERZ779851.3301-NODE-3301-length-10942-cov-3.712960_pt1 | contig 10942 bp, 26 predicted proteins | sample MGYA00511094_ERZ779851 | MGnify/ENA primary metagenome ERZ779851 (study PRJEB29588, sample SAMEA2155512) | human gut metagenome | biome: human gut; feature: human-associated habitat; material: faeces | place: Denmark | collected 2008/2010 ... | reverse complement strand
TTCTTACAATACTATTGGTATTGGGCTTTTCTAGATCATTAATTAAAACAATCTCACACAAAAAAATTATCCCTATTACTATCAACCATACAAAACTAATCATAATGTTTTCCTCCTTGTGTCTTTTGATGTTAACGTATTTATAGCACAGAGGAAAAAGAAAAAATGTTAAATGCCATTATTAATGGTTATGAAGTAATTGAACCTAAATTTAAGTTTCATACTTTTTCTGATGTTAGTGGATTGGACCGTTTATATTATACTGGCGTACAATCACAATTAACAGCTAGTATTGAACGAGCGAAAGAAGTTGAGAAAAACAGCAAAGAATATGTTGCACTTGAAAACTTAGGTTTCTATAAAGAAGAAATATGATAACATCTTTTGAAAGTCTAAATGAAAGGCGATTAATAACTCTCAATCATCACAAAAAGGGAAGTCAACAGTACATCAACAGCTTAAATTACTTTGAATACGCTCGAATGTACTTCGAGAAAAATGGCTTTCCTGAAGATAACAGGCGAGTTTATCAAAGTGGCAAAAGAAAAGGTCAGAAAGTTGGCTGGTCCGATAAAGAGGAAAAACAGCAGAAAGACGATATTAGAAAGTTCATTTATGAAAAGCAACTACAAAAGTTTAAAAGCCAGAGAAAAAGCAAGTAAACACTATGCCAGAAGCGTCAGGAAGTTGTCTAAAGAGCTCGAAGAAATGAACGAGACAAAGTATAGGGCTGGGCCTAACGAGTGCCTGTATGGCCTAATAAATGACTTGTGGGACTATTGGGAAGACGGATATATTTTACCAATGCTTAAGTATAATATTGAAATTACAAGGCAAGGCGATGTATTCACTGTGGAAAGAGGAGAAAATGGAAAAAATTAACATTAAGTTTGATGAAGAACAGCTAGAAAAAGTTGTGAAAAAAGTTGCTGAAGAACTTAAAAAAACGAAACCTAACTTTTATGAGCTTTCAGATACAAAGCAGGAAGAGAAAAAGAAAAAGAGCCGGGTACTATAAGTGGAGGAGAAAAAAATGAGCGTATTTGAAAAATTAAGCATCATTAACGTCAATGATAAAAAGAGTAAAAAGAATAACCTTGATTATTTGAGTTGGGCGTTCGCTTGGGCAGAGGTAAAAAAAATATATCCTGAATCAACAAACAAGATTTATAAGAACAAGGATGATTGGAATTACCACACAGACGGTCGCACAGCTTGGGTTGAGGTTGGAGTTACTATCGAGGGGTTAGAGCACATTGAACATCTTCCCGTAATGGACTATCGAAACCAGTCAATTCCTCTTGAAAAAATTACTTCAATGGACGTGAATAAAGCAATTCAACGCTGTTTAGTAAAAGCAATCGCAAGGCACGGTTTAGGTTTATACATCTATTCCGGTGAAGATTTGCCTGACATGACAGAGGAACAAAAAGAACTTGAAGCAGAAAAGCAACGACTTCGTGAAATCCAGCCAGCGCTAAAACGAGCTGAAGAACTTGGATATCCTAATATGGAACTACTTAAAACAAAGACAAAAAAAGAAATCTTTGATATTATGACAATTTGGAAAGCAACAGAGGGAAAATAAAAAATGGCAATTATTACAGTAACAGCACAAGCGAACGAAAAAAATACACGAACAGTAAACACAGCAAAAGGCGACAAGAAAATTATTTCAGTTCCTTTATTTGAAAAAGAAAAAGGATCTAGCGTAAAAGTCGCGTACGGTTCAGCTTTCTTGCCTGACTTCATTCAATTAGGGGACATAGTAACGATCAGTGGTCGTGTACAAGCTAAGGAGTCTGGCGAATACGTAAATTACAACTTTGTTTTCCCCACAGTTGAAAAAGTGTTTATCTCTAATGATAATAGTAGTCAATCACAAGCTAAACAGGACTTATTTGGAAAATCTGAACCGATTGAAGTTGATGAATCAGAACTCCCTTTCTAGAAAGTTGGTTTTATGTACACAGCAGAAGAAAAAGAGCAAATTATCGACATCGTGGATAAGATGAGTTTACTTAAACAAGACTTTGACGGAGCTTTCACTTGGATCAAGGAAAATGTATCAATGCCATTTGACTTTGACGAAGAACAGCAATTTATATCAGACTTGAAGCAGTTAGTTAAAATTAACGCTTTGAAGTTTGGTAAAATATATGAAGGAGTATTAAATTGACAACATTAAGAGAACTACACAAAAAACTTAAAATCAAACAAACGCTTGACAACTACGTAAGAAACACAAATAAGAAATACAAATATAACTTTGTTCCTGATGAAATTCTTGGCGAGGGAATGGCTAAACTAATCGAGCTTAACACGCAAGGAAAACTTGGACGACATGCACAGCAGATTGCTTACATCAATCATAACTTGAGCTTACAGCGACAAAAGGAGCAACTGGAACAAGCTAACGAACGACTCGCTAAACGTGCTGAGAAAGCCCAAAAATTGCTTGACACAGAACTTTTGAAAGATAGCTACATCGAAACACTTGAAATGTTTAGTAAATTCAATGCAGCAAAACAATATACTATGTGGGACGACCTAGAAACTCCAACTAAAGTGATTGAGTTCATGGAAAAAAACGGAGTGAAGCAAGGGAAATGGCTACGTCCTGAAGGAGTCGACGCTTGGTTTAAAGAACGAATCATTTGGTTCAAGAATAAATTGAAAGAAAAATAATTAATGATAAAAACTTTTTGCTTGACAGCTTAAAGTTTTTTTATTATACTTAATACATCGAGTTAAGGAAAGAGGTAAAAACAATGGAACTAATTGAATGCCAAACCTGCGGGGCTTCGAGTTTCACTAATGGTAAATGTGATTATTGTAGAAACCAGTATGAAACGGAAACTATTTTTGAGGAGCAAAAAGAACAAGAAACAACTTATACAGAACTTAGGTTCCAAGAAACTAAAACAGGTAAACTAATACTAAAAATCATGATCTATACTTTAGTTTCTATTGTTTGGTTTGCTGTAACTGTATTTATTCCGCCATTATTTATAATAACAATTATTTTATTAGTGGTTTATTGCATTCATCGCTTGATAATTAAAAGAAAATAGCTTATAATAGTATATAGAATAAAGGAGAAATAAATGAGTATTGAATCAGTAGTTGGTAAAGTTATTATAATAGCACTAATCGGAATTGGACTATATGCTTTTTTTGCATTAGTTGACCTGATTAAAACGAAAGGAAGTAAATAGATGAGTAAATACTTTAATGATAAAAGATATTGCCATTGCTTCGATATTCCAACGAGTGACGGTTTAGGAGTTTGCAAAGGATGCAGAGGATATACAAATATCTGTTATAGTTGCGATCGCTGTTTGCACTGCTGGTTTACATCGCAGATTGAACTATTTACTGAATATGATGAACCTAAGTTGCTGGAACTTATAGAAAAATGGAATAAATTTTATCAAATTAGAAAGACAAAGAACAGTTAATGTTTGACAAAGTAAAAGTAATTTGATAGAATAGAGTTATAAATAGAGGAGGACAAAATGAAAGATACAGTAAAAACTTTAATGATAATTGCAGGTGTCGGCTTTTCACTTATCGCTATCACTTGGATAGGCATGCTTGCAACGTTGCTTATTGCATGGCTTGGAGGTAACATCTAATGAACTTAAAAGAAAATCGGCACTATGCTAATAAATATGGCGTGGAACTTAACGAATACTTGAAACATAATTTTAACTACGAAGAGCTTGTGGGCTGGAATACAATGCAGGTATTGAAGTATCTAGTAAGAGCTGGCAAGAAAGAGGGTGAAAGCTACGATAAGGACCACAATAAGGCTTTAGACTATGCCAAAGAACTTGCTAACTTAAGTAACGATAATGAGCTTACAGAGTATACTACTGACGACATTATGGGCTTTATACAAGATATGGCTGATGATTTTGAACAATGGAAAGGCGAAGAATAATATCACAAAGAGTTAATGCTTGACAGCATTGACTTTTTTTGTTATTATAGTCTTATAGAAATAAAGGAGAGCAAAACAATGATAGTATCAACAACTATAAATACGATTTGGAGTAATGCAAGATGGTAAAATGGACACAAAAGAAAGCGAAGATTAAAGCTGATAGAGAGGATGATTTAAAGACAAAAATTTTAAAAGCACGTGGGATTCCCTTGGAAGACCATCAAGAGTTTTTGTTTCCTGATGAAAAGTGGGAAAATCATCCTTTTGAAATCCGTAATGTAGAGAGGGCTGTTAATCGTATCTTAGAGGGTATCGCAGACAAAGAAACAATTGTAATAAGTGGAGACCCTGATGTAGACGGAATCACAGCAACAGCTATTATGTTTAACCGATTGAAAGCATTACAAGATTTTAATGAGTTTAACTTAGATTACATCTATCCTCAACGTGATACAGGCCATGGATTGTATGGTCAATTATCAGTTCAAGACCATTGGTTAAATAAAGCGGAAAAGGCAAAGGCTGAAAAAGATAAAGAAAGTCTTGCGAAGTGGGAAAAACTTATTGACCTTAGTCGTTCAAACATTGAAAAGACAAAAGTAGCTGACATTCTCATTGTTTTGGATAGTTCAAGTAATGACTTAGAAGGTGTTGAACGTGCTCGAACATTGAATCCTGATTTAGATATTATTATCTTAGACCACCATGAGTTCGATTCTAAAGAGATTGCGAATAAAATGGATAAGGAAGTTATCTTGTGCAACCCCCATCATCACCTAGACGAATCAGTCAATAAAGATTTATCAGGTGCTGGTATGGCTTATAAAGTAGCCAAAGGAATTGATGATGTCTTAGATGATGATGGATTTTCTAATCAATTTCGTGATTTAGTCGCAATCGGTTTGGTGGGAGATATGATGAGTGTTCTTAATTTTGAGAACCGTTACCTTATCTCGCAAGGGCTACAAAATGTTAATAACGTTGGGCTATCACGTATCCTTAAAGGTGCTAAAATTAATACATACCGATACAATACAAAAGATATTGGGTATAGTATTGCGCCATTGATTAACTCATCTGCTCGTATGGGGGAGATTGAGCTTGCTTTTCAAATTTTGATGGTAGATAATGATACTGATGCTAAAAAACTCCGTCTTAAAATGGATAAATTAAATAAGAAACGTCAAGAAACTCAAAAAGCAGTCATGCAAAAATATGAAGATACTCAAAATATGGAAGACAAGATTGTCATTGTTATTGATTCAGAATCAAACAAAGGTATGAATGGTCTAGTAGCTCAGAATATTGCTCAAAAATATCGTCGTCCATGTTTCGTTGTTACAGAGGGAAAAGATGGAGTCTGTCGTGGTTCAGGTCGTTCTTATGGTGGTTTTAATACTAATGAGTTCTTGAGTGAATTAGATTTCGTAGAAGCACAAGGACATGGACAAGCTCACGGATTAAGTTTCCCTCTTGACCGTTTAGATGATTTAAAAGAGTATATCGAAGAAAACATGCCAGACAATCTTGAGACAGAACAGACGTTCTACTACGACATTGAATTGGAAAATGTAGAAGAAGCATTCATGGCTTTGACTGACTTAATCAACATCAACTATATTACAGGTAATAATTTTCCAGAGGTTGTAGTACGCATGGACAATGTTATGATTGAAGAACGTGCAGTTATTGGCAAAACAAAAGAAACGGTTAAATTTAAAACAAGTGGAGATTTGGTTCTTATTAAGTTTAAAGTTAATGAAGATTGGAACAAAGATATTGATACATTTGATACTGTAAGTGTTGTAGGAAATGGAACAATTAATGAGTTCTATAACTTTGGGACAAAAGAAATGACACGAACACCTCAAATTATTATTATGGATATTGTAAAGGATTGATATCAAATATTTATTTTCATAAGGAGAACAAATGAAAGATAAAGCATTCAGAAGAAAATGGACAATGTACTTGTTGAGTATTCAGTATGATGTAAGTGGTGCTGAAATTCCTGAAGAAGTATTACAAGAAGAGGCGGATCTAATTTTTGGTTAAAAGAACAAAGTTAATGTTTGACAGCATTAGCTTTTTTTGATACAATGGCATTATAGAAATTAAGGAGATACAAATGGAAAAATACAATGTTAAATTGATGAACAACAAAAAAGGATATTTAAACTCTTTTAAAAACGAGCTAGGGGAAAAGTTCCTCTTCCTAGGGTTTAAAGAAGAAAGAAATAACTTTAAATCAGAGTTTACAAAAGAAGAGATAAAAGCGATTGATGAAAGATACTTGGAATTTATTGAAGAGATCTAAAGTTTATGTTTGACAAATATAAAGTATTTTGATAATATTGTTTTGTAGAAAGGAGGTTAAACAGTGGCAATAATAGCTTATAACCCTATGACGGAAGAAGAGCTACACTTCAGTTGTAAGGCTCAATGTGCCAGGACTTAAGCCTAATACAGTCATCAGGTGGCTTGATAACGGTATGCCTGTAATTGAACTGCTGACAGACCTAGATAGAAATCAAGTGGAAATTGAAAAACAAAGTAAGCTAAATGGCTTTGAATTATTTACGATTAAGGAGTGGTTAGATTATGTGTAAAAAACGCAAATACACAAAAATGGGCGCTTTATATTCAATAGTAAGTGCCCAACATGCTAAAAAGAGCAAGAAAAACAAAAATGATAAAATACCAGTTAGAGCTTATCACTGTAAGTGGTGCAATTTATATCACTTATCAAGTCAGCAAAGACTAAATATAAAAACAGGAGTAATTGGATAATGAAAGATGAATTTGCATACTACAAGGCTTATTACTTTTCAGATGATTTGCAAGCCTTTAAAAGTCGTAAGTTTTATAATAAAAAAGAAGCTATTGAATGGTTTGAGGCGTTAGCTGAAAAACAAAGAATTGAACTTAAAAAAATAACTGAAATAACGGAGGTTATAGCATAATGACAAATGAAGAATTATATGAAAGAATTACTAGCGTACTAAAAGAGCAAGGTATCGGAATGGCACAGTTTGAGTTAAAAGTTAAAGATGAAACAGGTAAATACCCTAACCTAAGAGTAACTAAATCACGCTTGAGCCTACCTAATACCGTAGCATTCCCTTATCTTACTATGTTTTTTAATGATGATGAAATGCACGAGCTTATACTTAAAAAGATGAATACTTCAGCAGCAGATGGAGAGGCTATGGACTTACTAGATGAGTTATTATATAGCTTAAAGCCAAGCAAAGAATATCTGTATAAGCAACGACTAAAGCGTAGAATGCAAAGGGAGGCAATGAGATGATACTACACAATTATACAAGTAAAATCAATAGTTCAAAATATCCACGGTCAACAGCTAGAAAGATTGCTAATGACTTGAACAAAAAATACCCTTTTAATAATTATCTAGTCAGCTTTGAGTTAGGATCTAAACGGTATATTATTGAAAAATTTGAAATTAAAGGAATGAATAGATGAGACGTTTTTACGTAGAAGAAGATGACAACGGCAAAGAGATTAAGCGAAAACTAACAACTTTTGCTAATGATGATTTAACACAGCTGTCAGATGATGAACTAGAAACATTATATTATGAATCATCTGCTCAATTTTTAGCTAAAGCAATGCACTTTATGAAGATTGAGAACGAACTATTTTCAAGAAAGAATGTAACTGTAAGTGATGAAATTCTAATAAATGCTGGAAATAATATTATTGAAGCTATTAATCAGGTAAGCAATTGAAGCGCAAAAAGGAGAAAGCAATTGAAGAACAACGAGCTAGTGAAGAAAATCAACGAAGAGTTGAAGCTGAAAAACGAGCCGGAACTGACAGAATCGCAAGAGAACATGATAAGGCAACTGAACAACCTGAATCCGAAAGGACGAAAGAAGTTAGTGGAGAAGATGAAAATGAGAGAGTTGTACCAAACGCAGCAACTAATGGCATTATTGGGACGAATTGGTCTAGCGTAAGACCTGAAATAGATAGCAAATTAAAAATCAAAAAATAGAAAGTAGGATATCTTCATTTACAAAAGAAAAACCACCAATTAAGGTGGTCTTTTTTAGTTTACTTTTCCATATTCTGCTTCAAATTCCTTTTGATACATAACTGTTTCTGGTAACTTAATCCCTCCAAATTTACCTTGGAAACCGCCAAGCATACGAGTTGTTTTAATATGTCGTGCTGATACTCCATTGCATACATACCAATTTTTAGTGTCTTTACAATTAATTAGAAACATTTCAATTTCTCCGCTTTCTGTTGTGTTATTGTTATCTGTGCTTACAGTTTGCCCTGTAAGGCGCTTATTTAGTTCTGCGATAAAGTATGAGCGACAACTCTCTACCGTGCCGCCGTGAGCTTCTACGGAACGTCTAGGGCAACTTGTGCTTGATAGCTCTTGATGTAACTTCACGGTATCATGATTAGGAGTTAGTCCCCATTGTTTCATGTACTTAGCAACGTCATCTAGTACCGCTTGTTCATTCCTCAAGAACTGATTTAAATCGCCCTCTGATTGGCACACTTCCCAACTTGCATAATTTGCATTACCGTATGAGTTAGCACAATGGTATGCCATATTAGAGAAGTCGGAAGCCTGCAATCGTCCGTCAGAAGCAATGTAAACATGAGCAAAGCCCTCTTCTGGGTTATGCGTAGGTAACCAACCATTATAAAAATTAGTGTTAGCACCATTTGAGCCTGCATCATTGTGAATCACAACCCCAGTAGGATTATAACCACGTACACCAGCGTTAGTTATATTCATTCTTTTTTATCCTCCGTTTGTTCTTCTTCCGCTTCAGGAACACTTACACCATTCTTTTTCATAAGTTTAACCAAACCGTCAAACATAGGGCTAATTTTTGCGATTAAGTAAATAAACTGTCCTACAAAGTATAATAAACCTACATTAATCACAGTTTTGGCGATATCAGAAGTTGAGGGTGTTTGTGTAAAGTAAAAGACTGCATATAAAATCCATAGCGCGAAGACTACCGTCAAGTCAATTACAAGTCTACGTTTGAAAGGTGGGTTCATCGCTTCTCTATCTTTGACCCACGTAGCGAAAAGAATCGCCAAAATTAAGATAGTTATTAAAATCATTCTAGTTACCATTTTGTTTTGCTTTCTATTTTGTTATTTAATAAAGTAGCTTGCGTTACCACGTGACACAAAAGGGTGACTACCAATATCTTCCCCCCACCAAGTAATGCTGCCATCTGGGTTTATGTCAATATGGAAAATGCTATCTCTTCCAACAAGATGACCAATAAGACTTTGAACAACAGTTGGACGAAACGGTTCATCTACCCACGTTCTAGACATCGTTTGTCCTTTTTTTATATTTGCTATGCTACCAAGGAATCTAACAATTACTAAATCATCGTTCTTTTTAGTAAGTTGCAATTGCAAACCAGGAGCGGTTTGAACTGTCAACCTTTCAGTTGGAACAGAGATTGAACCTTTAAGTGATATATTATTTGCATAAATACTATCCAAATTACTGGTCTGAACAATTGGTTTAGTGCTTGTTACTCCAGTTCCTGAAGTTACAACAACATCAAAACAAACTTTCAAAACGCCAGAACCATTGTTTAGATCAACACGGTTGCTATTATTTGCGGTTTCGGCTGATAAACTGACAGGATTAGCAGTTTGAGTTAAGTCAATATTTGCATGAATGTAATTAACTGAATCCCCTTTTAAAGCTACTGTTTCGTTTAATAGTTCAAAATCCCTCCCGCCTGCAACGATTGATGTGTTAACATATTGAATGTTAAGAGCTGTATTTAACGGACTTGTCCAGTCTTTGCGTCTAATCGTTCCGTAGTCCATTCCTGTCAACATCATGTATAGTTTTCCGTCATTATTAGAACCGACCGGGAACTCTGTACCATTTTGACTAAAAAACGTGTAATTTTTAATTGTCATTTTTAACCTTTCTTGAAATTATCTTTGCTTTATCTAAAACTGGGTTATCAGTAATTGATAGCTCTAACAATCTAAATTTTCTACCGCCATAAGGATAACCACCAATTGATACAAATTGGCCGACTTCGTACAAGAGCGTAGTTTCGATTCTAAGAGAGTTTTCGCTATTATAGTACACTTTACCATTCAATAACTCTAAGTGGTCTTTACGTAGCTCTCTGTACCCTGTGAAGCTATCTATTCTATATTTGTCGCCATAAGTAGCTACATACTCATATAACATTTGGTTTGTCTCCACTTTCTACAAAAATAAGTCTATCATTGAACTCTGTTTTAACTCTGTCGGCTATGTAACCCGAATATAGTTTTCCTTCGTACCAAACATCGACCAAGTCATTAACATATAAAGGCAAAAATTCATTTTGATTAAAGATTAACCTTGTAACGATCGTGGAGGGAGAAATTTCAGCCTTAATAGCAGACATATCTGGAGGGTTTCCGTGTTCATCTCTATCATAAAATAATGTTTTTGGTGTCCTTACTTCTGGCAAGTCTGTCCCGTCTCCGTGATAAGTGCTATAATCAATGACATCGCCGTTATTTTTTGCTGTGTACATTTTAGGAGGGTCTATGTAGTCGTCTGCTTCCTTATTTTTGATAAACACAACAGCGAAATTATGAGCTGAACGTTCTACTATTGTTTCCGTGTCCATTGTCACGTTTTGTTTAATATCTACTCTTGTCGTTATTCTATTTCTATTCCAGTTTCTTGAGGCAAAGTTAATAAATAACAAGTTTCTAGGGTCTGTTTCAGACGAAGCATGTTGAATAGTCGTAGTTGGTTGAAATTGAACCTTTGAAAATATCCTTTTTGCTACGTCATGAGCCGATGAAGTTTCTGCTTTACGGTTAATTGTAGCCTTTCCAGCAAAGACAGTTGAATTAAAGAAGTACCCATAACTCATTAAATTATTTTTATTAGGGTCAATTAAATAATCAATGATAGCAGCGTTTGTCGTTTTAGTTATTGCGTTTGGAACATCT
>ERZ779851.3300-NODE-3300-length-10942-cov-17.674750_pt1 | contig 10942 bp, 10 predicted proteins | sample MGYA00511094_ERZ779851 | MGnify/ENA primary metagenome ERZ779851 (study PRJEB29588, sample SAMEA2155512) | human gut metagenome | biome: human gut; feature: human-associated habitat; material: faeces | place: Denmark | collected 2008/2010 ... | reverse complement strand
TTAAATTTTCAATATATAGGTACCGCAATGGTATCTTTTACATGAATTTTATTGGTATAGATACCACGATGGCATCTTTTACTGAATTTTATTGATATAGGTATCACGATGATCTTTCCTATGAATTTTGATTATATAGAAATCTTCCTTTATTTATAATTTGATAATACCCATTCATATAAATACTTCAATGGAACTATTGTTTCACAAAATACCATCAATGAAATTTCCATCTATAATTTCTGGTGCACAAAAAACGGTATTTTCTATAAAATGAAAAAAGACCCACGAATCTCTCATGAGTCTTTCTCCATTTTAGTTTTTCTGCAAAATTTATTTATTTTTTACAGTGACTTTGCACTTATTTGTGATACCGTTAGATTTTACAGTAATGGTAACTTTTCCTGCTTTCTTTGCCTTGATCACACCCTTGGAAGATACGGATGCGATCTTAGTATTCGAAGATTTGTAAGTTACTTTTCCGATGCTTCCCTTTACGCTTAACTTTGCAGTCTTACCTTTTTTCAGGGTTACTGTCTTTTTGTTTAAGGTTGGATTTTTAACGGTAATTTTTACCTGTCCACTTACACCGTTGTTAGTTGCGGTGATGATAACAGAGCCTTTCTTTACAGCGGTAACTTTACCGTTGGCATCTACTTTGGCTACCTTCGGGTTGCTGCTGGTGTAGGTTGTAATTCCGCTTCCGGATACGACATTTGCAAGGATATTGGTCTTACCCTTTACGTACAGTGTGGTATTTTCACTGACAACTGCAACTTTTGTGTCACGCTTGATATAGCTGATGGAAGAACCGTCCGGAGTCTCAAAAGTAAGGATGGTTGCCTCACCTTTCTTTGTGATGGCGTACTTGCTGGCCTTTGTAAGATCCTCTCTGTCGGTTGAGATGTATACACCACTGCTTGCATCTTCTTTTCCATCATTGTCATATGCATAAAATGTAAATGGACTCTCGGTATATGTTCCGGTTCCATTCGGATCAAAATACGTCACTCCGGTTCCGTCCGCTTTCAGTTCACAATACATTTTTGCGTTTTTATACTGCGGATTGCTGGCATATGCGGACATATCTGCATCCCAGACACCTGCTAAAACGCTCTGCTGCGCTGCGGTATCTGCATTCTTCATTTCTGCAAGATTTTCGGTACAGAATAAAGCGATGCAGTTTTGGATCATCTGCTCGTTTTTCTCTGTCAGTGCACTCTTTAAGATACCGGAGCCTACCCAGTTTGCATATTTTCCAGTGTTGAGTTTTAACAGTTCTGTCAGATCGCTGCCGTAACGGAATTCAATGTGATAGGTTGTTGCCGGAGTATCCGGGCAGAGGAATACATACTTAAACTCATCCTCGTTTTTGTCTGTGCTCTGGAATACATAACCTTCCATCACACCGCTGAGTGCATCTTTTTTCAAAAACTTATACGTATGGGAAACTTTTTTGCTGTCGCTTGTGGTAAATTCTACTTTGCCACCGTCCTGGAAAGAAACTTCCTTTACATCATTGATAAATCCACAGTAAAATGCATTTGGATCTGCTTTGTCACCGTAGGTCGTAGAACCCACGGAAGCCTTCAGCGTCTTTACGGCTTCTGCTGCAGCACTTCCTCCGACAACGGCTGCTGCGTCATCGTTCCAATACTTATTGTATTTTACATCAAATAATGCATCCTTGAACAACTGGATGTAATCGCCTTTTACTGCGGTAAATAATTTATCCGCCTTGGAGCTGTCGGACTCCTCTGTCGGGATCGTTGGTACACTTGTGTTGGTGCCTGCCGCCATAACCGGTGCTGCAGATGTTCCTGCTACCGTAATGGACAATAACAGTGCGAGTAATGCTTTGCGCATCTTTTTCATAATTCTTCTCCTTTCAAATCTCAACAGTTAGTCTATTATAACTGCTGTTAGTTTTTCATTCCTATAGTAGTCTTTTCCATGTTCCGTGTCAAGAAGTGATTACAAAATAACCTGGATTTTATCACGCTTAACCAATATGAAAATCTTCCAGAAACAGAAAGAATGGAAGTCTTTGACGGAATATGCTATGCCATGATTTGATGTGAAATTAAATGATTCTCCACTTACGATTGTGCAGCCCGATTTGATGATTGTGTGTGATAGAGATAAATAGATCAAAACCGTTACCATTTACAGAAATCTCTGCACGGTAACGGTTTTCATGTTATTGTTTCGGATTTACCACATTTCCCTGTACGACCTGTCCTGGCTCCTGTCCCTTTCTCATTCCACGTACCACCTGCACATTTCCGAGAATCAGATAATCCATCTCACGCTTTGTAATCTTCATGAAATTCTTTCGTGAAATATAGTAGAACAATACGCCCAAAAGAATCCATACAACCAGCGCAATAAACGATTGTGGTGCCATAAATGCCGCAGAACCCGGTATAATCAAAAGTAACAGGATTGCAACCGAGATAAAGCAGCCTCCCATGGCAACTGCCGGATGAATCCGGTTGGTATCCGTCGGATCACCATATTTCTTTAACAATATATATGCCCCGGCACAGGTAAAGAAATATCCAAATGCCGTTCCGACAGAACACATATCAACTACCCAGCCAATGACTTCCCTGCCAAAAAACGGGCAGATACAGCAGATAATGGTAACAAATACGACACAAAAGGATGGGGTTTTATGTTTTGGATGAATTTTTCCAAATGCCGAAGGAAGCATTTTTGCCCTTGCCATACCAAAAAGCAGGCGGCTGGAAGTCATAAAAAAGCCATTCATGCCAGTGAAGATTCCCATGCATACAGCAATTGCTACAAAGCCCACACCCAGTCTGCCCATTGCAAGGTCAAGGACAGCTCCTGTATGCCACTTAACCGGTGCACCGGAAGCATCTTTCATGGTAAGTACCTGCTGCCACGGCAACACACTATCTGTGACAAGTGCCATAGCTCCGTAAATAAGTGCTCCCACAATTAAAGCCGAAATAATCAGTTTCTTACATTTTTGCGGTGGAAAATCATATTCTTCTGCCGCCTGTGGAATACAGTCAAATCCTACATATAAAAAAGGTGCCAAAGCAAGAATTGAAACAAATCCTCCACCGAAGCTTTTCCCTCCTGCACCATATGCCGGAGCCAGGTTTGCTGCATCAAAGGAACCTGTCAGAACGGTTCCGGCAACAGAAACTGCGACTGCTGCACACATAATCAAAACCATTGCCAGCTGCAGATTTCCAACTGATTTTGCTCCCCGGTAATTCATAATTCCAAATAGTACAATAAAAAACAAAGATAATGCCACTTCTCCCATATACACATCATAGCCTGCAATGGTATACAGATATCCACGATTAAATACTCCCGGAAACAGATACGACGCAAGCACCGGAAGTGCCGTCGCGTTCAGTGCGACAATTGACAAATATCCCAGCGAAAGCATCCATCCACAGACATAAGATGCGGTTCGTCCAAACCCTTTGTATGCATAAGCAAACTCACCACCTGCTACAGGAAATTTGGCAATCATGTATGAATAACTGTATCCTACTACAATCATAAGCAGACCGCCGACCAGAAATCCCAAAAACAAAGGCAATGGGCCGCCGGCTCTCTGTGTCCAGAGTCCTCCCTGAATAAAGCATCCCCATCCAATAATTGATCCTACCGCTACTGCCCAGATAGATCCGGGTTCCATAGACTTTTTTAATTTTGTTCTCTTTTCCGCCATACGGATTCCTCCATTCTATCCCTGCTCAATCTTCGTCTTCCCGTGTTTCCTCGCTGATCGTATATGCCTCTTCAATATCTGACACAAAAATTTTTCCATCTCCATAGTGGCCATACGCTCCGCTCTTGGCACTATTGACAATAATATCCACCACTTCATCTTTTTCTTTATCTTCCACGGTGATATAGAGCATGCTTTTTGCCATTTCCTGATAAAGCACATCTCCTACCTGAATTCCCTTTTCTTTTCCTCTTCCGGAAATTGCCCATTTAGAAAATGCAAAATAACCGCTTTCTTCCAATGCTTTGATGACATCCATTACTTTTTCCGGTCTTACAATTGCTGTAACTAATTTCATAGTAGTATTCTCCTTTTCCACTTTTGTATCATTAATACGAAAAAGAGGTCAGGTATCCTGTACCTGACCTCCTCGTCATGATTATTATCTTAACACATAATAACTACAAAAACAAACTAATTTGCAAGATACCGGTACATTTTATCAAGCATTTCATCCGTAATTTCCACTGGATTATTATAAAGGTTCGGATGTCTGCTGATTTTCACCAGTTCCGCAATCTGTTCTTCTTCCAGATGCAGGTCTTTTAAATCGCACCGCAGTCCCAGTTTCTGTTTCAATGCAAAAATTGCATCGGCAAGTGCTTCTGCATCCGCAAATCCCAATGCCTTTGCCAGTGTTTCCACACGCTCTGATCCGGTTCCCCTTGCGTTAATACGGACAAAATAATCAAGTGTCAGCCCACATGCTTCTCCATGCGGAATATGATATATGTTCGTCAGTGGAAAGGAACATGCATGGGAAGAAGTCGTTTTAGGAAGTGTGAATGCCAGCCCTGCAATGACAGATGCCTCGCACATTTTTTCCCTTGCTTCTTCATCCGATGGATTCTCATATGCCCGATAGAGATACTTAAATACAAGTGCCGCTGCATGAATCGCCAGCGTATCACAAATCGGCTGATGTCCCTTACTCCAATACCCTTCTATCGCATGGGACAACACATCAATTCCGGTTCCTGCTGTCACAGCCGGCGGCATGGTATAGGTCAGTTCCGGATCAATGATTGCTGCTTTCGGATAAAATCCTTCCGATACAATCGGTGCCTTTTTCCCATTTGCATGATCCGAAAGAACCGATACACAGGTCACCTCACTTCCGGTTCCTGCGGTAGTCGGAATCGCAATCAGCGGCAAATGTTCCGCCGGAAGTGCAACCCCCGTCCCATGGTATTTCCGGATAGAATCCTGTGTCAAAGCCACGCTTGCAGCAGCCTTTGCACAATCCATCGGGCTTCCGCCTCCCAGGGCAACCACAAATCCGATATCATTCTGACGGATAATTTCCGCACAGGCATCCACTTCTGTTACATCCGGATTTGGAGATACATCCCCGAAGGAAGCAACCAGCATTCCTTCGGATTCTTTCATAATTTTTTCTGCCAATCCACTTTTAAAAAAGAAAGGTCCGGCTACCAGAAGCCCGCGGGCACACCCCAGTTCCTGCGCTATTTTTTTTATTTCCTGTACCCTTCCTTTTCCAAAGTAAATCTTAACAGGCTGTAAATAATCCCAGTTCATACGCATTCCTCCGGTTAGTCACAATATTTCTCATCTACCATGGTAAGAACTTCATCCAGAATTGGCAGATATTCCTTTAATTCTTCTTCTGTAATAATCAAAGGCGGGCAGATCTCTATGAAATTTTCACGTCCGAATGTTGCAAATCCACGCTTCTTTAATTCTGCAAAAATCCATGGCATCACCGGACCAGGTACTCCATATTCCTGCATCGGCTCTCTGGTTTCCTTGTTCTTTACAACTTCTAAGGCTCCAAATAATCCAATGCATCTTGCCTCACCGATACATTTATGTTTCTTTACCATCTCATCCATAAACGGAGCTACGATTTCATGCATCTTTGCCACATGTCCCTCGATATCATGCTCCTTATAATAAGTCAGCGCTGCAACACCCGCTGCACATGCTAATGTATGACCGCTGTAGGTAAGTCCACACTGCAGAACATGTTCCTCAAAATATTCTGCAACCGCTTTACTTACAATACAGCCTCCAAGCTGCACATAACCACAGGTCACACCTTTTGCAAATGTAATAATATCTGGTTTGATATCGAAATTCATAAAGGCAAATGCTTTTCCTGTCCGGTAAAAACCTGCCATAACCTCATCACAGATTAAAAGAATTCCATATTTATCACATAACGCCCGCACGCCTTCCATATAACCGTCTGGTGGAAGAATCACTCCATTTGCCCCGACGATGGATTCCATCACAATCGCAGCTACATTCTGCGGACCCTCATACCGAAGCTGCAGATCCAGTGCATCCAGATACTTCTTTGTTACTTCAGCATCGTCCACTCCTTTTGTATAGCCATCACGGTACATCTGCGGATTCATGAAATGTACAAATCCATTCGCACCTCCGATTTCTGCTGCATATCTTCTCCAGTCACCGGAAGCATTGGATGCACCAAGGGTTGCTCCATGATAACTTCTGTAGCAGGAAAAAATTTTTGTTCTGCCGGTTACCATACGTGCCATTTTAATTGCATTTTCATTGGATTCGGCTCCACCGTTTGTAAAAAATACTCTCTTATATGTATCTGCGCCTGCCAGTTCTACCAGCATCTTGGCAAGCACACTTTTCGGTTCGGACGCATAAGCCGGAGCCATAAAACACATCTTATCTGCCTGCTTTTTGATTGCCTCTACAATCTCTGGAAGTTCATGTCCCAGATTTGAACATACCAGCAGGGAAGCCATATCAGCATATTTTTTCCCGTCATAATCGTAAAAATAAATTCCCTCTGCTCTTTCCACCGGTAATGCATCTACACCGGATTTTGACCATGACTGCATTACGTAATCTTTGTGCATCTGTGCGATTTCTTTTCCTGTTAAACTCATAATTGTATCCTCCTTCATGCTTTGAACTTTTGCTTATTTTTTCGATAAACAGACCATTTCTTTGGTTACTGTAAAATAGAAAAAGCGTCCATCTCACAGATTCTTTCTGTGATTGGACGCCTTTGTCTGATCTGCCTTTATATTAGCGCATAAAAAAAGCAGATACAATGTTTCAAAGTCTAATTTTTTTTGTACTTGAGTACAAATTCTATTTGTGAAGTATCTGACAGATGCCAAATCCGAGCATAACCTGCAAACGATTTTCCAATCTGGTCAGATCCATCTTTAAAATCTCCGATGCCTTATTGATTTTATAGTTTACGGTATTCCGGTGGACAATCATCTCATTCGCTGTATCCTGCAGACTGCCGTCATGCCGGAGATAGCATTGCAGGACGCCTGCCAGATCGGTATGGTGCAGTGCATCATATTCCAGAAGCGGCTGTACCGTATCTTCTACATACCCCTGCATGACTTCTTCGTCTTTTAATGCAAACAAAATGCGAAACATCCCCGCATTTTTATAAAATACAAGTTTATGCCGGCCGCAGCATTGTTCGCCTGGAATATTTCCCATAACTGCTACATCTGCCATCTGATTTGCGGTCTCATAACTTTTATACAGCCGGCGAAGTCCTTCTGCCTGGTTTCCCACACAAAAAAGGGCAGTCTCCCCTTCTTTTAGTTCCTGACAAAAATGTTCAAAAATATAAGTCAGCACATCTTTTTTCTCTGTCCCGGTATAATCGCATAAAACCAGTACCAGCTGTTTTTCCTGCGCACAGCAAAGTATTCGCTTATAATTACAGCGCAAATGGCTGCTCAGCCGCGAATAAAGCTGCTCCATACGCTCGCCTTCCACTGTATTTTTCTGCATCTTCACCCGGATCGTAACTGCTGTATAAATACTGTCTGCCATATACCCCTTCCTCATAAGTGGAACGGTATACAATTCTTCTTGTGCCGGACACAAAAATGCATTATTAAGTGCTGCGGATACCTCAATCCGACTCTGCTGTTCTTTTGTGATGTCAAAACAGATAATCCGCATAATTTCTGCCATGTGGATTTTCCACGGCACTTCAAATACCGGAAACGCTTTTTCATTTGCAAAATCCAAAACATCCTGTCCGATTTTCTCAACATAAGGTCCAATATTGATCACAATCCCGCTGGCTCCGTTGCGATATACTTCCTGCACAAGCCGAAGCAGCGGTAACTTCTCACTGATTCCGATTCCTGTCGTAAAAGTAAGTTCCTGCCCCTGTAAAAAAGCAGAAATGGTATCACTATCGACCATATGGGTCCAAAGGACTTCCCGATCCAGCCCTGCTTCCCCAGCAACCAGTTTCATCTCCAGATGTTTCACCTGTTTTACAATCTCTCTCAACGTAATACTCATGTTTCCCCCGCTACAATATCAATGATAAACCGGATACCAGAAGAAGTACATACGTCAGGTTCAAAAAGACTTTCTGAGATACCTTTTTTACCAGTTTCTTCCCAAGCCAGGTCGCCATAAACAAAGGAATAATACTGATTAAAATTAACCTGATATTTCCCTCTGTAAAAACGCCCTGCCGTACCTGTGATACCAGAAGTATAGAATTTAACACCACCCATACCGGTGCAAGGGTTGCGCGGAATTCTTCCTTCTCTTTTAATACCTGTGCTGCATAAACAACAAGCAGCGCCCCTCCGGAGACAAACATTCCGTGGATCACTCCTGCCAGTAACAAAATAACCAGCAAAAGTGCTTTGGGCAGGGTACGCTGTCTGTGACACAACAGATTTTTCCCTGCAATCAATAGGATAATCACACCATAAATAATCAGAAGTATCTGCTCGGATGGCACTGTTTTACAGATCTGAATACCAATTGCCATGCCTGCAACCATACATACGCAGATCTTTATAACTTCTTTTTTATTCATATGATGATAACTCATCACTGCAATCATCAGTCCGGACAACAGCGCCATAACATTGAGCACCACCTTTGCGTTATCCATACCAAGCAGATATATCGATGGCGGCATGGCAAGCACTGTCCCGGCAAATCCGGTAATCGCCTGAATTACATTTGCAACAAACAACACAAATAAAAAAATAATCTCTTTCATATCATTTCCTCTTTTGGTGTTGTCTGTTTATCGTACAAAAATAAGCCTGGATTCATTATAGCATTCACTGCTTCTGAAATCCAGACTTATGTTTCGCTATTCTGTTTCAATTGTTCCACCGCACAGCACATGATCGTCCTGATAAAAGACAGCAGCCTGGCCAGGCGTCATGGCACGCTGCGGTTCGTCAAACTGTGCCAACAGTGTTCCGTCCGGCTGCGGATACAGCGTACACGGTGCACCTGCATGCGAGTAGCGGATTTTACCGATAGCCTTGACCGGCCCGGTCAACTTTTCTTCTGCCATATAATTGATATTATCCACATGACAGTCACGAGAAAACAGGCTTTCGGACTTGCAAAGCACGACTTCGTTTGTCTGCGGACGAAGTTCCTTGACAAAAATAGGCGTGGATGAAGAAATGCCAAGACCCTTGCGCTGCCCGATCGTGTAATGAATCAGCCCGCGGTGCTGTCCCATAATGTTTCCTTCTTCATCGACAAAATTACCCGGTTTGCTTTCTTTTCCGGTCTCCTGTGTAATAAAAGAGGCATAATCATGATCCGGTACAAAACAGATATCCTGACTATCATGCTTTGTGGCAACCGGAAGACCGATCTCCTCTGCGATCTGGCGGATATGAGGCTTATCATAATCTCCCACCGGCATCAGGGTACGGGAAAGCTGATCCTGTGTCAGATTGTAAAGTGCGTAGGTCTGATCCTTCGCCGCTGTAACGGAATTGCGGATCGTATAGCGGCCATTCGGCAGCTGCATGATACGCGCATAGTGTCCGGTGGCAATATAATCCGCACCGATCTCCAGTGAACGATGAAGCAGTGACTCCCACTTGACATAACGGTTGCAGGCGATACACGGATTCGGTGTACGCGCTTTTTCGTATTCTGACACAAAATAATCAATGACATATTTGTGGAAATCTTCCTTAAAATTCATCACATAATAAGGAATTTCCAGACGCTCCGCCACACGGCGGGCATCATCTACCGCGGAAAGTCCACAGCATCCGCCCTCCTGTGACTGCACAAAGACATCCTGATCCTGCCAGATCTGCATGGTGACACCAATCACATCGTATCCCTGTTCTTTTAACAGATAGGCCGCCACGGAGGAATCCACACCTCCGGACATGCCGACAACTACTTTTTCTTTCATTTAATACTCCTCTTCCGGAGCCTCTTCCTTCTCACTGATATCGTTGACCGGGCGCTCTAATCCCTCGATCTTGATATTGTGTTTCTCTGCATAATCCCATAAAGCAGCATGAATTGCTTCCTCTGCCAGCAGGGAGCAATGCACCTTCACTGGTGGAAGTCCGTCGAGTGCTTCCATAACGGCCTTGTTGGTTACCTGCAGTGCTTCCTGGATCGTCTTACCCTTTACAAGCTCGGTTGCCATACTGCTGGTTGCCACAGCAGCGCCGCAGCCGAATGTCTTGAACTTGCAGTCACGGATAACCTGGTTCTCATCAATATCGAGATACATACGCATGATATCGCCGCACTTTGCATTTCCGACGGTGCCGACACCGCTTGCGTCCTCAATCTCTCCTACATTTCTCGGGTGCTGAAAATGATCCATAACCTTTTCACTATACATAACATATACCTGCTTTCTTTTTTATATTATTTGTTTTTCTTGATGAAATCCTCGTACAGCGGAGACATCTCTCTTAAGTGGTTCACAATCTCTTTTAAGTTGTCAACGACGTAGTCCGCATCCTCCATCGTGATCTGGTCGCTGATGGTCAGACGCAGAGAACCGTGTGCAATCTCATGCGGCAGTCCGATTGCCAGAAGTACATGGGACGGATCCAGGGAACCGGATGTACATGCAGAACCGCTGGATGCGCAGATTCCCTTGGAATCCAGAAGAATCAGCATGGACTCTCCCTCTACGAACTGGAAGCTGAAATTCACGTTGTTCGGCAGACGCTTCACACGGTCTCCGTTTAACTTTGCATACGGAATCTCCTTCTCGATGCGCTCGATCAAATGATCTCTGACTTTGATCTCCTCCGCAGTGCGCTCCTTCATGTTGGCCGTAGCGATCTCTGCTGCCTTTGCAAGACCGATGATACCGGTTACGTTCTCGGTACCTGCTCTTCTGTGGCGCTCCTGTGCTCC
>ERZ779851.3298-NODE-3298-length-10956-cov-9.568113_pt1 | contig 10956 bp, 10 predicted proteins | sample MGYA00511094_ERZ779851 | MGnify/ENA primary metagenome ERZ779851 (study PRJEB29588, sample SAMEA2155512) | human gut metagenome | biome: human gut; feature: human-associated habitat; material: faeces | place: Denmark | collected 2008/2010 ... | reverse complement strand
AACCGCCTGTTGCAGCAATAAGAGAGAAAACAGATTCTTCGCTTGTAAAGTGTTTGTATATGGTTAAGAAAGGTGAAGCTGATGGAATGGTTTCAGCAGGAAGCGGCCGACGTGCCCGATCAGGCGTTTGTCCGCATTTACACCAAGGCGGCGCTTCCTGTCGCGGTCAAGCAGCAGACGGCGGAATCCACGCCCGTCTGGGAATACAACCTCTTTATCCGGGAGGAAAACGGCGTCGGCGTGACGGTTTCCGAATTGACGTGCGTTCGCTTTTACAAGAGCGGAAAGACGGATATTTATGCCACGACCGTGGATGTTTTCGGCGAGAGAAACGGCGGCAGACCCAGCTATATCGGCGGGCGGGAGATGCGGCGGCTCAGCTGCGGACGCACGGCGGACAGGCAGAGCATCGGCGAAGGCTGGATGCTCCGCGGCACGGACGATCACGGCAATCCGGTCTGTTTTACGACCTATATTCCGTTTGAGCTATACAGGAATTGAACAAAAAGCAGGCGCATGATCCGTCTCCCCGACAGGGAGCGCAATCATGCGCCTGTTTCTGTATGTCGTTTAGTAGGCGTAGGTCCAAGCCGTCGGATACGGCGAAACGGCGGTCACGCCCGTCTTGGCAAACGCCTTTTCAAACTGAGCGTTCAGCTTGTCGAGCCGCGCCAGCAGCGCCGCCGCGCCGTCCGCATTCATGCCGCACAGCCCCGCGCCGATTGCCATGTCGGACAACGCCTTTCGCCGCGCACCTTCGGACTGCGCAATCATCGGCGCAAGCAGCAGCGGGAGCGTCTCGTCCGGCGAAAGCTGCTTCACTGTCGACAGGGCATTCAGCAGTGCGGGCAGCACCGCATCATGTGAAACGGCGAAGGCTTCCGCGGCATCCAGCGACGCGGTGTACAGCGCGCGGCGGCTCGCCAAATCGGAGGAGAAGCGTTCGCTTTCCGGCACGGCAGCATCGTCGCTGACGGCAATCAGCTGTCCGGTCAGCGCACGAAGGGCGTTTTCTGCCTTTTGACGCTCTTCGCGCGGCAGAAGGCGGCTCATGCCCGCGCAGATGGCGTGCGCAATTGTCCAAATCCCTGCGTGGAGCAGAGATTCGCACGATTGAAGCGCCAGCATCGCGTCATCCATCAGCACATAGCGGCTGGTATGCGCCCGAAGCGAAAAGCGGCGTGATTTTCCGCGTGCTGGGTCGAACACGTCACCTGTTTCTGCGAATACAGCGGATGCATCCGCTGCTGCTGGCAGGAGAATCAGCGGAATCGCGCGCCACTGCTCGAATGTTTCCGCATGTCCTTTTGTGTGCAGACGCGCCAGCAGCGCCTGTCCCAGCGCCATTGCGTCATTGCCGCCGACGGCAAGAATTGCCTGCGCCTGTTTGTCGGTGAAGGCCTGCAGGGCGGTATCAACGTCCGTGCGGGTCAGCGCGCCGTCCTTGCTGTCCGACAGTGACACGGCGGCGTGGACTGCGTACATGATTTGGCTGTCCTCCAGCACGGGGAGCAGGAGCGATTCGCAATCGACGGCATGGGCATCGCCGATGACGAGAACGCAGCCGATTTGGCGGCTGCGCAGGAGTTCCGGCAGCGCTGCTATGCTGTCCAGCCGGGAAGGGAATACGGGATGCGCAGGGAGCGGAAGCTGTTTCATGAGCATGTCCTCCGGTGGGGTTGATATGAGTTTTGACCAATGCAATTAGTGGATTCGGTAAAGAAAATAGTGTGATTTGCTTGTGACAGCGATTACATCATCTGCACCAGCAGCATATACACAATCGTGCCGCCGGCAATGCCAATCAGGCTCGACCAGTGCTGCTTCTCCTTCAAAAGGTTGTCCACGAAGATGACCACGAACATAGCGGTCATGACGAAATCAAGTCCCTTGGTGTCGAACGGAAAAAGTCCGCCGAGCAGACCGCCCAGCGCCGCACCCGCAACCCAGTAGCACCAGTCCAGCACCGTTACCCACAGGTAGAACCAGCCGCGGTCAACCTCCGGCGGCACATCAGCGGAGCAGGTGATGGAGAAGGTTTCGTCGCACAGGCCAAAGATGAGCAGCGGCTTCTTCCAGCCAGCCCCGGCATACTTGCCCAGCAGAGACAGCCCATAGAACAGGTGGCGCGCCTGAATCAGCAGTGCCATCAGAAACGTCTCCAGCGGTGCGAAGGCTGAAAGCAGCATTGACACGGTGACATATTCCAGCGAACCGCCGAAAATTGTCATCGCCATGCACATCGGGTAGAGGAACGAAAAGCCCTTGGTGCGCATCAGCAGACCATACGCGAAGCCAAGGAAGAGAAAGCCCGCCAGAATCGGCAGTGTGTGGGGAAAAGCCGCCCGAAACGCGCGCTTGACCGTGCCGCACGGCGTCTTGGGTATTTTTGCCGATGATTCGTCTGGATATGCAGGCGCATCGGAAGAAACAGGCTGCATGGGAAATGACCTCCCCGTAAAATATAGAGCACTGGTGGGAATTATACAACGGAAATCCGCCGCGGTCAAGCAGGGTTGCAATTCGCGCAAGGTGATGGTATACTAAGAAACAGCAAAAAGCGACAGCAAGCGCACAACGCGCGGAAGGAGCAATACCATGGCGGAGCAGGAGCAGACGGTAGACCAGCAGCAGGAAAAAGCGCGCGAAAAGGCGGAGGATGACCGCTATCAGCGGGCGGAACAGCAGCAGGCGGCGTATGATGATGAGTACGAAAGCCGCCGTGAAACGCTGTCCGCACTGGCGTTGTTTCAGCAGGATTCGGTGGAGCAGCTGGCGGGCGGCAGCCGGCAGAATCGCCGGGATTATTATCAGAAGCTGCTTTCCCGGCTGTATATTGAGCTGCGCGACTTGGGGGCGTCCATGCTGCTGGATCAGCTGGATGCACAGCTGACACAGAAGCATCAGGGCAAATGCGCCATGCTGGTGTACAGCGCGGTGACGCAGTGCTATCAGATGCTGGTACTGGATGCGCCGATGGCGGATGCCGCGAACGCTGTGCCGGATGTGTTCACTGCCGAACGTGAGCCGATGACGTGGGAGCTGCTGGCGTCTTATTCGGCAGACCCGGAACTCCCCGTGCGCGCATCGTTTACAACCCGCGTGCGTGTGCTGCGGTCGGTCAGCCGCCTGCTTTATCAGGCGCGCCGGGACGGGCGGAGTGCCGCGCCGGAGGAAGATGCGCTTCGTGCGCGCCTGCAGGAGTATCAGCTGATGGCGAAGATGCAGGATGAATCGCTGGAGAATGCCGCCCGGCAGGTGGAGGAAGCGAATAGGAAGGCAGAGGAAGCCCGTACCGGCAGGGCAGAGGAAGAAATCAAGCCGATAAAGGAAAAGCTGCTGGCGGAATTTGAAGAAAAACTGAAGGCGCAGGAAGCCCAGTTTGCACAAGCAGGGCGCGCCAAATTCCAAGAGGCGTTTGGACAGCAGCAGAAGGCGGTTCGCGAGCGGATGGAGGATGAAGCGCGCTGGGCGGCGCAGCTGTTTGACGACGCGGGGATGCAGTACGACAAACTGCGGCAGGATTTCGCGCGGATGCAGGAGGAGCAGAACGCCCGGATGCAGCAGTGGCAGACGGCGATTTATCAGGCGGATACGCGGATGCTGGGGCAGTGCTACGTCGGCATGGCGACGAAACTCGGCGACGCGGTGGATCAGGCGATTGCGAAGCTGATGAAGCCGGAAATGAGCGCCGAGGAAGCCAAGCCCCTGCTGGAACTGCGCGCGGTAATGCTCAGCCAGCTGACCCGGCTGGAATACGCCATGAAACGCTTGGGGCTGGTGGTCATCCGCCCGCAGCGTGGCGATACCTTCCAAAACGACGTGCATACGCTGACGACAACGTCCTCCGAGACAATCAATGTGCCGGAATTTGCGAAAATCGACCAGTGCATTACCCCCGGCGTGCTGGCGGAGCGCGCAGATTTGCGCTTCCGCGAGGTGATTGTGCCGGCGGTGGTTACATTGATGGTGGACTGAGAAAAGCCCTTTTGCGCGGGATGAAAAGCCATCGGAAAATCGTTGAATCAGTGCAGGCGGGAAGGTCTGCGCAATATCTCATAGAGGTGAATCCCCTGATGAAAAAGGGCGTATTTCTGGCGCTGCTGCTCATGCTGCTGGCAGCTTTTCCGGCGCTGGCGGAAGATGTGTACTATGCGGATGCGTCGCAGGGCGGAAGTGTGACGAGCGACAAGGGGTATCTGTCCGTGTCATGTCCGCTGGATACGGACAGCCGCGTTACAATGACCATCCGCGACGAGTGGGGATCGACGGTCTATCAGCGCGATTACGGCGTGTGCAGCGGAATGTTCGCGTCAGAGGAAGTGTATCTGCCGCAGATTGGCGCACAGACGACGTATCGCGTCACCCTGTCCACGGACAGCGGTGAAAACAGCTTCACGGTCGTTCGTGTTGCGCCAAGATTGACGGATTCCAACGTCACCACGGCGGGACTGCCGCTGTCGGATATTAGCGGCGTTTCGTCGCCTAAAAAGGCGATTTTGCTGGATTTGAGCGCGCTGAATAATCAACTGCCGATGGTCGTGCCGATGGTCTCCGGCGATGTGCAGCTTGGCTGCGTAACGTTCACGGTGCGCAACGGTCAATTGAGCGTATCGGCGGAATTGACGGTGGATGGTACGATTGACCGCGCGGCGGTGTATGTGGCGAAATCCGCCCTCTCCGCGCAGACGCTGGGTACGCGGCGCTTTGATGGCAAGAAGGTCGGGCTGAACAAGAAAGTCAATGTCGATGGGCTGGGTTATGCTGCCGTGCTGGTGCAGATGACGGTTTCCTACGATCAGGACACCGCGACGCCGCTGATGCCGGATGAGGACTTCGTGCAGGAACAGACGGAGCTGTGGGACGCGATGCAGGAAGAAACGGTCAACGAGGCGGTCGGCTGACTAACTTTCCCACGGATAAACACGCGGGCATAGCATGAAAGCGCGCCCAACTGAATCGCAAAAAGGGTGTCGAGAGGGTCGAAGACTCTTCGCAGGTGCAGGGCAGCGCCCTGCTGGGGTCAAGGGGCAACGCCCCTTGCGTTTCCTTAATTAACACGCGGGCACTGCATGAAGAAGTCGCCAACTCAATCGCGCGGAAGGGTCAAGGGAGGAACTCCCTTGTGGGGTCAAGGGGCAACGCCCCTTGCGCCTCCCCGAAGGTAAGGAGAATACGAATGGAATTGACTGTGCTGGGGATGAATGGGCCGTTTCCGGCGGCGAATGGCGCAACGTCGGGATATTTGATGCGCGGGGAAAAGACGCGCGTGGCGATGGATATGGGCAGCGGCACGCTTGGAAGGCTGACGGCGCTGATGCCGCCGGAGAAGCTGGATGCGCTGCTGCTCTCGCACTGGCACTTCGATCATTGCAGCGACGTGCTGCCGCTCTTGTTCCGCTTGCAGGCGTGCGCGGCAAAACCGCTGGATGTTTACGCGCCGGTGGACGAATCGTCGATGGTGCGCAAGATGGTGCAGCAAAACAGCGCTTTCTGCCTGCATGACGTGCAAAAGGACGACAAGGTGCAGATTGGCGAATTTTCCGTGCGCGTTTTTGCCGCGCGTCACCCTGTGCCGGGGGTTATGTACCGCGTGACGGACGGCGAAAAGACGCTGTGCTACACCGGCGACACCAATACCGTGGAGGGGCTGACGGACTTCGCGCAGGACGCGGATCTGCTGCTGGCGGATGGGCTGTTCCCGACGGAAATGTGGCAGGAGGGTCTGCCGCACCTCTCCGCGGCGCAGACGGCGGAACTGGCGCGCGATGCTCGCGTGAAGAAGCTCGTTATCACCCACCTGAACCCGAACATCGACCCGGAAACGCTGCTCAAACAGGCGCGGGCGATTCGCACGGACGCGGAGCTGGCGCATATCGGCGCAACGTATCGTGTCTGACGCGCGAACACGACGCGCATTGCTGCAAACCGCCCTCTTGCCCTGCGCGGTACTGCTGATGATGGCGGGCATCGCCCTCGGCTTCCAAGCGCCGACGAGTGCAATGCCGATGCTCTGCGTGTCGGCGGCGCTGGCGGGATTGCTTCTGCTGGGACGGCGGAGAACGCGCGCGGCGGGCTGCCTGCTGCTGACGTTCCTGCTTGGCGCGGCGCTGGGCATCCGCACGGCGAATCCGACGCTTCCGCCGGAAGGAGACGCGCAGGTGACGGGCGTCGTCGCGGGCGAGGTGGACTTCCGCGCGGAGAAGGGGCAGGTACGCGTTATCCTGCGGGACGTGACGCTGAACGGCGAGCGCATTGCATCCGGCGCATACTGGACGTTCTACCTTAAGGCGGATGAGAAAATCCCGGATTGCCTGACGCCGGGGGCAAGAATCAGCATGACCGCCGAAGTCTATCATCCGCAGGGACAGCGGAATCCGCATGGGTACGACTTTCGACAGGCTCTGCGGCAGAAGAATATCCTGATAGGCCTGTATGGTGCGGCGAAACTGCAAGCGCTGCCGGACGGGCTTTCTCTTTATGGGCTGGCGGCACGGTTCAATCACCGCATGGCACAGACATTGAGAGACGTTTGCGGCGAGGAAGCTGGACAGCTGGCGAGTGCGGTGCTGCTGGGAATGCGCGACGAAGTGCCGGACGAGGAACAGGAACAGTTCCGGCGGCTCGGCATTGCGCATATTCTGTCCGTTTCGGGCTTCCATGTGGGCGTGCTGGTTGCCTTGCTGGCGCTGCTGATGATGCCGGTGAAACATCGGCGGCTTCGGATGGCGCTGACATTGCCGATGCTGCTGGCGTACACGTTCCTGACAGGTGGAAATGCGCCCGCCGTCCGCGCCGTGCTGCTCTGGGCGCTCGTCTGCTGGGGTCGGATTCGCCACAAGCGGGTGCTGATGCCGCATGTGCTGTGCGCATCGGCAATGATTCAGCTGATGTTTGCGCCCGCACAGCTGTTCAGCGCGTCGTTCCAAATGACGTACGGCGTGATGGCGGCGATTTGCGGGATAACGGCGCAGACCGCTCCGAACGCGCAGAAAAAGCGCGGCTGGAAGGGGAAGATACTGTCCCTGCTGTCCGTCTCCGCGGCGGCGCAGTTCGGCGTGCTGCTGCCGGAGCTGTACTGGTTCGGGCGCGTGCCGCTGCTGGGCATTGCGGTGAATGTGCTGCTGGTGGCGGGGATGAACGTGCTGCTCCTGCTGGATTGGGTGACACTGCTGCTGACACCGATTCCGTGGCTGGCGGTGCTTCCGGGGGCGGCGACGCGCGCAGTCAGCGAGGGATTTCTGCATCTGGTGAACGCGCTGGGGCGGTTCGCGCCGACGCTGTGGACACGTCAGCCGGATGCGTGGGTGGTACTCGGCTGGCTGCTGGTGTTTGCGGCGCTGCTGCCGTTCGGGAAGAGCCGGAACCGCTGGCAGAACCGCAAAAAGCGGCTGCCGATGCTTGCGGCAGGGGCGGTGCTGATGGCGACGATTTTGCTGCCCGCGCCGTTTTCCGGAACGGAATATATTCAGCTTGACATGGGCGACGCCGATGCCGCCGTGCTGCGGCAGGAGAAACATGTGCTGGTCGTGGATGCGGGCGAATACGGCGGCGATTTGGCATCATACCTGCGCGCGGAGCATCTGCCGGTGGATTTGCTCGTGCTGACGCATTTGCACAGCGACCACGCGGGCGGCGTGCGGGAACTGCTGGATGAGGGCATACCAATTCGCCGGTGCGTGATGCCGTCCGGCGCACTGGAGGCGGATTTCGACGAAGAGGTGCTCCCGCTGCTGGCGCGGATGGAGGCAAACGGCACGGTCATCGAAACCGTCTGCCGCGGCGACATCCTCCAGTGGGCGGAAGGAAAGCTGACGGTGCTCTTTCCGCCGGAGGGATTTTCAGCGTCGAACGCCAATGACGGCTCGATGGCGCTGCTGGTGGAGGCGGAGGGCGTGAAGCTGCTGCTGACAGGCGATTTGAGCGCGCGGTACGGGCAGTACGCCGCCGTATCCGCCGACGTGGTGAAAGCGGCGCATCACGGGTCAAAGAACGGCACGACGCAGGCTTTTCTGGACGAAAGCGCGCCGACTGCCGTGCTGGTGTCCACCAAGCGGGAGAATGCGGCGGATTATCTGCGCGGCATCACCGATGCGGATGTGTACAGTACGCTGGAAAGCGGAGCTATTATCATCCGCATGGCAGATGGACACTTTACCATCGAAGAATTTGAGGAAATGCAATGAATCACAATGAATTTGTGCAGGCACTGAAGGCCGGGAAGGTCAGCGGCGCGTACCTGTTTGAGGGCGTGGAGGAGAACATCAAGAGCGTAACGCTGGCCGCGCTGCGCAAGGCGGTGCTGGCGGACGGACTGGCGGAGCTGAACGAGAGCGTTATGGAGAATCCGTCGGCAGGGGAGATTATTGCGGCGTGTGAAACGCTGCCGTTCGCGTCGGACAAGCGGCTGGTTGTTGTGCGGGAGCTGAATGGCACGACCGGGCGGAGCGAGGCGGAAGAGCGGCTCGTCAGCTATATCCCGAAAGTGCCGGATTCGTGTGTGCTGGTTATCTATGTGCGCGGCAAGGCGGACGGGCGCAAGAAGCTCTATTCGGCAGTGAAGAAGAAGGGGGGCATCGTATCGTTCGAGCCGCTGGGGGATGCGGAACTGAACGGGTGGATTGTCCGCGTGTTCCAGCAGAACGGGAAGAAGTGCGCACCGGACGTGGCGAGCCTTTTGTCCTTCACGGTCGGCAATGACACGGCGCTGCTGCGCGCGGAAATCGAGAAGCTGACGGCGCTGGCGGGCGACCGCGACACCATCACGGAGAATGACGTTCACGCCGTGGCGACGCGCTCCATCGAATGCACGGTGTTCGAGATGGTGGACGCCGTCGTTGCGGGGCAGCGCGCGCGGGCGCTGATGCTCCTGCGCGATATGCTGACCGCCGGGCAGGAGCGGCTGGGCATTCTGGCAATGCTGCTGCGGCAGTACCGGCTGATGCAGCATGTGAAAATCATGCAGTACGAGAAACTGAGCCGGCAGGAGCTGGTGAAGAATCTTGGCATTGCGCCGTTTGCGGCGGAGCGCACGATGCGGCAGGCGCAGGGCTACACTGGTGCGCAGGTGCGGCGCGGCGTGGGAATCTGCCTTGACACGGAATACAAGGTGAAGGCAGGGCAGTACAACGAGGACGGCGCGCTGGAAACGGCGGTGCTGGCGCTCTTGGGGCTGCGGGGGTAAGCGTGGAAAACCGAGTGGTGGACGAGGAGATTGCGCTGATTCCGTATTATCCGAACCCAGAAGCGGCGCTGCCGTGGTATCGGGATTGCGATGTCTGCAAGTGGGTGGGCAACATTGACAAACTGTGTTCGCTGGAGTGGCTGAACGCGATGTATACCTGCCTGAGCACGCGCGGCGCGTGACGGCAAACATCTACGATTTCAACACGCAGAGTAGAAAGATGTTCCTGTCGCTGGACTTTCAGCGGACTGAGAAAGAATGGTATGTACTGGATCTGTGACAAGGAAACCCGCTGACGGTCATGTTCAGCGGGCGTTTTTGTATTTCTCCTGTTTTTCCCTGCAAAAGGGGTTGCAATTCGGGCGGAAAGCGCGTATGATATGCACATGGAACGAAATTCACCCGGTGGGCGATAAATGACCCACTAAATGATGCAGGAGGCGAAACGCAATGGAGCGTGTGTATAATTTTTCCCCCGGTCCGTCGATGCTGGCACAGCCGGTGCTGGAGAAGGCGCAGAAGGACTTGATGGTCTACGGAAACACGGGCATGTCCGTGATGGAAATGTCGCACCGCAGCAAGATGTATACCGATATCTTCGACAAGACGGTCGCGGACTTGCGCGCACTGATGCACATCGGGGATGATTACGAGGTGCTGCTGCTGCAAGGCGGCGCGACGCTGCAATTTTCCGCGATTCCCCTGAATCTGATGGTCAAGGGCAAGGCGGATTATGTCGATTCAGGCAATTTCGCGCACCTCGCCGCAGAAGAAGCAAAGCGCTACGGCGAAGTCAATATCGCTGCGACCAGCCGCGCGGACAACTACACCTACGTTCCCGACATGGCGGCGGCGAAGTTCGATCCCGACGCGGATTACGTTCACATCACCCAGAACAACACCATCTACGGCACGCGGTTTGTGGAACTGCCGGATGTCAAAGCGCCCCTTGTTGCCGACGCAAGCTCCATGATTCTCTCCGAACCGATGGATGTGAACCGCTACGGGGTGATTTACGCCGGGGCACAGAAGAACATCGGCCCGTCCGGGCTGTGCGTCGTGGTTGTGCGCAAGGACTTGCTCGGCCACGCGAAGCCCATCTGCCCGAAGCTGATGGACTGGAAGGTCGAAGCCGACAAGGGCAGCATGTACAACACGCCGAACACTTGGGGCATCTATCTCGCCGGGCTGACGTTCGACTGGCTGCTGTCCATCGGCGGCGTGGAGGCGATTTATCAGGTGAATCAGGAGAAGGCAAAGCTGCTGTATGACTTCCTTGATAACAGCAAGCTGTTCAAGGCGACGGCGCAGAAGAAGTATCGCAGCTTGATGAATGTGACGTTCGTGACGGGCGACGCGGAGAAGGACGCGGCGTTTGTGAAGGCGGCGGCGGCACAGGGATTGGTGAATTTGAAGGGCCATCGGACGGTGGGCGGTATGAGAGCGTCCATTTATAACGCTATGCCCATGGAAGGGGTTAAGAAGTTGGTGGAGTTCATGAAGGAATTTGAAAGGGAAAATGGTTAAGAAAGGATAAACACGCGAACAGAGTAAACAAAAACTTCCAATAAAGTTCAAGCAGCATGGAAGGGTCAGCCGAAGGAGTCCAGAGGGCGATCGGAAAGCCCTCTGGAAGTATGGCAATGTCCAGTTTGGTAGAGAGGTCAATTGCGATTGCCTGAAAGAAACATACTGCTTTTTATTGTTGCAGGGGATTTCGCGCCTGCGGGCGCGACAAGGGGGCTTTCCGATCGCCCCCTTGACCCCTTCGG
>ERZ779851.3291-NODE-3291-length-10972-cov-5.116424_pt1 | contig 10972 bp, 7 predicted proteins | sample MGYA00511094_ERZ779851 | MGnify/ENA primary metagenome ERZ779851 (study PRJEB29588, sample SAMEA2155512) | human gut metagenome | biome: human gut; feature: human-associated habitat; material: faeces | place: Denmark | collected 2008/2010 ... | reverse complement strand
TCCCGCTTAGGGTTCCTGTTGGTCAGTGCCGGCTGCGCCATCGGCATCGGCAATGTCTGGCGTTTCCCCTATATCACCGGCCAGTACGGCGGCGGATACTTTGTGCTATTTTATCTCATCTGCCTGGTCATCATGGGCATCCCGGTTATGACCATGGAGCTGGCCGTGGGCCGCGCCAGCCGCAAAAGCGCTGTACAGGCCTACCAGACCCTCGAAAAGCCGGGCCAGAAGTGGCACATCCACGGCTGGTTCTGCATGCTGGGCTGCTGCCTGCTTATGATGTACTACACCACCGTCACCGGTTGGATGGTGGATTACTTTTATAAATTCCTCCGGGGCGATTTTGTCGCCGGCATGGGCACCGAGGAGATCGGCGGCGTCTACAGCCAGATGCTCTCCTCCCCCGGAGAAATGACCATCTTTATGGTCATCGTGGTCGTTCTGGGCTTTTTGGTTTGCAGCTTTGGCGTGCAGAAAGGCCTCGAGCGCATCACCAAGGTCATGATGATCGCCCTGCTGGCCCTCATTGTTGTGCTGGCGGTGCACAGCCTGCTGCTGCCCGGCGCCGCTGAGGGCATGAAATTCTACCTGCTCCCCTCCGCCGAAAGCATCCGTACCAACGGCCTGGGGAATATCATCACCGCCGCCATGAATCAGGCCTTCTTTACCCTCAGTCTCGGCATCGCCGCCATGGAGATCTTTGGAAGCTACATGAGCAGGGAGCACACCCTCGCCGGCGAGGCCACCCGCATCTGCGCCCTGGATACCTTTGTGGCCATTATGGCCGGCGTCATCATTTTCCCGGCCTGCTTCTCCTATGGTGTCCAGCCCGATGCCGGCCCCCCCCTCATCTTCCAGACGCTCCCCAGCGTTTTCGTCAATATGGAGGGCGGCCGCCTGTGGGGCACCCTGTTCTTCCTGTTCATGACCTTCGCCAGCTTCTCCACGGTGCTGGCCGTGTTTGAGAATCTCCTGGCCTTCGCGGTGGATACCTTCGGCATCAGCCGCAAAAAGGCCTCCCTTATCGGCTGCATTGCCATGCTGGTGCTCAGCATGCCCTGCATCCTCGGCTTTAATGTCTGGGGCGACCTGCAGCTCATCGGCGCACGCGGTGTGCAGGATAGCGAGGATTTCCTTGTCAGCAATCTGCTGCTGCCCATCGGCGCAGTCGTCTATCTGCTGTTCTGCGTCAGTCGCTGGGGCTGGGGCTTCGATCACTACCTTGCAGAAGCCAATACCGGAAAAGGCCCCAAGCTCCCCCGCTGGCTGCGCCCCTATTTCCGCTATGTTCTCCCCCTGCTCATCATCGTCATTCTGGTGCAGGGCCTCCTCTGATCCGCCAAAAATCAAGAGCCGTCCCCATGGGGCGGCTCTTTTCGTATCTGGTATTCCGCTATCTTAAGGCTCCTCTTACATCGGGAAGCGGCCAGCCGTATAAATGACGGCATGGCTGCCGGAACAAGCAAAACCGAGATGATCGCCCCATCTGCCGGTAGGAGAATAGACCAAACCTAACATACCCATCCAAAAGGAAAAGCCCCTCTCGGAGCTTCCTTTTCATAGGACGATCGCTTATGTCATTATCGGCGCTTCTCCCTTCGCGAAGACCATCACACTCACGGTGTAGCACCCGTCGCCCGGCTGTGTCTCCATCTCGCCGCCGTATTTCTTCACCACCCGGTTGATGATCCCTCGGCCGTTGCCGCGGGTCATCTTGCCCTGGTTCACGGCGGTGCCCTCGGCACCCTTACCGCAGCTGTTGCGGCACAGGATGGAAAGCGCCCCATCTGCCGTCTGCATGGTTAGTCCTACCTGCTTCGGCTCAGCTGCCCCGGCCGCCGCTATGGCGTTATCCAGCAGATTGCTCACCAACGCCACCAGGTCGTAGTCGTCAAAGCCCGCCGTCCCCGCCGTCAGCTTTATGTCAAAGTTCGCCTCAATACCCGACTTTTCACAGTCGGCGGCCTTATTCACCAGCAGCGCGTTCAGTATGGCGTTGCGGCAGTAGTGCAGGTTGATAAGCTTCGGCGCGGCCACCTCCTCGGCATACTGCTTCAGGTCGGTGCCCTCTGGGGCCCCGGCGGTCAGGCTGCGTATCACCGCCACATGGTTATTGATGTCATGCTGCATCTCCCGTATCTGCTTCTGCTGCTCCTCCAGCAGGGTATAGTAGCTCTGCTGCATCCGGGTGGCCTCCAGCTGGGCCCGCAGCGCGGCGTTCTCGTTCATCCGGCGGATCATTACAAACAGCGCCAGGTCGCCCAGCATCCCCGCCACCAGCGCCGCCACCCCATAGGGGTTAAAAATGGCCGTCTTGGTCTCATTGGCGTACAGCACCAGGGTAATAAAAAACAGAATAAACTGCGAAGCGGGGATCAGGATATACGCCATGATGTCCAAGCGCGCATTGCGGCGCTGCACATATCTTACCAGCCGAATAACAAGCCAGCAGAATCCCCAGACGATCAGCTCAGTCGCCGCAATAGAGGAATTGAAATACCACACGCCCCGCACATTATCCAAAAGGTAATAGTACATATAGTCGGGGATCAGCCATATAGACAGAGCCTCCGAAACTGCCATTCCCAGTATTTCAATGATTTTTTCCAAAAAGAACAGCAGAAGCAGCATGGCAACGCTGCCATCGAATACGGTAAACAGATAGATGAGCTGAATTACAAAATACAATGCCACCAACGGGTAGAAAATGTGAAATGCATTGCAGCCGGGGATCTCCCGCACATAGCTGATGATGACCAGCCCGACATACATCAGCAGCGTCGCGCGGGTCAGGTTTTTCCGGTTTTGGTATTTCGGCTTGTAGGGGATAAAGGCATGGATAAACCAAACAAATATAAATGTGATCAGATTATTGATGATGCCATACACCATGTTTCCAAAGAAATGCGATGTAAAAAACTGAATGATCGCTGTCATGCTTCTCTCTCCTCAATTCCGTTCTCTCTCACAGCTCGATATGGTGGTATTTACGGAACTGCTCCCGCACGGCAGGGTAGTAGCCGTGGCTGATGGGCACCACCGTCCCGTCCTTCATTAGGAAGCTCTCCCGCCGAAACACCGCCGCATGGTCCAGGCTCACCGCAAAGCTGTTGTGGCACCGCAGAAAGGCCGGGTCCCCCAGCCGTTCCAGCAGCTCTGCCGAACCAAGGGAGGTCAGCAGGATTCCCGCATCCCGCTCAATGACCTGCAATGCCGCATCATAATCCCCGCACGCCTCGTAGGCGGTCAAGGCGTGGAGATACTGCTGCTTTGCCTCGTACCACGCGCCGTACCGCTTCCGGCAGGCATCCCGCTTCTCCGGTGCCAGCCGGGCAAACAGCCGTTCGGCGCACTCCTTGAGCATGTGATGGAAGCGGAAGGTCTTTCCGTCCGGCAGGCGGGTCACAAAGGCGTTCTGCTCGGTCAGGGTCCGCAGGATCTCCGCTGCGTCCGGCATTTCGGTCACGGCCTGTGCCATTTCCACAGTGAATTCATCCGCAAGCCCCATCATGGCAAGGAATTCCTGCATTTTGGGCGGCAGGTTTTCCAGCATCGCCGCCGCGAACATGGAATAAATGTCCGCGTCCTCACTCAGCAGGATGCCCCGTTCGGCCAGGGAGTGGAGGTTCAGGTAGATGGCGGAGAACCACCCCTCGCAGGAGCGCAGCAGGCTTTCCACCGGCGCTTCGGTCAGATCCATGCCGCAGCGGTGGGCGTAGTGGACAAGCTCGGTATGGTTGAGCCGCAGCTGTTCCTTGCCGATGCGGTGCAGGCGGTGCCCCAGCCGGAGGATCTCTTCCTTGGGCAGGAAGTTGTTCCGGCTTGCCACGATCAGGTGGATGTTCGCCGGCAGGCGGTTTGCCAGCCCGCACAGGAACTTTGCCGCTTTTTCGTCCTTTAACAGGTGAAAATCATCCAGAAACAGGTAGCAGGGCGTGTCTCCTGCCAGCACAGCGCACAGGTCATCCATCAACTGGGCGGCGCTGCTGGCATCTTCGGGGTATTCGCAGCCCGCCAGTGCTGTCAGCCCTGCTGCCGCAAAGGCGTTCTGAACACTTTTCCAGAAGATGAAGCGATTGTCGGAATAGATATTCACCCGCAGGATGACTGCATTTTCCGTCTGCTTGCGCTGGTTCAGAAACCAGTTGATGGCAGTGGTCTTGCCATAGCCCATGGGAGCCACCACCGCCGTCAGTGCACTGACTGAAACAGGGCGCAGGGTCTCCTGCACCCGCTCCGAAATGTAGATCGCATTCAGGTCCAGTTTCCGCATCGTTTTTGCTCCTTTTCCCCATCCGGAGGATCCTGTGATCCGCTGTGTCAAGTATAGCATAAATGCGGAAAAGCTGCACGCTGTTTTTATCTGCTATGAACTCTACCAGAAATCTCGTCAGGCTGTTGCGGATATAGAAAATGCAATGAAGATCATCATAGCAGAACAGGCATCCTGCCCGATACCGCCAAGCGGTAACGCAGGATGCCTGTTCTGCTTTATGTTTCCCGGAATTCCATGGGCGTTTTTCCGGTGACCTGCTGAAAGACCGCGCTGAAATAATTGCGGGTGGCAAAACCAAGCTGTTCGGAAATTTCCCGGACGCTGAGCGGTGTGCTTTTCAGCAGAACCTTTGCACGTTCGACCTTTGCAAACTTTACATAGTTCGTCACACTCAGACCGGTTTCTTCCTTGAATTTGTGGGTGAGGTAATATTCCGTGTAGCCCACCATGGCGGCAAGATCTTCCGCTACGATCTTTTTGTCCAGATTCATCTCGATATAATCCACACACTTCTGGATCTGTCTACTGAGGTTCGGGTTTGTCCGGTGCTTGTGGACACGCCGGATGAAATCATCGTACATCATCATTGCAAGGGGGCTCAGCTCATCCAGCGATTTTGCCGATTCTGCCGCCTGAATGTAGCTGTCCCCCAGCGAGTACGCCTCCTCCGGGGAAAGACCACCCTCAATGGCGGCACGGCACACCAGCGAGGTGAACACGATGATGGAGGTCTTGCTCTGGCGTAGCACATCGCTGCTCTGCACCGGTACACCTGCACTTATGCTCATACTGTTGGAAAGCGCCTGCTTGTAATTCATATCTCCGGTGCGGACCATTTGCAGCATTCCCTGCTCCGCCATCCAGATCTTATGCCGGTCATGGGGAATCGCATCGCTTTTCAGCCGTTCGTCCTGTGCTGCACTGCTGTTCACATCGCTCAACTCCAGCCGCTGCCCGGTCAGGCAGTAGTGCATCATCAGCAGATAGCGGTTCATAATGGTGTTTTGCAGGGTAGGAACTTTTTCAAGGGCTTTGTAAAGTTGGATCGTCCATGCCACACTGATCTCCAGCTTGCTGTAATATTTCAGCCCTTCCTCGATCCCGCGCATTGTCACATCCCGATGGAACACCGGCCCGATGACCCAGACACGCTTCAGTTTTCCCTCTTCCTTTTCAAAGGCTGTGCCCCACAAAAGACCCAATGCCGTCCCCAAGGTAACGGGCACATCGTCCCGGTTCCCATGCTCCAGCATCCGCTGTTTGCAGCCGAACAGCTCAAATGCGCTGGCAAGAAATGCCTCGTCCGGGCAGTTGCTCCGCAAGAGCTTCCCCTGTGCATCATAGCACCATGTATATACATTTCCGCCGCACTGGACAAGCTCGGAAAACAGCATCATATTCTGGAGAACATTCATGCGTAATCCCTCCGGCTCATTGATAGAAACAGTATATCATACTTCCGCCGTTTTTTCTACCGATGCCCGGAGCCCCCTCTCAAGCCCCGCAATACTCCCCCAGCACCGCAAGGCTGGGCTTTGCGGTCCGCTCCATGGTTTCACGGTTCACGGCGATCAGGCCGAACTGCATGGCATAGCCCTTCTGCCACTCAAAGTTGTCCATCAGGCTCCAATGGAAGTAGCCCTTCACCGGGATGCCGTCGGCGATGCAGTGCTGCACGCCATCCAGTGCCTGCCGGATAAATGCCACACGGCGGGCATCATCGGCAGTGGCAATGCCGTTTTCGGTCACGATCAGGTCGCCCTTGAACTCCTCTGCCACCTTGCGAATGACGTGTTCCAGTGCCTGCGGATAGAACTCATACTCCATCTGGGTCAGTTCTGCGCCCTCCGATGCCGACAGCTGCCCCTGCGGGCCATAAAGGGTGCGGGTATAGTTCTGCACACCCAGGAAGTCGTCCTCTTTGATGTAAGGCAGATAATGGGTGAACTCCTCCTGCCATGCGGCCTGGGCAAAAGCTTCGCCGCCGGGCTGTGCCTGCAAGTCGTGTAGTGAGAGGGTCAGGCCCACCTTGACCTGTGGGCAGATGGCTTTGATGGCATCCCGTGCGGCTGCATGGGCACGCCGCACCAGCAGATCGCCCTCCGGGGTGCGCTCGCTGACAAAGATCTGCGGCTGGGGTATGCCGAACACCTGTGCATTCTCCATGGCAGCATGATGATTCTCCTTTTTATCAGAAGCCGTGTTTTCTCTGTGCCTATTGTAACAGGTCTGTGCGGAGCAAAAAGGATAATTTTTCACGTTATTGGTAAATTTTTCGTTGAGCGGTCAGAACTACACGAATTTTTATCCTTAATTCCAATTTTTTGTCTGGCAGTACCTATTGCATTCTGTTATTCTGGTGTCAGAAAAAGCAGAACTCAGTTCACACAAAAAGGAGGAAAAACATTATGTTCCAAAAGAAACCCAGTGCCAGTGAGGTAGACGACGTCCAGTACCGCCGCGCCAAAACATGGCAGATCATCTGCTACGCCTGCAACGCCTTTGTGGGCATGAGCGTCTACTCCCTGATCGGTATGGCAAGTTATTCTGCCAGCATCGGCTACGGCATCACCACTGCAACCGTTGGCATCATCCTGATGCTGGCCCGCATTCTGGACGCCTTCACCGATCCGATGCTGGCATTCGTCTACGACCGCGTCAACACCCGTTTCGGCAAGCTGCGCGTTCTGCTGATCAGCGGCTACCTGATCGAAGCGGTGGGCCTGCTGTGTATGTTCAACCTGTGTTCCAGCAAGGGCTTCGGCCTGCCGGTGTTCGTTTTGACCTACATTATTTACATCATCGGCTATACCGTCAGCAACATGACCATCCAGACCCTGCCGGCTATTATGACCAACGATCCCCGCCAGCGTCCCACCATCGGTGTCTGGACCACTGCGCTGAACTACTTCGTGCCCATGGGCATGAGCATGCTGGTCTACACCGTCATCCTGCCCAAGTGCGGCGGCACCTTCAATCAGGGCTTCCTCAGCACGGTCTGCACCATCGTCCTGATCATTGCCGGCATCGGCACCCTGATCGTCTGCGCCGGCATCTCCGCCTACGATAAGCCCGAAAACTTTGAGGGCATCAGCAAAAATCACGAACCGCTGAAGGTTGCGGATATTCTTGAGGTGTTCAAACACAACAAGCCCCTGCAGTGCTATGTTGCCTCCCACGCTTCCGATAAGCTGGCACAGCAGGTAGGCAGCCAGGCCATCATCAACACGATGCTGAACGGCATCCTCATCGGCAACATGGGTCTTGCTACCACCCTTAGCATGATCAGCATGGTGCCTTCCATCTTCTTTGCGGCCTTCGGTGCAAAGTATGTAGGCAAAAAAGGCAGCAAGAAGGGCATCGTGACCTGGACCTGCGTCAGCATGGCCATCACCTCTGTGCTGATCCTGTTCTTCATCTTTACCGATACTCGTCAGATCGGTGTGATCGGCAGCTGGAACATGATCGTTTACGTCCTGCTGACCCTGCTGCAGAACGGCTCCAACATGTGCATCACCACCTCCAACAACTCTTACATGGCTGATACCATCGACTACGAGCTGGACCGCAGCGGCCGTTACATCCCGGCGGTTGTCTCCGGCACTTACAGCCTGATCGACAAGCTCATCACCTCGGTGGCTGCTGTCATCGCCACCGGTGCGGTCGCCCTTCTGGGTTACACCACCACCATGCCCCAGCCCACGGATGCCTACACCTCCGGCATCTTCTGGATGACCCTTGCCATCAAGTACGGTCTGCCGATGCTGGGCTGGGTCATCACCCTGATCGCCATGCCGGGCTGCCCGCTGACCAAGGAAGAAATGGTCAACGTCCAGAAGCGCATCGCTGATAAGAAAGACGCCCTTCGTCATGAAGTAATTGCAGAACATATGCAGTAACACCCTGCAAAAACCGAAAGGGCTCATACTCTCTTTCGGTTTTTGCTGATTTGATCTATCTTTCACAAAGGAGTTTTTACCATGAGCAAGACCATCCTGCTGAATCATAGCAACTGGCATTTTACCAAGGAGAACACCGGCATCCCCACCGCCATTATGGGTGAGGCCATCACCCTGCCCCACACCTGGAATGCGGTGGACGGTCAGGACGGCGGCAACGATTACTACCGCGGCACCTGCTGGTATACGCTGGCACTGGAAAAGCCCGCCATCCCGGCAGGCGGCAAGGCTGTTTTGCAGCTGGATGGCGCAGCCATGACCGCCGCCGTCTACCTGAACGGTGAAAAGCTGGCCGAGCACAAGGGCGGCTACTCCACCTTCCGGGTGGACCTGACCGACCACCTCAAAGAGGAAAATCTGCTGGCAATTTCCGTGGACAACCGCGACAACGACACCGTGTACCCCCAGAAGGCAGACTTCACCTTCTACGGCGGCATTTACCGCGATGTAACTCTGCACATCGTTCCGGCAGAGCATTCCGCTTTGCCCGCAAACGGCGCACCGGCTCTGAAGGTGACCCCCATCGTCACCGACCTTGCCGCTAAGACCGTCGAAGTCACTGTGGAAGCCGCCGTGGTGGGTGCACAGAGCGTTACCTTTGCGCTGGAAGGCCAGAGCATCACCGCTCCGGCGGAAAACGGCACTGCAAAGGCTGTTTTCACCCTGGACAATGCCCGCCTGTGGGATGGCGTGGACGATCCCTTCCTTTACACCGTCTCTGCCAAGCTGGACAACGGTGAAGAGACTTCTGCCCGCTTCGGCTGCCGGAAGTTTGAGTTTGACCCCCAGAAGGGCTTCATCCTGAACGGCCGCAGCTATCCGCTGCGCGGTGTTTCCCGCCATCAGGACCGCAAGGGGGCCGGCATTGCCCTGACAAACGAAATGATGGAGGAGGACATTTCCATCATTCTGGAAATGGGTGCCAACACCATCCGGCTGGCGCACTACCAGCACGCACAGTATTTCTACGACCTGTGCGATGAAAAGGGCCTTGTCATCTGGGCAGAGATTCCCTACATCACCATGCACATGACCAACGGCCGTGCCAACACCCTGACCCAGATGGAAGAGCTGATCGTCCAGAACTACAACCACCCCTGCATTGCCGTGTGGGGCTTGTCCAACGAGATCACCGCTGCTTCTGCTGTCAACGAGGATCTGCTGGAAAACCACCGTCTGCTGAACGAACTGGCGCACAAGCTGGACCCCACCCGCAAGACCACCATGGCAAATGTGTTTATGCTGGAGACCACCAGTCCCATTCTGGAAATTCCCGATGTGAACAGCTACAACCTCTACTTCGGCTGGTATCTGGGCGAATTGGAGCAGAACGACGAGTTCTTTGACAAATACCATGCCGATTTCCCGGACCGCTGCATCGGCTTTTCGGAGTATGGCGCAGACGCCAACCCCCAGTACCAGAGCAGCCACCCGGAAAAAGGCGACTACACCGAGAGTTATCAGTGCGTTTACCACGAGCACATTGCAAAGATGATTGCCGACCGTCCTTGGCTGTGGGCGACGCATGTGTGGAATATGTTTGATTTTGCCGCCGATGGCCGTGATGAGGGCGGCAAGCACGGCGAGAACCAGAAGGGACTTGTCACCTTTGACCGCAAGATCAAAAAAGACCCCTTCTATCTCTACAAGGCCTATTGGAGCAAGGAGCCGTTCGTGCACCTGTGTGGCAGCCGCTATGTGGACCGCGCCGAGGATGTGACCGAGATCAAGGTCTACTCCAATCTGCCGGAGGTCTCGCTGTACAAGGACGGTCAGCTGGTGGAGACCAAGCAGGGCGACAAAGTGTTCACCTTCCAGCTGCCCATTACCGGCAAGCACAGCATTGAGGCACGCTCCGGTGAGCACAGCAGCGTGATCCTGGTGAACAAGGTGGACGCCCCCAACCCGGATTACGCCATGGACAACCGCAAGAACGTGACCAACTGGTTTGACGGCGAGCTGGACGAAAGCTGCTGGTCGGTGAAGGACAACATGGCTGCCGCCATGGCAGACCCGAAAGCCGGTCCCATCCTGAAGCAGATCCGGGAAAAGGCCGCTGCTTCCCGCGGAGACGTTGCTGCCGCCGTGAAGGACAATCCGGCTCTGGTGGCCATGATGGAGCGTGCCATGCAGCGGATGACCATTCAATCCATGCTGATGCAGGCAGGCACTTCGGAAGAGGACATCAAGCAGCTGAACCGTGTATTGCAGGGCATTTCCAAGGAGTGATTCGATAAAACGAACCTATTGTAAGAACTTCCAGCTCAGTGCAAAGTATCTAGCACAAAAATTCTGATCTGCCATTTCCTCATCATTTTTCTTCCTCATTGTCCCCCATAAAACACAACACCCCGCACCGGTTACTTCTTCCGGTGTGGGGCGTTATGTTTTGTGGGGAATATTTTTGCGTTACAGGGTATGGGTTCCCGGCTGCAAGGTCAGGTTTCTGCCATGATGAGCGGAATTCAGCTGAATACGCTGATTGATTTCCACGTCCTGACCGAGGAGCAGCTGAACGGCATCCTGAGCCAGATCAATCAGGCGTAAGGCAGGGATTGCGCGATAAAATAAGTCCTACTCTCTCCACTTTATTGCCATAAATTTTCCAAAACCTCTTGACGCATTCTACATACAGTGGTATTTTTCTTGTAAATCCCACTGCTTTTGTGGATTGGCCCAAAACCATCCACAAGATGTGGTCGTGTTCATTTTGAACACAGCCACAGAAAGTGGTTGG
>ERZ779851.3289-NODE-3289-length-10976-cov-2.040289_pt1 | contig 10976 bp, 8 predicted proteins | sample MGYA00511094_ERZ779851 | MGnify/ENA primary metagenome ERZ779851 (study PRJEB29588, sample SAMEA2155512) | human gut metagenome | biome: human gut; feature: human-associated habitat; material: faeces | place: Denmark | collected 2008/2010 ... | reverse complement strand
AAGTTGCCGCGATCGCCGTGCATGTCGCTGATCTCCGGACCTGCGTTCTGCATCCGGCAAGCATGACGCACCGTCAGCTCAGCGAGGCGGAACAGATCGCTGCGGGCGTATCGCCTGACCTGATCCGCGTATCGGTCGGTTTGGAACATATCGACGACCTGATCGCTGATTTCGATCAGGCACTCGCCAACGCCTGACACATCTCCATCAAAACAGCAAGTCCCGCAAAGACCGGAATCTTTGCGGGACTTGTTTTTATCTGTAAAACCTCTCCCGCTCAGCGCGGCTCAAACGGTTTCGGATCATTCGTGACAGCGATCAGATCCAGCTCCAGCTGGTTCAGCGGATTCAGTTTCAGCGTATGACGCCCCGCTTTCAGCGGATATGCGCGGACTTTGAGTCCCCAGCCTTTCCCCGGCGCAATGATCGAATACCCCCAACGGTCACGCAGGGTCAGATAAGCGACATCCATCCACTCCGGCAACGACACGGTGACTCCCGCTGCCGCGACGCCCGCGAAGCAGAATATAATACGTCCCGTCTTCCGGAACCTCAAACGAATAGAGATAAGGCTTCCCGCGCTTTTTCATGCGGACCGCTGCTCCGCCGTCCGCCTCCGATGCCTCAAACGCTGCAGGAGCAGGCTCTCCATCCGGTTTTCCGGCATCCAGATAACGGACGAACGTTTTTGCTCCCGCCGGACGCGGAGACTGGCGGAATTCCGTATCTGCATAAACCGATACCGGACGTGAAAAGCCATCGTCAAGACGGATCAGAAACGCGCCGCGGTAAACACTCCTTTCCGTCATTTTCTCCGGACGGAGCTTTACCGTGAACTCCACCCGGTCTCCGGAACGGAACTCTCCGGATGAGGGAGTCACCTCCAGCCAGTCGAACGCCCGGTTCCGCGCAATCCTGTAACCGCTCCGGAATCCCTTTCCGCCAACCGTGACAACGATCTTCTGCGGCGCCGCACGACCGTCTTTTATCTGAAAATTCAACTTGCCCGCATTGACGGACACCGGAACGGGACGGAACGGCAGTTCAACTGGATCCGCACTCTGGAAAGCCCCCATATCCACCGGCGCGGGACCGGTGAAATTCGGGATCGCAGTCCCTTTCCCCAGAGCGGGCGAACCGGAGGCAAGCGTCAGAAGTCCGCGTTCGGGGTCCGTATAACGGGGTGAACCGTTGAGCCCGTCGGGATCCTTTCCGTCACGGGGATTCTCACAGAGATTATAATTGCTGACGCTTCCGCCGGCTTTCATATTCTCCCGACGCGAAACCGTACTGCCCGACATGACATTGTTGAGCGCGGTTATCTTCAGCAGTTTTGTCATGGCGATCCCTGTTCCGCGACCATAGAACGAATTATTGAAAATAAAACTTTCCGCAGAAAGCCCGCTTCCGCCTGTCGACGTTTTGATATACTGTCCGGCGCCGCCGAATTCATCGCACATGTTGAGGAACAGGTTGTTGAACACATAGGAAGGTCCCGCCATATTGCCCTGAATGCTGACTCCGCAAAAGGAAGCTTCGAAGCGGTTCTGAAAACAGCGGACATTCTGCTGACCGCCGTCAAGTTCGATATTGTCGTCGTTGCAGTAGATCATGAAATTGCCGTAAATATCGGCGTCACGGTTGAAACCGCCGTCTTCATAAAAATTGTACTGTCCCTCCACAGCGTCGTTCCAGCGGTGCTCGTCGCTGCCGACAAAATCATTATACCGCAAAACGGTGGATACCGGACAGACGACATAGACAGCGCACGGACCTGCCGGATGGGAATAGATCCAGCCATTCGCATGGTTGCGGGGATCATGGATATAACAGCGCTCGACCACGATGTCCGATCCGCGTTCCAGCACGATCCCGGCGGAATAATTGATTGCCCGGAAGCGTCCTTTTGCATCCGGCTTGTCAAAATAATACTTCCCGTCGCGGTCGAACCGCTGCGTTCCAAGCGATCCCCAGCCGGAAATATCACAGTTGACAACCCGGATATGGTTGGAATCAACGATCTCCAGCGCATTGTGCCCGCCACCCTCCAGAGTAAGATTTTCCAGAATGACATACGCCGCCCTCTTCAGCGTTATCAGAGCTTCCGTATGATCGTTCTTCAGCACGAATCCGGGAGCGGCGGTGTATTTGATCCACGCTTCCGGCGTTCCTTTTTCCGAAATTGTCAGATGACGGTGAAAATTACTGCCGTCCAGCACGACTGTTTTTCCGACGGGAAGCGGAGCACCCCAAGTCCGGAACTCTCCGGACGCCACGACCCGCCCCTTGCGGTCGGCAAGCCGGATTTCATACACGGTATTCTCCTTTAAATTGACCAGACTGCCGCGATACTGCTTTTCTTCGCGGACGGAAACCGGAGAAAGCCCCTTCTGCCATGTTTCCGTTCCTTTCTCACGGAAAGAAACGCCAAGTCCGGAAGATTCGCCCGTCCAGTAATAGGAACAGGCATTGAACGAAGGCACCAGCTCCAGCCCGGTACGGACCGGACGCGCGGACTTCCGTTTGATCATGATCGACCCGGTGGACGGATACGGACCTCTGCCATCCGGAGCGGCAGACAGCAAAGCGGCTGCGGCAAGCAGCAGACAAAACGTTGTTTTTTTCATACTCGAACTCCTGATTTATTTGATTTTCCAATTCATTGAAAACAGCTGATCGGCACGGTTGATGGAAGTCAGATTCCGGATGACCTGCCAGAAAAATTCCCGGTCTTCCGCAGGGATAAGCAGAAAACCGCCGCACTCCCCGCTTACACAGCGGAACTGGATGGACTCCCCCGCCCGACCGCTGAGCTTCAACAGCACCGGAATATTTGACTGTGCCGGATAAGAATCCCGTCCCGTTGCATAATCCCAGCGGAACCGGGAATACCTCCCGCCATAAACGGCTTTGTAATAATCCACCCCCGGATTGCGGATCCGCGCCCCGACCCACTCCTTTCCATCCGGCGCGGTGATATACAGCTGGACATACGCCGGATCGCAGTTGTCCCGCCGGGTCAGAGAAAGAACAACATACTCTCCGGCGGGAAGTCCCTCTGTGGAAAATGTCCCTTTCCCCCGGATGGTCTCCATCGGGCGGTCCGGTCCAACCGGCAACCGGGTCCCCCCGGTCAGACGACACACGGGGATCCCGCGCACAGCCGGGCCGATCAGAACATCGGCGAACTTCCGCGCCCCGCCGTCCGAGATCATCAGAGCTGCGAACTGCCGTCCCGCCGTCACCGGCGCGGAAAGGCGCAGACAGCCATCCCGCAGCTCTGCGCGGAGCGGTCCGGAGGTCTCCACGGAAGCATTTGCGGAAAGTCCGGAAACTCGGATGCTCCGGGGCTCTCCGGGGTTCAGGACAAAGAGCTGACGCTCCAATCCGGGGATCGTCCCAAAATAAAATCCTCCGGCAAGCACGATCTTCCGGCGGGGTTCACGCCATGCGACAGTCACATCGGCTTCTCCGGAATCCGCGGAAAAGCGCAACTCATTCTCCCCGGCGGCGATCCCTCCGGTCAGACGGCGCGGATTCAACTGGACTGCGGTCTCCGCCGAAAAATTCCGGCGGTCCGCACCCGTAACTCTCAACAAAGCCGCATGTCTGCCGCGAAGCGGAAGCGCAATCCGGCAAACGCCGTTCCGCGCGTCCAGTTTCCGCCAGATCTTCCCGTTGTTCCACGACAGTTCAAACTCCGCATGGGGATCCCCGCTCCGGTAAACTCCGCTGATAATCGTATACGGAGACTTGATCCGGTAGCAGAAGCTCCGGTCATTGACCATCCGGAATGCTCCGTTTGCGGCATCCACCCGCCCGGAATAACGGAAGAACCCTGTTGCCGTATGCGGCAAAGGACGCTGAACGACCCGTCCGATCCTGCCGTCCGCCCCGGTTTCTTTCCGGACATCGGTCCATGTCGCCCCGCACAGCCGCATCGCCTTGTCCCGCCAGCCGGGAACATTGAGGTCGTTGCTCTCTCCATTGTTTGCCGGATAATACCGGAAACTCTCGCCGGGATGCAGAGTATACACGAGACGTTCCGGCGGAAGCGGCATTGCCGTATGCACTCCGCGTTTTCCCATCCGGTAAAAATGACTTGCCGAATCAACCGGTTTTGCTGTCCGCGCCAGCAGATAAATATCTTTTTCCAGCTCTTCCAGACTTGCGGCATCATCCATATCGCGTGAGGGAAAATACTGTTGAGCGGAAAGATCGAACCCCCGCGGTTTGCCGTTCAGCCACACCTGCTGGAACAGATGACCATTCCCGAATGTCAGGACCGCCGGACAGCCAAGACTGTTGATGAATATACCCGATGCGATCGTATTGAGCGGCCCGCACTCGAAACACGCATAGCTGTTGATTGCAAGCAGCGACGCATCTTCCGCTGTGTACGGCACATTTTCCCCGCTCCGGAACTCCGCCCCCTGAAATGTGAAGTAGTCGGTGGAACGGATCATGAAATCAAACGCTTTCCGCGCTTTTCCATGCGGCGTCGCACAGCCGTCCAGCTCAAGGCTCCGGGCGATATTCCCGTAGGAACGCGGATCGACTTCCCCCGGTTTGACGAGAAACGGCGCAGACAACGGTTTGCCGTCCGGCGGACACGCGATCTCGACCCAGCTCATCACACTGCCGGACGGAGCGGAAACGTTGAGATTTTCTCCGTTCTTCATCCGCTTTCTCACCTGACGGTCCGTGCGGGCAGTATAAAAATCTTCCGCCGATGGAACAACCGGATATGAGGTCTGACACAGCAGATTCTGCGGCATATTGTCTTCCGGGATCCGTTCCGGAACATACCGGAGCACCTCCGTCTTCCCGCCGCGGTGCTCCACAGTGAACACATCGGCGCGCGGCGGAACATCCGCGGCATAAATACTCCCGGAAATCCGGCGCGGTCCGATTCCGGACACTCCGTCGAAATTCCGTTCATAGTCAAACGCCGCACAGGTATCCGGATCGACCGGCAAACGCTCTGCCGGTATAAAATCCTCCCGGTAACGGATTTTTTTCGAGATCCGCACACTGTCCAGCGCCCCTTTCAGAAACGGCATTTTCCCCGCCCTGTGCAGCACATTATGAAACCGTCCGCAATCCGCACCGAAAGCGGTATACTCCGCCAGTTTTCCTGCCGTCTCTTTCTGATGGATGGCAAACGGTTCCGGCTTGAATCCGGACCTCAGGATCCGTTTTCCGTCCGCAAAAAGTCCGACGCCTTCCACTGCTCCCCATGTAACGGCGAGATGATGCCATTGCCCGGACGGAAGCGCGCAGGAAACCGCCTCCGTCAGTCGTTTGCCCGAACAGTCGTTCATCTCCAGCAGAAGACGTTTCCGCTCCGGATCGTAGCTCAATTTCAAAAACGGCTTCCGGCGGTTCTTTGCATTCTCCGCAAGAACAACTGTTTTCCGTTCCCATTCGGGGCGGATCCGCAGTTCCAGCGTTCCGTCGGCGACAGGCCAGAACCAGTCATCCTGCGAACGGGGAGAGTCCGCTTCGCTCCATACGGTGGACGGAAAATTATTGTACAGAGCCGCGGTATGTCCGCCAAGTTTCAACGCCGAACTTCCCGGAACGTCCCCCTCCGTATAGAGAGCGGGATTGGCACCCGGAAATGACATGCGAAGTCCGGCACGGATCTCCAGACGCGTGATCTTCAGCTGCGGAAGCGTGGCGGAACGGTCCGGAATCAGAATGCCGTCCGCATCATACAGTTTCGGCACGTTGTTGCGGCTGGAACCGATCCGCACCCGGATGCTTCTGGCCCGCGGATCAAGATTGCCGGACTGACGGAGACAGAGCGGTTTTCCCGGCACGGTCTGAACGGTGGTCCAGCGTTGGTCAAACACTTTTTCTCCGATCCGTTTTCCTGACGCGTCCAGCTGATCCACACTCAAATGCAATGGGAACAGCGCGGCGGAACGGGAAACGGCATCGAACTCCAGATAAGCAGGCAGTCCGGGTTCCAGTCCCGCCGGAAGGGGAAACACCCGCTCCGAAAACAGGAAAGAACCGGAACGGACCTGATCCGTCCCGGTCAGCCTCCAAAGCAGTCCGTCTTCCGCCTGTTCCATCCGGACCGCCGGGTGGGATGCGCGCCATTTACGGAACGAATTCCGTTCCAGCGCACCGTTCAGCAGGTTGGCGGAAGAGGAGATGGACGGCATCTGCCCGCGTCCATCAAAATAGAGCATCAGCCGGTCATATTTCTCCGGCATCCGGAAACGCAAATTCAGGATCCGGTCTTCCGGCGGCACACGGGACCGGGAACGATTTTCCGGACACTTCCGCCGCAAGCGCGAAATCCGGCCGACCGGACGGATCCATCGCAGCGGCCTTGCAGAAACGGTCCAAATTCAGCGGGAGTTCCGCCGGCCGCCCCGCCGGATAACGGAGCGGATCGGCATCCAGAGCGGTGCGCCGGGAGAAACCGGGAAATGCCCAATCGCCCGCAAACGCAACGACAGCCGGGAACACCGCGCAGAAGAGATTCAACAGAAATTTCATCATCCTCCTCCGTCAATATAGATTGCTCTGATCCGGCATGAACGGATCCAGCCAGTACACAAACTTCGGGGAAGAGCTGACATTGTTCACGATCGGAGTCTTGATCTGTTTCACATGCCCGTCGCAGAATGCCGTGGACATGGAGCTCCCGTGCCGGGCTCCAAGTCCGGCAGGAGAACTGTTCAGATTCATCCAGTTCGCCAAATTTGCCGACTCGACATCGTTCCAGTTCCGTTCCCGGACCGGATACCGGGACGCCCCTTTGCGGCTGTTGTCGATCTCCACATACAGAGCGGCCTGCACCGGGCTGCTCTTGCACAGACTTGTCCTGTTTTTCCCGAAATCGCTGTTCCTCATCCAGGACATCCGGGCGGCATTCCAGAAATATCCGGAAACGTGTGCATTGACCGCGTAACTGACATATACGACCGGGGATGCGGACGCATTCCGCACCGGATCAGGATCCGATGGACAGACCAGCGTATTGTTCCGTTTGCGGATATCCGTCTGGATATATTTCAGGGAATCGCTGCGGACAGGCGTCATGGTATAAATCCAGCTGCTTCCCTGATTCTCAAAATTCCGGTCCAGCATCGGATGTCCGAGACGGTCCGGCATTGCGGGATCGACAGGGACGAAATAGGACGGAGGATACCACCCGTCGCTGTCATCCATGTATCCAGCCGCACCGACTCCGCACTGTTTGAGATTGTTCATGCACGAAACACTGCGTCCACGTTCCCGCGCCGCGCCGAGGGCGGAAAGCAGAAGACTCACAAGCACAGCAATGATACTTATTACGACAAGGAGTTCTATAAGGGTAAAACCTGTTCTCCTGTCCCTCCTGACGCTCCGGATAAACCGGTTCGTTTCCGCACTCTTTTTCTGTCTGTTTTTCATCCTTGTCAATTTCCTTAAATTATTCCGGTTATATGGATCAACGGGGTATTCCGTGTATCGACAGATCGTTTTTTGTGTCTATCAGAATCCGCAGAGCTCCGGCGAATTCCTGCAAGGCTTCTTCCAGCGGACGTTCCGAACAGAGAATGCGGATCATGCCGTAATAGATCAGCACGGAAAACTCCGAAGAATCAATGTTGTATTCCGCTGAAATATGTTCCATCTCCCGGTACAGGACGACGTCGCGCGGATCCTCTTTCCGGAAACTTGCGGCCGCGGCCTTTTTCAGCACCGGGATCCCGTAAGACGCCTTGCCGACAAGATTCTGCACACGTTCACTCAGCATAAAACGCACATACTGCTCCGCCAGCGTCTCATCCGCACCGCCGGATACAGATCAGATCCGTTGCCTGCGCCGTCACGGAAACTCCGCCGGGAATGACCGGAAGCGGGACCGCGCTGAAATCATCGAATCCGGCAGAACGGCATTTCGCATAAAGTTCGCGGTCTCCAACAGCAAACGCAACCCTGCCGCTGTCGAAGCCGATCCGCTCGCTCCGCATTCCGGTAATCTTCAACACGCTCCGGAGCTGCCTCAAGCACTGCATCCCGCGGATCACGTCGGGAGAATCCAGCAAAACACGCACTGCTCCGCCGCTCCGGTCGATCAGAGTCCCGCCTGCCCGGAAAATGAAATTCATCCAGAAATATGGAGCATCCGAATAGCTGAACACCTGTTCCGACGGCAGTTTTACGCACAGGATCCGGAGAAATTCAAGGAACTGCTCCCAGCTCCATCCGTCGGACGGTTCGGGAATCCCGCATTGGCGCAGGATCCGCCAGTTGCAGAACATGACCCTCGGCGAAAAAATAAACGGAATGCCGAACAGCCGTCCGTCCGGCTCCCGGAATCCTTTGAACGGCGCCTGAAAACAATTCTCCTCTTTCCGCAGTTCCGCGGGAATATACGGTGAAAGATCCATATATTGTTCCCGTTCCTGCTGGATGTTGAATGTCGTGCGCAGTTCAAACATGCCCCGCCGGAATCCCGTGCAGAAACGCAGTCCGGGCAGTTCTTTCTGCAGCAGCCTGCGGAAACCGGAAATCCACGACTGATCGTTGCGGAAGAAAACAACATGATTATGCACCAGACGGTTCTGCCAGTCCTCGCGTACAAACGTTCCGCGTCGCGGACGGCATTCCAGAATGCCGTCCTGCTCCAGCAGGGAAACAGCACACTGGACCATCGGAAACGAGACTTTGTATTTCCGGGCCAGTTCTCTGGCGCCTGTCAACTTTCCGCCGGGAGGCAGTTTCCCCTTCTCGATTTCCATCAGAATCCTGTCGCGAACTGTATCGTTGGTCATCCGTCTCTCCACTTTTGCGCTCTTAATTAATTATAACACATTTTTTGACCATGTCAACCCCCTTTTCCTGAAAAAAGACAGTTTTATTGAAAAACAATTTTATTGACTATGTCATGAGGACTGATCCGGACGGCGGGAAAACGGAAAAACAGGAATTTCCGCATTTTTTTCCGTTCGGGGGTTGACTTGTTTTCTTTCATGGTGTATAATTAAATCAGCAGTGATTAAATAATCGGAAAATCAGAAAGATCCGGATGTCAGATGATGAAATTCATGGTCGGTTATCAACTGAATGCGCGGGAGGAGCTGATCCCGGCGGTCATACGCGGAAAAACGCGGATCCATGAGGTCTATTTCCCGTGGGGAGATATTCCGACCGGACGCGGCGTTCCGCTGGAGCGGAGCGGTCTTCCGCCGTTTGAAGCACAGAATATGCTCATAAATGATTTAACTCTGCTGTCCGGAGAAGGAATCGGTCTGAATCTGCTGCTGAACGGGAACTGCTATGGAAAGGACAGTCTGTCGCGCGCATTTTTTGAAAAAACCGGGAACGCCGTGGATTATCTGGCGAACCGTTTTCTGCTGCGTTCCGTAACGACCTCCTCTCCGCTGATCGGCAAATTTCTCAAAGCAAACTTTACCGGACTGGAAATCCGCGCGTCGGTCAATATGGAAATCGGGACCGTACAGGGAATGGAGTACGTCGCGCCGTATTTCGACGGCTATTATATGGATCGCGATTACAACCGCTGTCTTGCCCGCATCCGGGAACTGAAGCAGTGGTGTGATGACAATGGAAAGCGGCTTTATCTGCTGGCAAACAGCGGCTGTCTCAACAATTGCTCGGCGCGGCAGTTCCATGACAATCTGGTTGCCCATGAGCAGGAAATCGCAAAAATGGACAATGCGTTCGAATTTCACAGTGTCTGCAGGCAGTATCTGGCGAGCCCGGAGCACCGCGCAGCGATCCTGCGGCTTTCCAATTGGATCCGTCCGGAGGATCTGCACCACTACGAGGATCTTGCGGATGGGGTCAAACTGGCGACCAGAACCTCGCCCAATCCGGTGCAGACACTTCTTGCTTATACGTCCGGCCGGTACGAAGGTAATATGCTGGATCTGCTGGAGCCCAATTACGCGCATATATTCTATCCGGCGGTTCTGGACAACACTGCGTTTCCACCGGACTATTTCGCCGTCCGCCACAATTGCTCCCATGATTGCGGTAGCTGCGGTTATTGTGTGCGCATCTATCAGACCATTTTGCGGGCACTGCCAGATATTATGCTGGCAGACAACGATATGGATACACAGGAGGAGAAAGAGAAATGCTGACTTGTACAATATTAGACGTAGCGAAGAACTACACGAAGAAATTAGACTTGCGAAAGTACCCCGTAACGACGGTAGAGCAGTTTTATTGTTGGGACGAAATATTTGTAAATAAGGGCGGAACGCGCGACAAGTTCCAACTAACGCCGAAACAGGCGATAAAAATAAATCTCGGCGAGATAACGGCGCGCAACGAGTTTTATTTTGCAAACGTACAGTTTTTGCGCGGGTACGTTCGGAAGAAGGTAGTAGAGCGGACGAAGTACAACGACTTTAAGGCGGAAGAGTTCGACGATATAATGCAACAAATTTATTTAGACTTGCCGTATTATAATTTTACAAGTCGGCAAACGTTCTTAAAAAGTTTGCGAGCGAGCGTGAGATTAGCGGCATACGGCGGCTTAATAAACCTACGGGAGTATCAAAGGGCGGTAAAGATAACGCAAACAATATCGCTTTACCACGAATGCCGCTACCAGAAGAGCGCGGACGAGTTTTACTTACTCGACGTAGTGGCGGACAATATGCCCTCGCCCGAAGACCTGGCAATCAGAGCGGAAGAGAGGGCGAGCGAGAAAGAGGACGAAAACTATTATAAGTTTGAGAAACTACTCAAAAACGATATAATATTGCACGCGCCATTAAGGAAAAAGGCAAAAGAGCGGTTATTTGCCGCCATAATGTAAGGAGCAAAGGTAAAATGAATTACGAAGATAAACGCAGACTACAACGGAAAGCGCGGTATATATTAGAGGTACTTGAAAAGAACGGCTACGACGTAGAGAAGTACAAAGAATATTTGCCCGAACTCGAAGAGCGTCGGGCGCGGGAGTTGGAAACGGCGCGAAAGTGTAGCCGAGC
>ERZ779851.3279-NODE-3279-length-11006-cov-2.325632_pt1 | contig 11006 bp, 10 predicted proteins | sample MGYA00511094_ERZ779851 | MGnify/ENA primary metagenome ERZ779851 (study PRJEB29588, sample SAMEA2155512) | human gut metagenome | biome: human gut; feature: human-associated habitat; material: faeces | place: Denmark | collected 2008/2010 ... | reverse complement strand
TATTTACAAAATATATTTTTTGTAGTTTAATATATTTATCTTAAAATCGGAGATTTATACAAATGAGCAAACAAACTAACATTCAAACCAAAGATGAAGAAATAATCGAGGAACAACAAATTTTTAATGATGCTGAGGAAATTATAACTTCGGCTTGTAAAGATATAGAACATCAAAAGAAGTTAAAGTCATTTTTACTTCTTTTAATTCCGCTGTTTATTTTTGCCATTCTAGTCGGGATTTTATCTACAGTTTTTGCTTTGATAAATAGAGATAATGAAACTATTTTTAGTGGTATTTCAGTTCAAGGAATCGATGTTTCTAATTTAACTATTGATGAAGCTAAAAAGAAGGTTTCTTCTATTATTGGCAATCACATCTCAGAAGAGATTTCTTTACAGCATAACGATTTTCAGACAGTCATTCTTCCAGAGCAGTTTGGAGTTAGCTTTGACGTTGACAGTGCTGTTGAACAAGCTTATTATATTGGGAAGTCTGACAATTTAATTAAAAATAATTACACTATATTATCATTATTGCTTAAAAATTATAATATCTCGCCAAGTATTAATTATGACGAGGATTTACTAAATTCTCTTATAGATAGTATCAACGCTCAACTACCGGACAGAGTTGTTAATTCTGGATATTCTAATTTAATTATCACTTCCGGAAAAGACGGAATTTTAATTTCAAGTTCTGATTTAAAAGACGAAATATTATCCTTCCTTAATGACATCAGTTCAAAGAATGAAACAATTAATATTCCTGTAAATAATGTTGGTGCAGAACCTATAAACTTAGATGCTATTTATAAAGATATATTTAAGTTGCCTGTTGATGCATCTTACACAACCAACCCATATGTTGTGTATCCTTCTTCTAACGGACTTGATTTTGCAATTTCTATGGAAGAAGCAAAAGCTATAATTTCTAATCAGCAAGACGAATATACTATACCGTTGAAAATAACATATCCTAACGTTACTACTAACCAAATTGGTAATGAGGCTTTTCCTGACCTGTTATCACAATTCTCTACTTCTTTTACTAGCAGTGGTTACAACAGATCTAATAACATTATTTTGTCATCAGCAAAGTTAAATGGCCTTGTTTTAATGCCTGGCGAAGAATTTTCTTATAATCAGGCAGTTGGTCAAAGAACAAGGGCTGCTGGTTTTAGGGAAGCTGGGGCTTACTCTAATGGAAAAGTTGTCCAAGAAGTTGGTGGTGGTATCTGCCAAGTTTCATCAACTTTATATAATGCAGTATTATATGCAAACTTAGAGATTGTAGAAAGAACAAACCATTATTTCAATCCCGGATATGTTAAGGCTGGATTAGATGCTACTGTTTCTTGGGGTGGTCCTGATTTCAGATTTAGAAACAACAGAAACTACCCTATTAGAATTGTTACAGACACTTCTGGCAAGAAATTAAAGGTATATATATATGGTCTAAAAACAGATGATGATTGCACTGTTGTTCTTGATCCTAGATATATTTCTTCTGTTCCATACAAGACAACTTATCAAAATGATGCTTCTTTAGCTACTGGGGAAACGCGTGTTATCTCAAGCGGTTCTAACGGTTGCAAAACTGCAACATATAAATATGTATATGATAAAAATGGAACTTTGATTTCTTCCGAGTGTATATCACGAGATACTTACAGTCCTCACAACAAAGTAGTCGCAGTAGGGCCATAATTATAAGAACAGAAATGAGTAATTTCATTTCTGTTTTTATTTTTATAATCTGTCAATAAATTTCTTTTTTATTTCATATGACGAATGTACGTAAATTGATAATGTTATACTAATATTAGAATGTCCTAATATTTCGCTTAACGATTTTACATCCATTCCTACTCTTATGCATCTTGTTGCAAAAGTGTGCCTTAAACAATGATAATTTTTATACTGAAGTCTGCATTCTCTAAGTACCTTTTTGTATGTATATCTGTATCCAATTGGTTCAACAAATCTATCTGATCTGCCAGTTAATATGTAATCATCATTTTCATAATATCTTTTCATTTCTTTTAATTTTGCAAACAGTTCCCTTGCAATCGGAATTTTTCTAATTGACTGTTTTGTCTTAGGATTTGTGATTACAACCTTCGTATCATCCTTATCAACATACACTCTTTGCAATGTATGTGTTATATTAATTAATTTGTTTTCAAAATCTATGTCTGACCATTTCAATGCACAGGTTTCCCCTATTCTCAAGCCCGCATACAGACTTATATATATTCCCAGTTCTTTAATATCTTGCGATTTATTAAGATGTCTCTCTAGTTTTAGTCTTTCTCTGTCAGTAAATATTTCTATTTCCTTCGGATCTACCAAAGGTAATGTCATTAAATCCAATTTAAAGTCAAAGTCATATTTTCTTTCTGCATATCTTAAAATTGATTTTAAAATTACTCCTATCTTCCTTGTTGTTTTGTTTGCCAACCTGCTTTGCAATTCCTCCACAAATTGATTAAAATTATAGTCAACGAAAAACTCTAATGTTTTTCCATAAAAGCTCCTCTTCAAAAATCTGTCTATTGAAAATTTGTAGTTTGAATATGTTGACTCTTTAATCCTTGGTTTTTTGTACGATAACCATTCTTCACATAATTGATCAAATAAAATTGAATTTTTTAGTTCTTTTTCCATTACGTATCTTTCTCCTTCCTTTTGTTATGTTTATTCTATTGTACAATATTCAAAACATAATGTTTTGCTTTTTTGAAAAATTTTTTATTTTTCTTTGTACATTATAAATCTTTTTTGACTTCAAGGTAAAAGTCTACAGTATTTTATTCCAAAAAAAAAATAGTAGCATAAACTACTATCTCTTTTTAATTCTCACGTATTAAATATTATCTATACTCTTCTTCATGTTGTTGCTGGATTTTTTCCTTTGTTCTACCTAATCTTTGAATAATTTGCTCGATGTCTTTTCTGCTTTTTGAATCCCTTTTCTGCCATACTAAAAGAGATTAGCTTTGCTAATCTCTACTCTGGTGCAGCTGAAGGGATTCGAACCCCCAACCTTTCGGTTCGTAGCCGAATGCTCCATCCAATTAAGCTACAGCTGCATAACAATATTATTATACAATCTTTATGTTCTTTTTTCAATAGTTATTTTCAGTTTCTTTAATTTTTGTAGAAATACACAACATAAAATCTTTATTACATAATCTTATCGTCTTTTTTTATATCATTATATACATTTGTATCTAAGAAATCTTTATATTTCTCTGCATCTTTTCTTATATTACTTGCACAAATATTATATTTTTTCCTCTCTTCATCTACTACTACGTTTTGTATATGTAAGTAATCTGCAACACATTTTCCATATTCCTCACTACTGTAAAAATGTGTTACTGGGATTCCTTTTATTTCATTTTCTAAATATTTCATTTGTATATTTACGCTTTCATTGTCTAAACCATATTGCTTTGGGCTGTCAAAAGCTTTTATTACTTTTACTCCTGGGAATTTTTCCTTTACCCACTTTTCCTTTGTGTCTATATCTATATCAAATTGAGGAGTATCATATATTACAACATAAAAATCATCTACATCTTTTAATGCAGTTTCTATTAAGTATTCATGCCCTTTGTGAAATGGTGCAAATTTTCCTATTGTAAAACCTATTTTTTTCAATTCGTTCTCTCCTCTCTATATTTCTCCTGTACTATTATACTACAATTCTATTAATTTTTCCATATTATGTTTACAAAAATGTTGCTTTTTGTTATAATCTTTTCATTAGAATGGAGGATTTTGTATGGAATTAATTAAGGTTGGAGAAAAAACTTATTATATAAAGAATCCCACAAATATTGGTATCTATAAAATTGATGAAGAAAACGTTGTTCTAATAGATTCTGGGAACGACAAGGAAGCCGGTAGAAAAATTTTGAAGATTATAAACGAACAAGGTTGGAAAGTAAAAGCTATTATAAGCACTCATTCAAATGCTGACCATATTGGTGGTAATAGATATATTCAAGACAAAACAAATTGTGATATATATACTTATAATATTGAAGGAAGTTTTACTCAGTTTCCTATATTAGAGCCTTCTTTCCTATATGGTGGTTATCCTTTTAAGGATCTTAGACACAAGTTTTTATTAGCAAAAGAATCTAAGGTTTCTAACATAGAAAACAATTTGCCAGATGGCTTGGAATATTTTATGCTTAGAGGGCATTTCTTTGATATGATTGGAATTAAAACTGCTGATAACGTTTTCTTTTTAGCAGACTCTTTATTTAGTGAGGAAACTATAACTAAATATCATTTGTTTTTTATTTATGATGTTAGAGAATATCTTAACACTTTAGATTATTTGCAAACTTTAGATGGAGCATTGTTTATTCCTGCTCATTGCGAGGCAGTAAAAGATATTAGTTCTTTAATAGAATTGAATAGATCAAAGGTCAAGGAAATTATAGAAAAGATATTTAACATATGCAAAGATGATGTTACTTTTGAAGATGTTTTAAAACAGGTCTTTGATTCTTATAACTTGTCATTAAATACTACTCAGTATGTATTAATTGGAAGTACTATTAGATCATACTTGTCTTATTTATTTGATGAAGATAGAATTACTTATGAATTTAAAGATAATAAGATGGTATGGCATCAAAAATAATTTAGAGGGGCTTTATTCCCCTCGTTTTTTATATTCTTAGTACATTTCCTGGATATATTAAATTTGGATTTGCTATTCGATTTAACATTACAATTCTAGCAATGCTTACGCCAAATCTTCTAGATATTCCCCATAAAGTATCTCCTCTTTTTACAACATATAGTCTGTGCGACATATCATAGCTAGATGACGGGATTTTTATTATTTGCCCGACATATATTAAATTGACATTTTGAATGTTGTTTATTGACGCAAGAATTGCTACTGTTGTTCCATATTCCTGTGCTATTTCTGAGAGTGTATCGCCATATTGAACCACATATATCTGTGTTATATTGCTTGATGGATCACTGGTCGGAACGATTAAAGTATCTCCTGCATAAATTAAGTTTGGATTGGCTATATTGTTCAACTCAACCAGTCTTTCAACTGTTGTATTATATTCTATTGCAAGTTCTGACAAGGTATCTCCATATCGAATTGTTATAGTTGTATATCCCTCATTTTCATCTGGCTTATCTGTTGGAACATCTGGGACTTCAGAAGTATCGTCTAAGAATACTTCGTTTGTAAATTTATCACGGTCAACATATGATGATATTCCAGGAACTTCTCCCCTATCTGTGTATTGCCAACCAGCCCAATTATTCCAATGCTCTCGTACAGTCGGCTCTGATACCTCATATTGTGCTACCCACAACGGGTATGTCGCCAGATTTGATTCAAATGTACTATTTGCATTATATTCATCACTATATATGATTACATCTTTGCCGCTTACATTTTTCACAGTTTGCATAAATGTTAATGCTATTTGATTTATTTCTTCCCTACCAAGACTTCCAAATGATTCAAAATCCATTGCTAATTTACAATCCGGGTTTTTTCCAGATATGGTTGATACGAAGAAATTTGCCTGTCTAACAGCATCTTCTACACTTCTTGCTGTTACATAATGGTAAAATCCTACCTTTAACCCAGCATTTTTAGCATTAGCATAATTCTGCTCAAAATATGAATCCACAGAACGGAATCCTTCCGAAGATTTTATATATACAACCTCTATTCCACTTGCCTTTACCTGTGAGAAGTCGATTTCTCCTTGCCACGAGCTTACATCTATTCCTTCATAAATGGTATCTCCAGATGGAGAAAACGCAAACGAGGGTAATACTAATATGTAGAATTGAAACAACATTGCAACTATAAATACTAGTAAAATTATAAATCTTTTTTTCATTTATAATCACATTCCCTTCTTAAAATATTTTTCCTTGTTATATAATATGAAGTTAGAAAAAATGTGTTAGTTATAAAAATCCACCGTATGGGTGTCTTCTTATTGCATATTTTTTAATTTTATGTTAGAGTAAATTTATCATATACTGATTATCAAAGGAGAATTATGGATAAATTTATAAAAGTTGGAATAGGTGTAATGATACTAGATGATAATAAAGTCTTACTAGGTCATAGATCTAAAGATAAAAAAGATACTGGCGGAATATTTGAAATAGATTGTTGGACATTGCCCGGAGGGAAACAAGAATATTTCGAAACCTTTTTTGAATGTGCCAAAAGAGAAGTTAAAGAAGAAACTAATTTAGAAATAGGCGAATTGAAATTATTCGGTGCAGCAGACGACATTCAACCTGATAGACATTATATAACTCTACATATAATTGCAAAAAAGCATAGTGGCGAACTAAAAGTTATGGAGCCAACAAAAGAAGATAGATGGGAATGGTTTGACTTAGACAAACTACCACAGAATCTATATTCTCCAAGCAAAAAATTTATAGAGGAATATTTGAAATAATTTCTTCAGCAAGTACTATAACAATTGACTTATAGAATTTATTAATTTAGAATATTATTAGAAAATGATATGCAATTCACCATAAAAGGATGATTAAATATGTTATTTGAAAAGAAGAAAATATTATCAGCATCAAACACGTTCATACAAGACATACATAACCTACCAATCGAGATAAAAAGAGATAGTATAATATTGATAGGTCCGATGGGAACAGGAAAAAGCACAATTGCAAGAATTTTAGCTAAAGAAGGAAATAGAATTCCATTAGATGACTCAGAGTTTCTTAAGAGAATATATTCTCACCAACAAGAATTTCATAATTATAAAAATTTTGAATTTGGACTTGCTGGAACTGTTTTAAGTACACTAAAAAGACCAAGTGTTATAGATTTTGGAGCTGGTCATTCAGTATATAAAGATGAGAAGTTAAGAAAGAAAATGCAGTTAATGTGTGCAGAATTTAGTAATATTATTCTACTATTGCCATCTGCAAATAAAGAAGAGAGTCGACAGATATTATTAGAAAGAAGAAATATAAAGCCAGGATCACATAAGGATCAGGATAATTGGCATTTTATTACTGCTCCAGATAACTATGAACTTGCCACTCATATAGTATACGAAAAAGGTAAAACACCAAAAGACGTTGCTGAAGAAATTGAATCATTGTTAAGAAATAAAGGTAGCATAGAAGAAGAAAGATAACAGAAAGTTATTTCAGATATTTAAAAAAGAGTATAATGAAACACATTTAGTACAAATGATATGGAGGTAAAATGAAAACAGAGCAATTAACTATGTCTGCAGATCAAAGACAACAACTAACAACTATGTTACAGAGTCAAGGTATCTCTCAGGCAGAGATAGATCAGATAATAAATGGTGATTATGAAAGTTATGATACAGGAACAGATTTAGAGAATTCTTATGGTGGCTTAAAAAAACATGGAGATGTTCTTGAGAAATTATCTGATGGTTATACAATGGAAGAATTACAAGAACAAGGAATATCTGCAGATAAGATACAACAATTTAAAGAAATGTTAAATACTAAAAACTTAACAGTAGACAATGCTAAAGCTATATATCAATATTCAATTGGAAGCAATATGATACTTGGTATTAAAAGGGGAACATCTAAAGAAGCAATAAAAGAACAAATAATAGCAGATTTAGAAGAATCCTTAATAGGTAGAGGAATTGCAGAAACTGACATAAAAAAATTGAAACAATTTGTGCAAGGTGCAGATTATCAATCTCCGTTACACAGCAACTATGACATTGTTAATGAATACATGGATCAAATTGGCCTTCAACATAATGCTCGTGTTAGTGTAAGAACTGCAATGCAGTCATTGGATAGATGCTCACATATTGATAAAACAGTTGCCTCCTTAGAAGATGGATTAGGAAGTACTCATTTATCTAAATCGATGAAATTGTATAGAGCAGTAAAAAGTAGTTATTTAGAAAAAGGATTAGGTGAAGGAGAAGATTTAAGTAGTTTAATAGGAAAATCAATTAGCAATAAGGGACAAACTAGTACATCACCGTTATATGATTCCTCTTTTGCTTCTTTAGATGATTATGATACTGTTTTCGAAATATATGCACCAAAAGGAAGTAGAGGATCTTATATAGCAGAATTATCCGCTTATGACAAGACAGAACAAGAAGTGTTATTAAATCCAAATGATTTGTATATAACAGGTGTTCAAATGGGAGTTACTGATAAAAATGGTAAGACAAAGAATGTTTTACAAGCATTATGTTTAAGTAAGGATAGGGAATGTTATAAAGAAATTATGCAACAGCAAGATCAGTCGCAAGATTCAATTAAAACATATTCACAAAGAGTAGGTACTGATAATTTACCGACTAGGCAAAATAGATTTTCAAAGTTTTTTAACCAAGTTAGAGCCAGATTTGCTAGAAGCAAAAGTCAACAATCCCAATCTGAAAGTGCTTATCTACAGCAGTCTAAACCAAAAGAAAAAAAGCCATGGGAATTAGAACCGGAAGAAATAACGAGAATACAAAATGAGACAGCAAAAATCGCACAAAGATATCGCGAACAAAAAGCACAAGCACAACAAGCTCCTACTCAAGAAGCTCAACATGTTCAAGAAGGTTCAAGCCAAAGAGATTCTCAGTCTATAAATAATAAACAAGTACCAGTACAACAACCTATGGTAGATATGGGTGACATTGAACTATAAAAACATCGATAATAAATTAGATTTTAGCAGTAAAAAAGCAAAGATTCTTTAATCTTTGCTTTTTTAATGAATTTATTGTTGTTATTTAGGTCAGATTTTATTTTTACATATTCATTTTATATTCCTATTTATTATACCCAAACTTCTCCATTCTATCTCTTTCTTTTATAGATAATTCTTGTAACCATTGAGAAAAACCAATACTATCATTATTTCTTAAAAATTCAAAATATTTTATTCTATCCTCTTTGGCTATAACAACAGGTTGTAAATTGTGTTTTAACAATTCATAATTAATTAACAACCTACCTGTTCTCCCATTCCCGTCTTCAAAAGGGTGTATTCTCTCAAATTCAATATGATATTTAGCAATTTTATTAAATATATCTTGCTCATCATGATTATAATTATATACATAATAATTCATTAAATTCGGAATTTTTTCTGGCTCCGGCGGAATATGTTCACTTCCTTGTATAAATACTTGTACAGTTCTATAACCTTCCGTATCTTTAATATCTCTATTTATAGTTTCATTTATCTTTTTTATAAATCTTTCGTCAAATTCCTCATTATCTTGCAAGTTTTTAAAAACCAATTCTAATGCTTTTTTGTGATTGATTGCTTCGTATATTTCTCTAGGCTCTTTTCCCTCGATTTTAAAACTATTGTCATTGTAAAGAATAGCATATGTTTCAGCATAAGTAAGTGTATTTCCTTCAATAGCATTTGAATGGTATGTACTTCTTGTAATTAGATCTTCTAGGTAATCTTTATTATCTAAAATAAATTCTAAAATCTTCATAATTATAATACTCTCCTATTATTCTCTATATGTAAAAAATAGGAGAACGGCTTTTCTGCTGTCCTCCCTTTCTGGTCGAGGTGACAGGGATCGAACCTGCGACCTCATGGTCCCAAACCACGCGCGCTACCAACTGCGCTACACCTCGATTTGCTTTTTTATTAAGCACTTATATAATATATCACACATTTATAGTTTTTGCAACATTTTTATTAAATTTTTTTAAATTTTCATTGATTTTCTTGTTTTTATTTTTTATTTAAGTTCAAAAATATGCAAAATTTGCTTTCTCAGAACATTAATGCATTTTTTATATGGTGTACATAGAATTTTTCTTGTCTTTTGTATATTTCAATTATATCAAATCTTATATAAGCATTTTCTAGCTTTTTACAATATAAATAATATTCTGCAGTTTTATAAATATGCTTTTGTTTTGTATTATCTACCGCTTCTACGGGCTTTCCAAATTTGTCACTTGTTCTAGTTTTGACCTCTACAAAAACATATTCATTTTTATCTTTTGCTATTATATCTATTTCTCCATAATAGCTTCTAAAGTTTCTTATTAATATTTGGCACCCTATTTTTTCTAGATATTTTACTGCAATATCTTCTCCTTTTGTTCCTAGTATATGTCTTTTATACATTATTCCACCCTCTTGTATTCATTTCCCGGCAAGCTTTCTATGTATCCTTCAATTTCCATCATTGTTATCTTTTGGTTTAGTTCTGATATATCTAGTTTGCTCTTTTTGGCCAGTTCATTTATTTCTATTGGACTTTCAGTTATGAGATTGTACAGCTCTTTGTATTCCGGCTTTATTTTGATTTTCTTCTTTTTTTCATATATCTGCTCTAGTTCTTCTTTTTTATCGTATTTGATGCCATATTCTTCTAATATATCTCCTGGCGACAATACTATTTTTGCTCCTTCTTGTATTAATAGGTTGGTCCCCCATCCCCTGAGTTCTCCTATGTTTCTCGGTACACAAAATACTTTCTTGTCATATTTTAGTCCTAAGTTTCCTGTTAGTTTGCTTCCGCTTCTATAATCTGCTTCTACTACAAATATTCCCTCTGATAATGCACATATTAATCTATTTCTTTTCGGAAAATTTCTCATATTTACCTTTTCATCTGGTTCATATTCTGATATCAGGCATCCTCCACCATCTATAATTTCTTTTGCAAGTTCTATGTTTTCTTCTGGATATATTTTGTTTAGTCCAGAGCCAACTACTGCAACCGTTTTTCCTACTGAGCTTTTTGAATATGTATGAGCTATTGTGTCTATTCCTAAAGCTAATCCACTAACTATTACAATTCCTTGTTTTGCTATTTGCGTTGCAAATAGTTTTGCAATTTTTTCTCCATATGGAGTATTCTTTCTTGAACCAACTATTGCCAATGCTGGTTTTTCTAGCAGTGATATATCTCCCTCCACCCAGATTGTTTTTGGTGGCTTTTTTAGTTGCAAAAATTTTTTAGGATA
>ERZ779851.3268-NODE-3268-length-11034-cov-4.023044_pt1 | contig 11034 bp, 5 predicted proteins | sample MGYA00511094_ERZ779851 | MGnify/ENA primary metagenome ERZ779851 (study PRJEB29588, sample SAMEA2155512) | human gut metagenome | biome: human gut; feature: human-associated habitat; material: faeces | place: Denmark | collected 2008/2010 ... | reverse complement strand
CCGTGCGGGCAAGACGCGCATTCCTGCATGGAGGCCGTGTGATGCTCAAGGCCAACGAGAGACTGCATGAGGTCGAGACCGAATGCGACGCCATGGACGAGAACGAAAAGATCATCCGACAACAATGTGAGGACGAATTGCATCTTGAAAAACAGTTGGTCGAAATTGCCGAGAAGCTGGACGAACTGGCGAAGAACCTTCATCTCGATGAGGAATCGGACGCACTGGCATCCAACCCATTCTGATTTTCCATTAACGGTCAAACGAAAGGAGTTCGATGGCATCGATTCACAAGAGGACTCTGAAAGATGGGTCCGTGCGATATTACGTAATGTGGCGAGACCCTGCCCATAAACAGAAGAAATTCGGCAACTGGCGTAGAAAAAGCGAAGCGTCAGCCTACAAAATCCATGTAGAGCAGGGACTGCGCGCGGGAACATACGTGGACCCCAAAGCCGGAGAGATCACAGTGGACGAACTCGCTCCGACGTGGCTTGCAGGCAAGGCTGGAGCCGTGAAGCGGAAGTATTACATGGATTTGCAGACTGCGTACCGTATCCATGTGCAGCCGGTATGGGGTTTGAGGCCTATCAATGGTATTCGCCATTCAGAGGTCCAAACGTGGGTCTCGCAGATGAGCCAAGGCGATGTCGCTGCCATGGACAATGCGAAATCGGCATCCGAGAAGTGCAAATTCAAGCCTAAGAGCGCTTCCGTCGTACAGCGCGCGTTCGGAGTCCTCAAAGGCATCCTCGAAATGGCCCGGGACGACGGCCTGATCGTCAGGCTACCAACGGAGAAAATAACGCTTCCACGGAAGGTGCCCAAAAAACGCACGTATCTGACTCCGGAGCAGTTGGTGTCGCTTTCCAAAGCGTCTGGCCGTCACGAGGCATTGGTCCTGACGCTCGGATTCTGCGGGCTGCGATGGGGTGAAGCCGCTGCGTTGCGCGTTGAAGACGTCTCTGTTGACGAACGGCGATTGCGGATTCGGCGTAACTGGGTTCGTGCCGGTAGCGAATTCATCGAGACGGAGCCAAAAACGTGGGAACGGCGTGACGTGCCGGTGCCGGAATACGTGATGGCTGCTATCCAAAAAGAGATGCAGGGGAAAGGACCGGATGATCTGGTTTTCACGGATGCCGGCGGACGCCGTATTCATGAGCAATCCGCCTCTGTGCACCCGAAGGATGCGGATGCTCAGCAGTGGTTTGGCAATGCTTTACGCGATGCCGGTGTGCCGGTCCTGACGTGTCATGATCTCAGACATACGGCGGCGAGTATCGCGGTGCATTCGGGAGCCAATGTGAAGGCTCTTCAGCGGATGCTTGGGCATAAGAGTGCTGCTATGACACTCGACCGCTACGCTGATCTCTTCGACAAGGATTTGGACATGGTTTCTGACGCTGTAGGACGGGAAATCGCTAAAGCTCTGAGGTAACACTGAGGTAACACTTTCAGAAAAACAACGTGATCGAGGCCTTTTCCAATGAGTGTAAAAGGCTGGAATTTCAAGCTTTTAATTGCTGTGGGGCATGGTTCCAAAAGAGGACGTAGGGTTCGACTCCCGTCATCCGCTCCATTCGAAACCCTTGGAATCGTTGGAATTTCAAGGGTTTTTCTATTGTCGTAAAAGACCCGTGAAGCCAACTTCGCGTCGCGCAACTGTCGGTTGCGTCGCAAAATTTGGTTGCGAATCGCAATGCAACCGCAAGATGGTGGCGTGGAACGCGACGTTTGTGACAAGCTGCTGATGCTTTGCGACATGTTCGGTGTGACGTTGGATGATTTGGTCATGGGCGACGTGTGCGCGTCGGCGGGCCGTGGAGGTGCGGGACGCGTGGGCTGTGTGGATGCGGGACGCATGGACTTGGCTGCCGATACGGCTGGTGTGGCAGCGTCGGATGGGGTGGTTGACTCTGCTGTTGGTGCGGTTCCGGGGGTAATCGGGTTCGCGGCATCGCAGGTTGCAGGAGTGTCCGATTCTGCAGAATCGGACACTCGTGGAGGGCGATGGGTAGGCTGGAGCCCGTGAACACGAACCAGAAGTCCCCCTCCGATTCCGGCGCAAACCACCCCACCGGCAACTCCTGCAATCCGCTACTCGGCCATGCCACATCACACGCGGCGACACTCATCGGCCTGTTCGCAATCGTCCTGTGGGGCTTCATGGCCGGCCTCGTGCGACTGGTCTCCGAATCGTTCGGCGCCACGCTCGGTTCGGCGCTCATCTACACCGTCGGTGGTGTCATGCTGTTCATTGTGCGCCGTCCGAAACCAATCCGCGAAGCGCCATGCAAGTACCTCATCGCAGGCGGACTCATGTTCATCGCATACGAGGCGTCAATCTCGCTGTCGATCGGCCTGGCCACAACGAACGCGCAATCCGTGGAAGTCAGCCTTGTCAACTACTTGTGGCCGACGCTGCTGGTGCTGATGACCGCAGCGGTATCGCACAAACGTGGTGCGGTCGCCAAAGCGATTCCTGGCGCGGTGATCGCAACCATCGGTGTGGCGATGGCGGTTGGCGGAGAAAGCCTTGATATGCAGGAAGCGGTCCACAATATCGCCAGTAACCCCCTACCGTATGTGCTCGCGTTTGTTGGCGCCTTTATTTGGGCGATTTATGCGACTTTTACGCCGTCGTTGTCCGGCGGTTACGACGGCACGACGATTTTCTTCTGCTGTGTGGCCGTTGTACTGTGGACCATCCATTTCGTTTCGGGAGACGGTTTGCCGGACACGGCGCCCGGCATCGGTGGATATGCTGCGCTGATTGCGTGCGCCGCTTCGATTTCGGGCGGCTACGCGTGCTGGGGATACGGCATGTTGCACGGCAGTATGGAAGCGCTTGCGATTGGTTCGTACGCGACTCCGCTGTTTTCCACGGCTTCTAGCACGCTTCTGTTGGGCGTGGCGCTGGGCATGCCGTTCTGGATCGGTGTTGTGCTGGTGGTTGCCGGTTCTCTGATCAACGTGTGGTTTGCACGGTGCCCCTGAGTGTCCGTTTCTCCCGAATCGGACAACCTGGGGTGACCGGATGACGCGTGGGTGGCTGATTCGGGGGAATCGGACACTTGTTGGTGCGTGAGGAGGCGACATGTGGGGTAGTGGCGGCGCAGAGGAGCGCCGGGATGGCGCAGCGGTACGTAAGGGAAGTGACTGGGCAGGACAATGCCCTACGCCTCCACGCTAGCTTAGGTTTTTGCCGGCTGGTCGATGGTGACGAATTCGTGGCTTTGGGTTTTCAGGTCGTCGATGATGGCGGGCAGCGCGTTCACGTGTACCAGCCGAAACCGATCTAAACCGGCTCAAACCAGCCCGTTCAAATCCGCCTCGTCACATCACCTTGGTGGACTCCAGATTGCGGCTCACCCAGTTGTTCAACCGGATCACCGGCTTGCGCAACACCAATCCCAGCAGCAGCGAAGGAATCAGGAACAAGGCGAGATACACCATGTCAAGCAGGTACTCATTGCCGTATGATCCGGCCATCGCGGCGTGCATGGCATCGATGGCGTGCGGGAATGGTAGGAACGGGTAGAGCATTTGGAAGAACTTCGGCAGCGTCTCGATAGGGAACGTACCGCCCGAACCGGCGACCTGCATCACCAGCAGCACCACGGCCACGGCCTTGCCGATATCGCCGAACGACACGGTCAGCGTATACACGATATTCGAGAACACGAGCGCGGCAAGCCACCCCACGGCAAGGAACTGCAGCGCATGATTCGCCTGCACGCCAAGGAAATACGTGTCACCCAGGCAAACCAGTGTGCCCTGCAGCAACGCGAGCAGTGCGAAGATCGCGTACCGTCCGAAATACTCGTGGTCGAGGCGCAGTCCCCAACGTGAGGCGTTCCCCGGGCCGGACGGGCCGGCGATGCGCGGCAGCGTGTCGCCCAAGCCCAGCACATGCGCCTTCTCGCGGTCCGAAATCGTCACTTTCAGCATGGCGCACAGGATGATCGCACCCACCCAGATTGACAGGATCGTATAGAACGGCGCCATGGCCGAACCGTAGTTCGCGATCGGGTACACCGAGACGCGATGCAGTGCGACGGGCGCGGAAATCAGCGTGGACAGTGTGGACGCGTTGGCGGTGGCCAGTGCACGTAGTTCGTCCGATTCACCCGAATCGGACGAACTGGCGTCGTTGTCACCGTCGCCACCATCGCTGTTGCCGTCACCGGCGTTTCCGCCCGTCTCCAGCTTCGTGATCAGCTCCTTCACCGTCGCTGCCGACGAGTCGAGTTTCTTCGCGATCGCGCCGAGTGTGGAACGGATGGACGTCACATTCGTCCCCACATCGCCCGTCACATCGTCCAGACCGTCGGCGGTGCCGCTCAGCTGGGTGATCATGCTGTCGGTTTGGGAGATCAGCGTGCTGACTGTGGAGGCGAGCGCGTCGATTTTCGGCTTGACGTTCGTGGCGTAATCGTCGCGCACATTGCTGATCGACTGCTTCGCGGAGGTGATGCGGTTCAGGATCTCCTTGCGGGAGCGTTCCGCGGCTGCGGTATCCTGCGTGACCTGCGTGGAAGCGTCTTTCAGCTGCTGCGCGAGCTTCTGCGAATCGCCTTTGGCGGCTTCCAGCAGCGTGATCTCCCGGTCGATGGCTTCCAGCAGCGCCTGTTTCGCGGAATCACTGTCCGGTAGTTGTTCCACCGATTCGCGCATGTGGTTGAGGCTTGTGATGTACGTGTCGTACAGCGATTCGCCGCTGGAGATTTGTTCGCTCAACGTTGCCAACTGGCTGGCTGCGGTGTCTGAGCCCTTGCCGATCGCGTCGAACGCCTTGTTCACCTTGGCAGCTACTTGGTCGAACGCGCCTGACACCTGGTCGAGCGCGGTGTTCACCGAGGAGGTGACGTTCGCACCTGCAGAAGTGAGTGACGTGGCACCTGATTTGCCTTGCTTCAACGCGTTCTGGGCCTGTTTGCCCGCCTTGGTCGCCGAGGCGAGCAGTTTGCCCGTGGAATCCACGATGTCGTTCGCCGAGCCGAGCAGCTGCGAATACGACGTCACCTGCTGCGATGCGCCGCTCAGCGTATCCGCCATGGTGGTGAGATTGCCGTTGAGGTTGCGCATGTATTCGGCCATTTGCGGGCTTTGCGAATAGTGTAGGATGCTTGAGGCCAGGTCGAGTCCGACTTGCGCAATCGTTTTGGCGAAGGTTTTGTCGATCGTGTTGACCACGGTTGTCGCGCCCTGATCGGTGATATGCGGGGCGATCGGGTTGATTTTCTCGTTCAGATAGTACTTGAGCTGCGCGTGTTTGATGTCGGGGGAGAACAGCGTCATCATGTCGGCGCTGAAACCTTTCGGAATTACGATCGCCGCATAGTATTCGCCGGATTTCACCCCGTCGATTGCCTTGTCGCTTTTCACGAACTGCCAGTCCAGCTGGTCGTTGGCGTGCAGTGTGCTGATGATGGTTTCGCCCACGTTGACGCGCACCGGTATGAGATCCGACTTGTAACCCTTGTCGTTATTGGCCACGGCGACCTTCAATGCCTTGGTGTTGCCGTAGGGGTCCCAGCTGGCCGCGATGTTGAACCAGGCGTACAGCGCCGGCACCACCACCAGGCCCATCGAGACGATCACGGCGATCACGTTGCGGGTGGCATGGCACATGTCCCGCTTGAAGATGCCCCAGATCATTTTCACTGTTCGTTCCCCTCCTCACGCAGACTCCTGCCAGCATTTCCGTCCGTGTTTCCAGCCGCATACTCAGCCGCATGTTCAGGCGCATGTCCGGCCGAACCACCATGCGCAGCCTCATACAGTCTCGTACGTACGGCATGCATCGGCTTGTAATGCATGCCCGGCCGGAACAGCAGGTTCTCGTGCAGGATCGCGCTGCGGAACTCTTCCGCACTCATCGCTTCCTCGCCCAGATAATTCGCATACCGTTCGCGCAGATACTCCACCACGATGAGATACGTGTCGATGGCGATGATCGAAATGATCCAACCGAGCAGCATGGCGAGCTTCATGCGCGTGATGAATAGCAATAGCAGGAACACGAACGGCAGTACCGCCAGCGCGAGGAATCCCCAACGCACCAGGCGCGGGTACAGGCGGAAGAAATGAATCGCCCGTCTGCGGGCGAGTTCGGGGAACTCCTCGGCGATCTGCTGCGCGGTCTCGGTGAGCCGCAACGGTTCCACCGTGCCTTCGTTATGTTCGGTGATCATCAGATCAGTGTCCGCCAGACGGTTGTCGAACAGGCGGTTGAGGTTCAACGCCAGCTTGCGCACCACCAGACCGATGAACAATGCCGCAGGCAGGTACCAGAACAGCGAGAGCATGTCGATCCAATAATGGTTGGCATACATGCCGCCGATCGGCCCGCGCATCGCGTTGATGCCGTAGGTGAACGGTAGGAACGGTTTCAGACGGCGGAAGAATTCCGGCATCATCTCGATGGGGTAGAGGCCTGCCGCGCCCGGAATCTGGATGATCACCAGAATCACGGCGACGGCCTTGCCGATATGCCGGAACGCCACGGCGAGCGCGTAAATGATGTTCACGTAGACGAACGAGGCGAAAATGCCGGCGAGGATGAACAGGAACGGATGCTCGCATTGGATGCCCAGCGCGAGATCGCCGATCGTGGCGATGATCGCCTGCAGGAATCCGACCGTGACGAACAGCAGCCAACGGCCCATATAGCCTTGGCGTGGCGTGTACATGCGGATCTTCTCATCGCGGTCCACTTCAAGCTTGTAGATCGCGACGAGCACGAATCCGCCGACCCACAGCGCAAGATTCGTGTAGAACGGCGTGACCGCGGAACCATAGTTTTTGACCGGGTAGAGGACCTGTTCGTCCAAATGCACCGGCTCGCCCACGAACGAGCCGACCTCGCTCGCGTCAAGTCCGAGCGCTTGGGAAAGCTGCTGGAACATCGCCGAACTGCTCAACGCGGCCACATCGGTGCGCGTGGTGTTGAGCTGTTTGGCGAGATTGGCGAGCTGTGTCTGCGTGCCAGCAATGGTGGTGTTCGTTTGGGTCACGGTGCGCGACAACTGGTCGAGCAGCCCGTTGCCCTGTTCCAGCGTGCTTTGCAGCGTGGTAAGCGTGCCGGACAGCGACCCATTGGCCAGGCTGAGTGTATCGAGCCCGGTGTTGAGATTCGGCATGACCGTGCCGGTGATGGTCGTGCGTGCGCTCGCCATCGACGCCGTGCCGTTCTTCGCCAGCGTGGTGACATCGTCGTTGAACCCGTTCGCGGTGTTCTTCCCCGCGTTGATCGCAGCCGTGGTGTCCTGATCGAAGGCGTCGATGCGCTGCTGCTGGAACGTCAGCTGTTTGCGGGCTTCGGCGAGCTGCGCGGAAAGATCCTTATACGTTTGGCTGTTCGGATCCAGCTGGCTGGCCTGCAACGCCTTCTCCACGCCGTCGAGCACATTGCCGGTGGTGGCGTTGACGTGATGCATGGTGCTGGACACTTGGTCGAGCGCGTCCTGCGTGGTGTTCAGTCCGCTGAGCACGGTGCCGGTGGCATTGCTCACGTTGACCTGCAGGCCGGACAGTTGCGTGCTGCCGTTGTCGAGCGCTCCGACCAGCGTGTTCGAGAATCGTTCGGTTTGTGTGCGCGTCTCGCTCAGCAAGTCGGACGCCTTGCCGACGGTGTCAAGCGAGTTGGTGATTTCCGAGGCGAGCGCGATGTTGGACTGTTTGGCCGAATCGATGGTGGTGAGGGCCTTGTCGAGCGTGGAGCGGGTGTCGCGCAGCTGCTGTTGGACGGTTTCGAGCTGGTTGATGGTGTCGGTCAGATCGTTGACGACGTCGCTTTGCGCGCTTTTCACGCTGCCGGTGGTTTCTCCCGCTGCCTCCTTCACTTCCTTTGCCACGGCGTCGGCCACGCTGGAAACGAAAGTGGTGTTGATCTGCTCGTCGATCGTGGTCGCGCCCGTATCGGTGATTTTCGGCGCGATCGCGTTCAGCTTTTCGTTGATGTAGTACGTGATCGACGGTCGGTCGCCTTTACCGGTGACGGTGCCGATTAGTCTGGAGCTGAAGTCTTCCGGCAGTACGATCGCCGCATAGTATTTGCCGGATTCCACGCCTTCGATGGCTTGCTGCTTGGGAACGAAACGCCAGCCGAGCTGATGGTTCTTCTTAAGCTGGTTGACGGTCTGCTGGCCAGCGTCGAGATGGCCGACCAGCGTGGAGGTTGTGCCCTTGTCCTCGTTCGCCACAGCGACTTGGATGTTGCCCGTGTTCGCGTACGGGTCCCAGTTGGCGAGGATATTGCACCATGCGTACAGTGATGGGATGATGGCCACACCCAGCGTGACGACGAGCGCCACGGGGTTCTTCAGAATGCGTTTCACGTCTCGAAGGAAGATGGCGAAAACCTGGTGCATCAAGCCTCCTCGCGGGTATTGGTCGCAACATCTACGTGCGGCGGCATGCCCGTGCGGGAACACCCGGTTGGGCTCTTCGTCGCGCGATCCGGTGGACATTCTATGACTTCCGATGGAACGATCGCAATGGTTTCGCCATGTTTATTGGTCGGTCCCGCAAGTGTCGGGATATGAGACGAAAACGCTCGGCATATGGCTCTAGTGGGGCGGGCGACCTGGATATGGAGCGGACGGTCGGGAAAACGGAAAGGAAAGATGGCGAATGTTGTCACATGACAAGTGGGATAGGGTTGGGCGATAATGGAGGCATGACTATTGCAACGCCGGAACGTTATGCGCAAATGCTGGACGCCGCACGCCGCGGCGGTTACGCCTATCCCGCGATCAATGTGACCAGCACGCAGACCCTGAACGCCGCACTCCAGGGTTTCGCCGAGGCGGAATCCGATGGCATCATCCAAGTCTCCGTAGGCGGCGCCGCCTACTTCTCCGGGCAACGCGTCAACGACCGCGTCACCGGCTCGCTTGCCTTCGCAGCCTTCGCGCACGAAGTCGCGGCGAAATACCCCAACATCACCATCGCCCTGCACACCGACCACTGCGCCAAACAGTATTTGGACGAATGGGTGCGCCTCTTGCTCGACCATGAAGTCGAACAGGTGAAGCACGGTCAGGAACCGACCTTCCAGTCACACATGTGGGACGGTTCCACAGTGCCGCTGGATGAAAACCTCGACATCGCAGAAGAACTGCTCGACAAATCCCAAGCCGCGCACACCGTGCTGGAAATCGAAATCGGCGCGGTCGGTGGCGAAGAAGACGGGCACAGCGCCGAAATCAATGACAAACTGTATTCCACGCCCGCGCAAGGCATCACCGTCGCGCAACGACTCGGCCTCGGCGAGCGCGGACGCTACATGGCCGCCTTCACCTTCGGCAACGTGCACGGCGCATACAAACCGGGCGTGGTGAAACTGCGCCCCGAACTGCTCGACGAAATCCAGACCACGGTCGCGCTCGCGATCAAGGCCGGCGAAATGCCCGACCCCGCGCACTCGCTGGATGTCGCTCCCGGTAAGCCGTTCGCCCTGGTGTTCCACGGCGGTTCCGGCTCCGCGCCGGAGGAGATCGCGCAGGCCGTGAGCTACGGCGTGGTGAAGATGAACATCGACACCGATACGCAGTACGCATTCAGCCGTGCGGTGGCCGGTCACATGTTCTCCAACTATGATTCGGTGCTCAAAATCGACGGTGAGGTGGGCAACAAGAAGCTGTACGATCCGCGATCCTGGGGTCGTGAAGCTGAATCCGCGATGGCCGCGCGTGTGGTCGAAGCATGCAAGCAGCTCGGCAGTGCCGGGCGCGCGCTGAACTAGCCAACGGTCTTTCGAACTGTTTTCGGGCGTTTTCTGGTCTGTTTTTCGGACCGGTTGCAATCCGATTACGGTCGGTCCGGAGCCGTGAGCATCCCTCAGACCCGGTAGAGGGTGAAGAGTAACCTTTGTAAGGCTTTAGGCGCAAGGCTTAAGGCAGAATCGCGTACGCACGGAGGTGCAACAACATGCCTGGAATTGTTTTGATCGGTGCCCAGTGGGGAGACGAGGGCAAAGGCAAGGCAACGGATCTGATCGGCACGAAGGTCGACTACGTCGCCCGCTTCAACGGCGGCAATAACGCTGGCCATACTGTGGTGGTCGGCGACGAATCGTATGCGCTGCATCTGCTGCCGTCCGGCATCATCAGTCCGACGACGACCCCCGTCATCGGCAACGGCGTCGTCGTCGATCCGGAAGTGCTGTTCCAGGAGATCGACGGCCTTGAAAGCCGTGGCGTGGACTGCTCCCGACTGCTGGTGAGCGAAAGCGCGCACATCATCGCCCCGTACCACCGCGTGCTCGACAAGGTGACCGAACGCTTCCTCGGCAAGCACAAGATCGGCACCACCGGCCGTGGCATCGGCCCGGCATACGCCGACAAGATCAACCGCGTGGGCATCCGCGTGCACGACCTGTTCAACGCGGAGCACCTGCATGACAAGGTCGAGGCCAGCCTGCATCAGAAGAACCAGATGCTCGTCAAGCTGTACAACCGTCGCCCGATCGACGTGGACGAGACCACCGACGAGCTGCTCAAGCTCGGCGAACGCCTGAAGCCGTACGTGGCCAACACCTCCCTGGTGCTCAACAAGGCGCTCGACGAGGGCAAGACCGTGCTGTTCGAAGGCGGCCAGGCCACCATGCTCGACGTGGACCACGGCACCTACCCGTTCGTGACTTCCTCCAACCCGACCGCCGGCGGCGCCTGCACCGGCACCGGCGTTGGCCCGACCAAGATCACCCGCGTGATCGGCGTCTCCAAGGCGTATGTGACCCGCGTGGGCGAAGGCCCGTTCCCGACCGAACTGTTCGGCGAGGACGGCGAATGGCTGCGCGCCCAAGGCCACGAGTACGGCGTGACCACCGGTCGCCGTCGTCGTTGCGGCTGGTTTGACGGTCCTATCGCCAACTATGCCTCGCGCGTCAACGGCCTCACCGATATCGCCGTGACCAAGCTCGACGTGCTTTCGGCCTTCGACACCATTAAGGTGTGCGTTGCCTATGACGTCGACGGCGAGCGCTACACGAGCGGGCCCGAGCACCAGGGGCGTTTTGAGCAT
>ERZ779851.3264-NODE-3264-length-11041-cov-7.331058_pt1 | contig 11041 bp, 7 predicted proteins | sample MGYA00511094_ERZ779851 | MGnify/ENA primary metagenome ERZ779851 (study PRJEB29588, sample SAMEA2155512) | human gut metagenome | biome: human gut; feature: human-associated habitat; material: faeces | place: Denmark | collected 2008/2010 ... | reverse complement strand
ACCCGGGTAATTCCATGGTCGTTAATCTTCCTCGTTTTTTGATGCGGTTGCCCTGTAATGAGATTCTAATGTGAATCCCCCAAAGGAGTAACCTGTAGTAGACCCAAGGTTTCAAGGTTTCAAGGTTTTGGTTAAAATGTGAGTTTCTATTTTGTCGTCTCGGCTTTTAGTCGTATCTTTGCAGTAAATTAGATATGTTGTATATCTATAACAACCGTATTGTATATAACTGAACTTTTGAAAATGTTATGAGTAGGCGAATATATCTACCAGAGTTGTTAAGTATAAACATTAAAAATTATACTTTATACCCCAATGGCCTAGATTACACCTTTGATTTTGTCAAAGGGGTTAATCTTGTGTTGGGCGGTAATGGTATGGGAAAAACAACTTTTGTCAATATTATTAGATATGCCATTCTCGGTTTATACAAAAAACCATTCGGATATACTCGTACTTACCAGGGAAATATTATAGAAAAGCGTCAATTGTTTCCTCAAAAGTATTTCAGTAATCGTATGGACGACAGCATTCACACGGATGCTTCTCCAACTGTGTCGATTAGCATGAAGATTAACAATGTTGCAGTTGAATTAGTAAGAGATTTATCTTCAATTACTTTACTTCAGTTAAAGGTTAATGGGATTGAATTATCTGGCAGTTTAATCAATCAGTTCAACTACGAAAAATTATCGGATGCAGCCAAAAAAGACACATTACCCTATAAATATGAGGAAATTATAAAAACTAACACTAATTTAGAATTTGACGATTTAATATTTTTCGTAAATGAAGTCCTTTTTTTCGGGGAGGATCATAAGACAATCCTTTGGAATGATGGAGACTTCTTCCCAGATGTACAAAGCGAACTGTTCAATAAATATTTCAACGATCCCGACCTTGACAAGAAACGACAAGAAGCTATCAGAAAAGCTAAATATTTCGATAGTTTATCTCGCCATAGTTCAGAAGATATGAGAGCCATTAATAAGGTTCTGAGCAAAATGAAGGATACTCCGGTAACTGACCACTCGACAAACAATAAGGAAAACACAGCGCTTATTCTCATCGGATTGAGGGAGAAACTAGCAGAAATGGATGCTAAATTGGCAGCCATACAAAAAGAACGTGCATCGAAGAGTCAAGAAATATCACTATTGCAGAATGAAATAAATAAAATTAGTCTGTCTGCAAATGACATAGACAAACAATTAAAGCAAATAGAGGAAAAATTGAATAACCATATATGGGAAACTCTTCACCCTTCATATCATGTTTTCATAAAGAATATTCAGTTGAACCATATCTGTCCGATGTGTAATAAACCGAATGATGACTTAGTTGAGAAAGTTGCAAATGATTCAAATATTTGTTTTGCTTGTGGTGCTTCAATCAACGAGAATACAGAAATTGATACAAGGTTAAAGAATAGCTTTGATGAAATAAGTATTCATCGAAAAACATTGTATCAGTCTATTAATAGCAAAAAGCGGACAATACAAAACATTGAACAACAAGTTATTAGTTTAGACTCGGAATTCTCTAATACTGAATTGAAAAGAAGAACGATTCTGCAACAAGTTCGGGAACTTGAGTATGAAAATGCCATGTCTGATAATAGCCAAAATTCCATTCAACCATTCTTGGATGAGGTGAATCGTCTGACGTTGCAAAAAGAGGCATATCAAAAACAACGTGACGAGCAGTATAATATAGTAACATCTATTTCAAATGAAATAGAAGATGTCATAACAGCAAATGTCCATGTATTCTCTTCAATTTTTGCTCAATATGCTGGAAAGTTTTTAGGTGTACCATGTGAACTGACGTACATCAAACAGGCAGGAGACAACAATAAGCGTTTTTATCCAGTGATTGATGGAAAGGTGCGGTTTTACGAAGAAGAAATGTCAGAATCACAACGTTTCTTTGTAGACCATTCCTTTAGAATGAGTATTCTTACATTCTTCTACAGGACTCCATCTTTTTATATTGTAGAGACTCCTGATAGCAGTTTAGATATATCCTACGAAAGGAATGCAGCAAGTGTTTTTGCTGAATTTCTAAAAAAGCCAAACTCATTAATCATAACATCAAATCTGAATAATAGTTTGTTTATAGAACATATATTAGATCAAGAAGATATTGATCTTGGTATTGTTGGATTGTTGGAGATTGCAAAACAGTCTACCATACAGAATACAAGCGAACAATTAAAATCAATTTATCGGCATATTAAAACCAGATTGGAATCATGTTAGAACAGAATTTGATAAGAGCGAATGAAGATATAGTAACCGTTTCAATTATTGCCAAAAGCATGGCTTGGGGGGCTGTTTCAGAACAGTCCTTCCAACGTATATTGTATTTGGTGCAAGTCTTATATTCATTTAAGCATGAAGGAGAAAATATATTTTCATATTATCATTTTACAGTAACGACTTTCGGTCCATATTCAGATTTGATAGAGAGGAGTCTTGTCTTTTTGAAAAGTTCTTTTAAACTACGTGAAGAAGAAGGAGGATTGATTTTAAGTTCCCAAAAAGAGATTCCTTTGAATCAAGAAAAAGTAGAATGGCTGAAAACTGTTATGTATATGTTGGGCAAGTATGGTGAAAAGCGATTGTTTGGCTTTATCATTAATGACCCTTCTTATGAGAATGCATCACAGACCAATAATGCAGATGGTATAGACACCTATTCCCCTGAAAGTGAGACGCTTAAGACATTGAAAGATTTCAAGGTTGCATTTGAACAAACTCTTGAAGATACATCGGCTATCAGCGATGAGAAATATATAGAACTGTATTTTGAGTATGTTTTTAGTGAAATCATTAAGTAGTAGGTCATGAAAGCGAGATTCAGCCAAAATGCAAACTTCAAAGATTTGCTAAAGCGTAACGAAGAATCAATTGTCAATGCAGCGTTGAACGGATTAGAAGCAGACGACAATTTTAGGCTTATTTTGTCTCTCATAAAAGCAATGTGCGATAAATATGCGGATAATAGCTTTAAATATATTATCATATCAGAAAGGGATTTGCTAAATCTTACTAACGCTGCAGATAGTGCCATCGAGCAGATGTTCACTAACCCGCTGTTTATTCAGAATCGCCATATCGTTATTGATTCGGATTTCCATATTAAGGATGTCAATAATGACTCGCACATTAATAACAACGAAACCAGACGAGTGTTTACAGAAATGTCTAAGGAGGGTCTCGTTGTATTTATGCTATCACCAGAAGGCATTATTAATTATTTTGTAAACGGACGAGATGGTGGAGAATCCATTTTTTATGCAAGCTCTGCATTACATTCATTTATCAGCAAAAAGCCTATTTCTGAATTACAAAACGTATTAGAAGAGTATCGAAAACGGTTAAAACTCAGAGATACTTATTCTAAATTTTTTGTAGAAAAGAGTCATTTAAAATCACTTAAAGTTGATATTAATTCGAAACTTACTGAAGAACAATTTATTAAAGCCAATAAACAATTACTTAGAAATACTCCGGAAGATTGTTTCAGAGATGATTTACGTCTGTACTTAAAAGAAAAATTAAACATCTTTTTCATTCCCAAAGAGGGAATGTTGGAAAATTTAAAGAGATTAGACATTGTTATGCTCGACGAAGATGGCCAGGGGCTATACTTTATAGAGGTCAAGTGGGTGGGGACGAGCATTCACCCCTCTGGAAAGAAAATAGGTACACCATACGATGCTAAACCACGTATCGTTCCGGATGCATTCAAGCAATCAACAGCATATATAAATGATTTATTATCTGAAAACGTTAATATTAAATTGGGATATTTGGCAGTATTTGATGCCAGAAACGAAGACCTCCCAGATACAGGAAAAGAGATGACCATTGAGCAGATACCTGAAGAACACAGGGCTGCATATTGTAGACTCATTAAATTAGATGATTTCAGGGTAATAAACGAACATCCAAATTAAAAATTGAGACCTATGTACAGAGACTACAAATTCATAGATTGCACAAAGAAATACCATTCAGTTATGCAATTTGACAAAAACAAAAACGTTTTTGTACATCGGTGGTATCCTTTTGTAGAAGGATATTCTAAAGAATTCATTGAAGACATCTTAGGGGAATTGTCATTTACACCTGTTTGCGCTTTAGAACCTTTTTGTGGTAGCGGAACGACCCCAGTAGAACTACAGAACCACAAAGTAAAATGTTATTCTTTTGAGGTTAGCCCGTTTATGCATCTTCTATCAAAAGTCAAGCTAAACAGAAAGTATAATGTGGAAACTTTTGAACATTATGTAAAGGTGCTTACAAAAAAATTATCCCGAACGAGTCGGAATATACGTCAAATAGAACCTTTACCCTTTGGCGATACGATAGTAAAAAGGGAGAAAAGCAAAAAATGGAACTTTCATGACACGGCTATGGATGGTATCCTCGACATTAGATATGCCATTAGAATGACTGTGGATGACAACGATTACAAGAATCTGTTTACAATAGCATTAGCCTCAATAATTGTTCAGGCAAGCAATTTATTTCGTAACGGAAAATGCTTGTCATATAAAAAAGGATGGGAAACAAGGGTATTCAGCAGAAAAGATATCCACAATTTCTTTTTAGACAAGGTAAATTCAATTTTTGCAGAAGATATTAGAATTATTTCTAAAGAAACTTCGGATGTGCATAACTACAAGATATGTTATCTTGGGGACGTCCGTAAAAATATACAGCAAGTACCTGATGAAGAAGTGGATTTGATCATTACTTCTCCACCTTACCTTAATTCCAGAGACTATACGGATATTTATATGTTAGAATTAAAAGTTTTACAACTGGTTAATTCGCATGAGGAACTTCGTACACTGCGGAAAAACACTTTACGCTCTCACGTACAAGTGTCCTATGAGGAAATCTGTCCCATTGAGAACGAACGGTTAAAAAGAAGTCTTGAAGAGATGAAAAATAAAGAATGCAAGGCTTGGAATCCAGACATTATTAATATGATATGTGGATATTTTGAGGATATGAGATTCTTATTTACTGAGTTCTCAAAAAAGATGCGAAAAGGAGGAGTAATTTATTTTAATGTTGCAAATTCTGCATATTACGGTGTTGAAGTACCTGTTGATTACATTATAGCAGATATAGCAGAATCTTGTGGGTTTACAGTCCGTGAAATAAGAAAAGCTCGGGACTTAAAAACAAGTCCTCAACAAAGTGACAAAGTTGGAAAACTTAGGGAAAGTGTAATAGTTATTGACTACTAATGTTTTACCTTCAAGTCTGTTTGAATACAAATTTTATTAAACAAATAATATCAATAAAAATAGATGAGAGTCCAACTCTGTCATAAATGAATTGCACTTCAAAAGTTTTGTGTACAACTTTTGAGGTGCAGTTCATTTTATGGTACAGACTTTTTTTGTAGATTATTCTTTTGAAGCAAGTACCTCTTTTATATATTGTTGATTCTTATCGTCTATGCCAAATAATTTATAAAGTTGGTCGTTCACATCACCATTGTAATCAATAATGCCATTGGTGTCGGAGTAGTCCAATAAGTCAGGAACCTTCTTTGCCAAAGAGGTCAAAGATTCATCAGTAAGTAAAAAGGCGAAGCGGATTATCTCGCTTGTAGCATATTTGAAAAAGTTTTTGGCTTCTTGTTCTGTAGCTAATGTTTTCAATGCTACACGAGGGCGACCAAATGCACTGTGGTTATCTACAATGGCGATTTGGTTGCTACGCTTTTGTCCTCCGGCATTGGCACTTGAAACGATGACTTTCCATTTGCTTAAGTGTTCAAGCCCTGTAGTGAGAACATCTTTGTTTGCGATATACCATCTGGCTCTGCCACTCTTACCTGCTTTGTCATTTGTGAAGAGTTTTATTTCTGATTCTGGGTCAAAATAATCTCCATCGCTATATTCTCTCACTAACATAGGATTCTTTTCTACGAAATCACTTTCAATAGAAAACAGACTACGAGGTAATATGGCATCATGTAAACACCTATATTTCATTATAGCGCAATTCAAAGAATCTGAGATTTCACTATCAAGAGGATTCAAAGAGAATAATTCTTCTTTCGGATTATTGGCTTCAATCGTCACTTCCTTATCTATTTTAGAATAAACATATCTAAATCCATTACTCTTCTTTTGCGTATCTTTCATCACTATTGACAAACCGTCTGCAATACCAACTTCTTTGAAAATATCCATGGAATCAGGGAAAAACTTCAAGAAGCACAAATGCGGGTCATTGATTTGCGTAAGTCCGAACTGTTCAAGTCCTTTTCCGGAACGGTGAATCCATCTTGCTCCGGGATAGATAAGAGAAGTGTATCTGCCTAATCGGTCGCTTATTGTTTGAAAGTATTGGAATATACTAACACTAACTTTTTGCCCATTTGCAGTTTCCTTTTGTGCGACAACCTCTTGATATGGCGGATTACCCACTATTGCATTAAATTTCATGTCCTTTATTCCTATTCTTTCTGCGATAAATTTATCTACCTGCTTGATAAAATGTTCAGGTTTGTTTTTGATTTGATTTATTAAGTCCTCGAAGTATCGAGTGTTTACCTTTGCTTTTCGGAAGCCTATAAGGGTGCGTTTGGTGATGCTCTTTGCCATCGAAGTTTTACAGATGACAAAGATATTTTCCGCCACGACCTTGTCCCATATACGCTGCTCATCCTCTATACTTGACACCGAAAACAAGGAGTTCTTTAGCCTTGCGCGGTAAATGCCGTATGCCATATAAAGAGGATATAATCCGGATTTGGAGTTAATTTCGAGGATGTGGGAATCCGGGGCAAACACATTGGCAGTCACTTCGCCACGGTCAATGAAACAAGGCTCGGATAAAGTGGTTTCATAACCCTTTTCAAAGAAGTTATATCCGCCCAGACAGTCACCAAGGTGCATATTGACGACACGCCAAGGCGTAAGCACCGTTTCCTTGTCAGGATTGCGGAATGTGCTGAATATATCCGTTATTCGCTCGATGCGCTCTTCCACGCTCAGTTTGTCCGCAGCACGAGCCATGGCACGAATGCGCTTGCCTGCCGCACAGAATGTTTCCGGGTCATAGTATTTCTTGATGCTGTTGAAATTCTGTTTGGTAACACCCTTGGGCATGAATTCCTCCCATGATTGCGGGTCGATGAGCGAAACGAAGTTATCAATCGTTATTTCCTGTGATTCGTCCTGTAGTTCCGCGCCATAAATTAACAATGGCATACGAATGGAGATACCCCGAAGAATAGAAATAGCGGCCTCGCGGTTGTTCTTTTTCTTTTTCAGCTCTTCAAGACGCTTCTTCTCTTCTTCCGTCAAAGGTTGCTTGTCCTTACCGCGTTTCTTGGATTTCTTTTCAAGGTCTTCAAGTTCCTCGTATTGCTCATCGGTCAGCCCTTGGTGTTTGATGTCCTCCTGATTGGTCTTAGGCATTGCCTTGGTCTGCCCGATAATCTTTTTCAAGTCGTCAAACTCCTGCAATTCCAAGTCATTGAGTTTCATCAGCTCGTCATTATACAGGCTCCTGTCCTCAAAACCGTTGCGGACAACTCGCTCCACATAAACCTTCTTTAGCTGTTCTAACATTTTGGGAACATCGAACTGGCTCATCTTGGAGCCTTCGATGGAGATAATCGGACAGAAGTTCAGAAACTCGCCCATAATCTTACGGTCGTTGCCGCTGGTCTTTCCTGCCTTGGAAGAAATCTTTGCTGTTTCGGCAATGACTTTCAGCGTCCTGTCCGGAGCGAAGTCAAACACATAGCACTGTTCCTTGACACGTCCGTTAATGGTGGCAGGTGTCTGCACACGGAAGATGGTCTGCATATAACTTGATGCAGCGGTATTATAAGAGCCGGACAACATGAATACGCCCGTCCACGCCTTGACACTGACACCCGTGGTCAATCGTCCGCAAGACAAGGTAATGGTACGGGTGGCATCAGGGTCTTTGCCGATGGCTTCTTCCACCGCAGCAAGAGCATCCTTGCTTTCTTCGTCCTCGTCACCGTCTCCTGCCACATTCACCACCTTGAAATGCTGGAATACAGGATGTGATTGTAGTAAAGCACTCATGGCACGAGCCTCCTTCACACCCGGCAACATCCATAGCGTATGACGGAAGATGTTGCGGTATTCCTCGTTGGCAAACGGATAGCAACTGTCCTTGTCCTCCTTGGAGATAAGATTCAAAAATGCCTTCACATCTTTTTCATGGATGAAAGTTCCGTTATCATTTACCCGGAAAAACTCGCGAATGTTGAAAGCCACGTCTTCATCTATAAACTCATGGAGCAACCGTCCGAGGTCGTATGTATAGATGTTCATCGTGGGCAGGGAGGCGTATGGATTCGGATCACCGAAATGGGTCAAATTCCATGAAGCCTTTGCCCGTTGCTCCATCACATAGTCCCAGGTATAAATCTCGTCCTCCTTGAAGTCATCCAACAGATTGAACGGTGTGCCGGAAAGTCGCAGTATCTTGGTATTTGCTTTTGTCAGTTCCTGCATGACAGCATTGTCGAGTTCCGTCTGTGTCCCTTCGTGCGCCTCGTCCACGATGATACAATCCCAAGCGGTGGCAAACACCTCATTGTTCTTGTCGAAGTTGCCGCCCACAAGTTCAGAACCGCGCAAATCCTGCATGGAAGCGAAATAGACATATTGGCATTACCCTGCTTCGCTCTCGCTTCAAGTGAAGCATGGCTGTCACCATTGTTCTTTGAGCCGTATGCAAAACAGGGACAGTCATAGAATATCTTGCCGAAATCCTCGAACCAGCCGCTATCCACCACAGGGCGATGAGTAAGAATCAAAGTGCGGCTGAAATCCATGTCTTTCACCACCTGCAAGGCCGACAATGTCTTGCCGAAACGCATCTTGGCGTTCCAAAGCATCTGGTTACTTTTCCTGAATTGCTTCTTGGTCTTTTCGATGGCTTCCCGTTGTTCGGGACGGAACACAATCGGTGTTTGGTCGTGTGAGACTTCGGCAGAAGACAACGATTCCCGACCTTCCTTTACGGCTGTTATTGCCCGCTTGACGGTTTCAAGGTCGGTGATGAACCACTCGTTGGCTTTGTTCTCGGTATCGAATATCTTTTTCCTAATGCCGGAACGTTCCAAAACGCTATGTACTTCCTTGTCGTTGAAAGAGCACAAGCCCTTTTTGCTGTTGTATATCGTAAGTTCCGTATATAAGAGGTCGTATGCAATGCCTGCCGTTTGCGTATATTGGTTGATACGTTTCTTCGCGGACTCGTTGAGAGCCTTGCTGTTCGGAGCAAGACCGAAGACATTGTCATTGTCACAAGTGGCCTCGCCCACTTTCAGGCATCCCCTGTGTGCAGCATCATTGATGCGGAACACATATATCAGTTTTAATTTTAGTGAAGATGTGAATTTCATACTGCACTATTTTATGAGGTCGATAAATCGGATTCGTTTTCCCATCTTTCCCGCTTCAGGGTCTTTGGCCCGCCAGTCCTTGATTTGGCAATAGATACCATTATGCCTGCGGATGTCATCTTTCTGACAGCCTTCGCATTGACTGACTTCTTCCCTTGTCCCGAACAAGTCGGCTACAATAGTCCGGCGTTCACCGCAACTGTTTGGGATGACACCTTTAAGCCCGTCCATCTGCCAGACGTTCCATGAAATGATGTAGGCGATATAATTGATGGATTTCAACAAGGGTCGCTTGCCGAACTTTTGTTGATAGTATTCGATAAAGGAAATAAGCATGGATTCACGGGCAATCAGCAAGTTATCGCCTTGCCATTCGTAAGCGTAAATGCTCTTATACGCTTCCTGTACCCATTCCAACCATTTGCCGGAAGTTTCCGTATTTTCGCCTACAATCCGCAACTTGCGGTCAAGCAGCCCGATACGCTGTTCTAAGGGAATAGCCTCCCCCGTTGTGGTGTCATATCTGCTTATAATATACGGGGCTTCCCCGCAGGTTATCTCCAATCGGTTGTCACGTACATAATCTTTCCAAGTCTTACCTTCCGGAAATTGAATTTTCTCTGAGTTGGGTCTCCACCGATGACAACCCTGTTCGTCGGTGTACTCCGTATTGAACACATCCTTTCTTCCAAACCATGCTTCATCGATCAGGTTGTTCTGCGCATTGCATATCCATGACGGAGTGAACACCTCTGCCATTTCTCGCGAACGTGCGGTTTGGGTGTCACGACTTTTGAGAATACGCGGCATGATGACATGCCCGTTATCTCCAGTAATAAGACAGGGAAGAATTGGCGAATCATATTGATACCCTTCGCCCAGATATTCATAATCGGAAGTAGCCCAAAAGATATTGCGCTGAATATCCTCCTTGCTCGTCGTATGGTCTTTGAGCAGGATATTCAACAGTTCGGGCGAAAGCCGAAAGATACTATCTTCCAATATATCAACTTCAACAGGCATTTTATATCGGGTTTATGAGTATCTCTTGATAAGAGAGCCATCCCGAAGAAATAAGCACTAATAATCAGTGCTATAAGAACCCGATTTGACGGATTTACAAAACAGATCCTCGCAAAATACCTTTCATATATCATTATAAATGAGGATTGAACACGGTTTTTGAAATATTATGCGTACCTTTGCAAAATAAACTATATCTCTTATCAAGAGATTCGTCTTTTCGCTCAACACATTTCACCATAAATATCCGGTCAAAAATCTTTCAGGATAAGGCTGTTTGCCTTGTCCACCACGCTTGTGTCAAGCGATGCGAGATAGATGCGCGTGGTCTCTTCCGAATCATGTCCCATGCCCTCACTGATGACAGAAAGAGGGATGTTCTTGCTCTTGGCAACGCTCGCCCAACAATGCCGGGCAACGTGCATGGTCAGCGGTATGTTCAATCCTGCCAGACCGACAACTTCCTTCAACGCCACATTGATGCGGCAGATGGCGTTACGGTATTGTGTCCGCTCATCGGAGCATGGGTTGGTGATTATCGGCAGGAGGTAGCGGGTGGCCGTATTCTCGCCGTACTTGGCGATGA
>ERZ779851.3259-NODE-3259-length-11058-cov-5.688812_pt1 | contig 11058 bp, 10 predicted proteins | sample MGYA00511094_ERZ779851 | MGnify/ENA primary metagenome ERZ779851 (study PRJEB29588, sample SAMEA2155512) | human gut metagenome | biome: human gut; feature: human-associated habitat; material: faeces | place: Denmark | collected 2008/2010 ... | reverse complement strand
CAAGACGGGCTTCCGTGAGATTGGCCTCACTGACATTGACATCAGCCTTGGCACTCTCATAAGCTGCGACAGCATTGTCCAGATCAAGCTGGCTTGCAGCCTTCTGCTCGAACAGAGGCTTGATTCTGGCGAGGTCGCGCTCCGCCTTGAGTGCGATAGCCTTGTTCTTGGCGACCAACGCTTCCGCCCTGTCGACCTGCGCCTTATATTGTTTAGGGTCAATGATAAAGAGGACCTGGTCCTTGTTTACGCGCGTTCCTTCTGCGAACATCATCTTTTCCAGATAACCTTCGACCCTCGCCCTGACTTCCACGAATTGCTGAGCGCGGATCTTTCCCGGAAATTCACCATATACCTCCACGTTGCGGGTGCGGACGGTATCCACGCCTACGATAGGAAGAATTTCCTCCACATGCTTCGGCCTCAGTAAAAAAATAAGTGCAACTGCCACGCAAACGACTGCGGCAGCTGCACCAAAAACTGTCTTTCTATTCAATTTCTGCATAAATAGCTGGTTTTACAGGAACTTACTTCACCTGAGCCCTTTCAAATAGTCTGCCACATTTCTCCCGATGATGTCGGCCGTATAGTCGCGACGCTCGAATTTCTGACCTGTGATGTTCTCGTAAAGCTCGATGTAACGTTCCTCGATATGCGTAACGACTTCAGGTGTCATTTCAGGAACGGACTGTCCTTCCTTGCCCTGGAAACCATTGGCCATCAGCCACTCACGCACGAACTCCTTGGACAGCTGCTTCTGTTTCTGTCCGGTGCGGAGCCTCTCTTCATAGCCCTCGGCATAATAGTAGCGGGATGAATCAGGGGTATGCACCTCATCCATCAGATAAATCTTGCCGTCACGTTTTCCGAATTCATATTTCGTATCCACGAGAATGAGTCCCATCTTGGCCGCAATCTCCTGACCGCGCTTGAAAATGGCACGCGTATAATTCTCAATCTGAATATATTCCTCCTCAGGAACAATGCCCTGGGCAATGATTTCTTCTCTGGTGATATCCTCGTCATGGCCCTCCATAGCTTTGGCCGACGGAGTGATTATCGGTTCCGGAAATGCCTGGCCTTCAACCATTCCGTCAGGAAGCGCCACACCGCACAACGTACGTTTTCCTTCCTGATATTCACGCCACGCATGACCTGCAAGACATCCGCGGATAACCATTTCCACACGGTACGGCTCACATTTGTAGCCCACAGTGACCATAGGATCCGGTGTAGCAATTTTCCAATTCGGAAGGATATCCGAGGTAGCATCCAGGAACTTGGCAGCTATCTGATTGAGAATCTGGCCTTTGAACGGAATCCCCTTGGGAAGGACCACATCGAATGCGGAAATCCTGTCGGAAACCACCATTACCAGATACTTGCCGTCAATATCATAGACATCACGGACTTTCCCGACGTATTTGCCGACCTGTCCGGGAAAATTGAAATCGGTCTTTACAATTGCATCCATCGTTTTATATGTTATGAAGTAAAATTCAATCCTACAAAGTTAACTAATGGGCACCGAAGAATGAAATAAATCGTCGAATTAGTCGTAACTTTGGGGAGGAAAAGCATTGGAATACAGATGAGCTTCATAGAGGACATAGCCTGTTGCATATCGGGGAAAGATGTCACTGTCATCCGGCACGAAGGGCACATGATGCTCGAATGCGGGAACGGCGCGACCATCATACCCATACCCGTAACCGCCCGCTCGCCCGAAGAGGCTGCGCAAGCTCACGCCGGATTGGAAAGGTCAATGCTGACCTACAAGGCGGACAATCCGGAGCGCAAGCTCGTTCCGCTTCCGGAAGATGTATGGAGAAGCCGCCCCGACATGATGAAAGCCAGACTTTTGGCCCAGCTGGGAGAATTCCGTTCCATCTTCGCCAGGAATACCTCGGTAAGGAGAATCACCAAACCGGAATCCGCCGGTTTCCTGAACGAATGGCACACATACGGCGATGCTGCGGCACGATACAGGTACGGCATTTTCACGAAAGACGGAGCACTCATAGCCGTGGCGACGTTTTCTTCCGGCCGCAAATGGCTGAAAGAGGACAGGACAATCCGGTCCTACGAATGGGTAAGATATGCCTCCCTGCCGGGAATCCGCGTAATCGGCGGAATGGGAAAGGTTCTGAAAACATTCATCAGAGAGGTAAAGCCCGATGATATCATGAGCTATGCCGATATGGAATGGACTGACGGTCAAGTATATACGAGATTAGGATTCCATGAGGACGGATTCCGGAGCCCGGTGGCGTTCTGCATTGACCCGGAAACCTGGAGAAGAAAGCCATTGGACAAAAACATTGACCCGAACGGAGATTTTTTATTTCACCTGAACCTCGGCAGCCGAAAATTCAGGATTGCGGGACAGCAACTTTACGGAACAGACAATGAGTAGGAAAAAACGCACATTCACCGGTAGACTCTGGCGCCTGCTGCTTATAAAGCTGCCGGCTTGCTTCCTCATATTCACCATCTTATGGGTGACGGCACTCAAATGGATACCTGTCTGGTGGACACCTCTGATGGCAGTAAGGTCCATCGAGTACAGAAACGACAGGACATTCCGCACCCACAAGACATGGGTGAGCTACGGCCATATTTCCCCGGAACTTGCCAAAGCCGTGATAGCCAGTGAGGACAACTTGTTCGATTCGCATAACGGCTTCGACTGGAAACAGATAAACAAAGCCATTGAGGACCATGAGCAGACGGGAAAACGCCTCCGCGGAGCGAGCACGATATCGCAACAGACAGCCAAAAACGTGTTCCTGCTTCCGTCCAGAAGCTTAGTCAGAAAAGGCCTGGAGGCTTATTTCACTGTCCTGATCGAGGTCATCTGGGGGAAACGACGGATAATGGAAGTGTACCTCAACGTAGCCGAAATGGGAAAAGGGATTTATGGTGCAGAAGCCGCTGCCGAACGACTGTTCCACAAAAAGGCATCCAACCTCACGAGACGGGAATCTTGCCTGATCGCCGCCTGCCTGCCTAATCCGCTGAAACGCAATGCCGCCAGACCGTCGAGTTACATACTGAACAGGGCGGTCACCATAGAAAGACTAGAATCCAAATTAGAATATCCCGGCTGGGTGCGACACAAGCGCTAGGACTCCCCTTTCATGACCTTGTCCACGACGGACTTGACCTCATCGTAGCCATATCCACGGCCCAGCGCGAAGCGTATCAGCTTCAACTTGCACTGCGGGTCTTCGGCCAGAAGACGGTATTTCGCCGCCACCACGGATTCCAGCTTACGCCCGGCAGCATTCTCGTCCACTTCGGACAATGCTTCCGTAACCACCTGTCTGTCAATGCCTTTACATATAAGAGCATAAGTAATTTTCTGCGTTCCCCAGCCGGACAGCGATGCTTTTTCACGAGCAAAGGCGGAAGCATAGCGCAGGTCATCCACGAATTTGTCTTCCTTCAGCGAGGTGACAATGCTGTCTGCGGCTTCTTCATCCCCCTCCATCGACTTCAGCGCTTTCGCACGGATATCGGAAGTGCAGTACTCCCTGCGGGAGCATTGAGCCTGCAGACGGCTGAGAACCTTGGAATATTTGTCCTGATCCATAGCCGCTAGAAATAAAGTCCAATATTGAGATACATTCCGATCTTGCTGCGGCGGGAGGCCCAATGCAAGTCGAGTTCCACAGGACCGATTATGGAATTGTATGAGTATTTGAGTCCGGCGCCGAATACGCCATACGCCTCATTCATATCGCCGAAATCTTTCAGGTCCGCAACCGTCACAGCATAATTGCAAGAAGCCGTAAGATAGTTGTTCTTGAACAATTTGAAACGGAAATCCGATCTGGCCACCGCCAGGAAATTCGCCATCGCGGCAGCATAGTTTATACCCATGAACGGTATCTGCTGATCCAGATACCTGCCGGCAATCGCGCCTCCCATCAGGTTCAGATACGGAAGCGGAGGATCCCCACCGAACATGTAACGTGCTGATACTGAAGGAAGCCACGCGAAACATCCCTTCTGCATGACCGACTTGAAGTCAACGTTCACAGCATGGAACGGATCGATGCTATGCTTCACGCCCTTGAACACCCATTCATAACCGATGCCGAGCGAGAAACCCTTGGTCGGGAAATATCCGTCATCAAAGGTATCGGCGTTCACCGTACCGAATACTGAAAGGTAGTCATTGGTCAGGTTCCCGAAATCATAGTCGCCGTTCACCTGGTCGGTCATAGCCGAGTTCAGCTTGAAGAAATTGTTCCGGAGGCCGGCTCGCATGTCGAACTTTCGCCACTTGATATTGGAAAGGAAAATTTCCTCACGGACATTGAAATATGCTATCTTATAGTCGCTGGTCCCCAGTTTGAACTGATTCCTGTCCGTCCATCGGAATGATGCCGAGGCGTTCAGCGCAGGTCCGGAAGGTGACATGAGATAGAAATGGGCCTTCGCATACGGATTCGTGCCCACCTTTCCCGTAAAGTCAAACGCCGGGCCCTGAAGCTTATGGACATTGAGACCAAAGTTCAGCAGAACGGAGACAATCTCCTCAGTGTCAAAGCGTCCGCCGATGCCGAACTGATGGATCGGGCCTCGTTTGCAATGAATCAAAAGCTCGTAAGGTTCACTTTCTCCCAGCAATTCGTATGTGACATAGTCGAAGGCATTCATTCCGAAAATCGTAGCCACAGCCGTTTCAATCTCACCTTTTCCGATAAGTTTATTAGGTTTGAGCGCAATCTTGCCCATGATGTAACGCGACTCCTTATCCGATACGCCGGTAATTTCCACCTTCGAAATCCGCACCGGCTGGGTATTGATATCCACCGCCTTGCGATGACGCAGTTCGGTTCTGAAAGGCCCGACGAGATTCTTTATGCTGTCCAGCAACGGCAACTGTTCCAATGCAGCCTTCCGGCCTCTGTCAATGATGATGTCAATGCTTTTGGCATCGAAGCTCATCATGTTGTACTCTTCCAGATTAGGCTTGATGGTCACGTCCGGAATACCGACATTGTTCTCGTATGTCGCGCGTCCTAGCATGTCAATGCCCTGGGAGATGATGTCTCCCAGATTGTTGAGCCTGCTGTAGTCGCGGAAACCGGACGAGAGGTCCACGCCGATGATGATGTCGGCACCCATTTCTTTCGCCAGGTCCGTAGGATAATTGTCCCTCATGCCGCCGTCCACCAGCACCATACCATCCACCTTGACCGGAGCGAATACGCCAGGAATGGACATCGTGGAGCGCAATGCCGTGTTCAGCTTGCCTTCATACCATATCTTCGGTTTAGCCGTCACCATCTCCGTCGCCACGCACACGAACGGTATCGGAAGATCCATGAAATCCATGTAGTCCTGATAGCCGACAGTCAATGAACTGAAGATGTTGTTCACGTTCTGACCTGTCGCAAATCCGGACGGCAAGCTTCCCAATAGGTTATCCCTCACCAGTTTGGCAGGGTCTTCGCCTTTTCCGGCGCCCCAATGCATCTTGTCATACTTCCTCTCCGCGCCTTCATAATGTATGTTTTCCTCCAGTTCCTGCTGATAATCCTTTTTCGCATAGAAGAACGGGAAGGAGAGCAGAATCTTCTCCTTGTATTTGGATTCATTGTAAGAAATGAAATTTCTCGGAACACGGTCGGTGAGGGCGACATCCCAGTCAATCGTCCTTATGAGCGAATCCATTTCATGAGGCGAGTATCCGAGCGAGTAGAGCGAACCGATCAGGCCTCCCATGCTGGTTCCGAGAACCACGTCCACGGGTATTCCCAATGAGTCAAGACATTGGATCACACCGATATGCGAGGCACCCTTCGCGCCTCCGCCGCTCAGCACGAGAGCCACCGTCGGACGCTTTTCGCGGACCATGTCCAGATACTCCCGCAGAATCTCCATCGACAAGGAGTCCATCTGCGGGTCAATGATATTTTCATTTTCTTTCTCTGCCGAAGCAGGAAACACTGCCGCAAAAAGCATTGAAACCAATGCGGCCGCGAGGTATTTGAACGGCTTGAACATAACTATTGCTGTTTATGCTTTCCCGCCAGCATTCCACACGCTGCGAATATGTCTTCTCCCCTCGAAGCCCTTATGGTAGAGGTAATTCCGGCCTTGTTCAGGCGGTCGCGGAATACTTCCATGACACCTTCCGGAGAAGAAACATAAGGGAAATCCGGAATCTTGTGGAAGCGGATAAGGTTCACCCGGCATTCCAGACCGGACAACAGCCTGATTATGGCATCGGCATGACGCTTGTCGTCATTGTGACCGGAAAACATTGTATATTCGAAACTTACGCGGCGCTGACCGGTAAAGTCGTATTGTCTTATAAGGTTAACGACGTCCTTAAGCGGATAGGATTTCTGGACAGGCATGAGTTCTCCACGCTCATCCGGAAACGCATCGTGCATACTTATCGCCAGATGGCACCGTGTCTCGTCCAGATATCTCTTGAGTGTAGGCAAAACGCCTATGGATGAGAGGGTTATACGCTTGGGGCTCCATCCGAATCCCCAATCGGCAGTGAGGACATCGATGGCACGTTTGACATTGTCATAATTGTCGAGCGGCTCGCCCATCCCCATGAAGACCGTGCCCGTAAGTGATTCAGCCTCATCGACTGACACGAATTGCGACAGGATGTCGGCGGCGGACAGATTTCCATGGAAGCCCTGACGGCCGGTCATGCAGAAACGGCAGCCCATCTTGCATCCCGCCTGGGAAGATACGCACAATGTCTTCCTGTCCAGTTCCGGAATCATCACCGCTTCAATGCTGCTGCTTTCAATCTTTCCAGGTTCAGCGGTTTCAATCCGGTTCAATCCTCCCTGGAACGCACAGGTCACAGGGAAGAGATATTTTTTCGTACCGTCAACTGATTCCTGGCAATCGGAATATGCAACTGCCCCTGTCTCATAGCGTTCCGAAAGTTTTTCCCGTCCCGCTTTCGACAGATTCGTCATTTCGTCAATGGTCCTTACCTTCTTCTTATACAGCCATTGTGCAATCTGGCCGCCTGCATAGGACGGCAGACCACATTCCACGGCAATCGCCTTCAATTCTTCCGGAGTCTTTCCAAGAAGTTTATGTTTAACTACTTCACTCATATCCCTACAAATTTAGTGATTTTTTCATTTCAGATTGTCGGTAATTTTCTAACTTTGTAAAGAACGCGGGCAAATCCGCAGATAAGAACAAAAAATAATACATTATGGCTAAAGAAGCAGTAAAAGATGCAGGCGCTCAGGTTGATACCGGTAAGCTGAAAGCCTTGCAAGCAACGATCGACAAGATTGAAAAAGACTATGGGAAAGGCACGATCATGAAGCTGGCAGATCAGCCACAATGGGATGAACATCAAGTAATACCGAGCGGTTCCATCGCCCTCGACCACGCACTTGGAATCGGTGGTTATCCGAAAGGAAGAATCATTGAAATCTATGGTCCGGAGTCCAGCGGCAAGACCACATTGGCAATTCATGCCATCGCCCAGGCACAGAAGCAGGGAGGCATTGCGGCAATGATCGATGCGGAGCACGCATTCGACCGTTCATACGCGAAGGCTCTCGGGGTAGACCTCGAATCTCTCCTGATTTCCCAGCCGGACAACGGTGAGCAGGCATTGGAAATCGCTGACAACCTTATCCGTTCAGGTGCTATCGACATTATCGTGATAGACTCCGTGGCGGCTCTTACACCTAAGGCCGAAATTGAAGGCGAGATGGGTGACAACAAGGTCGGACTCCAGGCAAGGCTCATGAGCCAGGCTCTCCGAAAACTGACTGCAAACATCAGCAAGACAAACACTTGCTGTATTTTCATCAACCAGTTGCGTGAGAAGATCGGCGTCATGTTCGGCAATCCGGAGACCACCACCGGAGGCAATGCCCTCAAGTTCTACGCTTCAGTCCGTATCGACGTGCGCAGGACCACCCAGATCAAAGACGGTGAAGAGGCTCTCGGAAACCGCACGAAGGTGAAGGTCGTGAAGAACAAGATGGCTCCACCTTTCAAGAAGGCAGAGTTCGACATCGTTTATGGCGAAGGTATCTCCCACACAGGAGAAATCGTCGACCTCGGCGTGGAATACGGCATCATTGCCAAGAGCGGTTCATGGTTCAGCTACGGCGACCAGAAACTGGCTCAGGGACGTGAAGCCACCAAGCAGCTCATCGCCGACAACATTGAACTGAGCGATGAAATCGAAGCCAAAATCCGCGAAGCGTTGAAGCACGTGGACGATTAAGCAACATCACGGTCCGGCAATCCGGCATTTGGAAAGCCTTGATGCCGCATCCTCATCCAATATCCCTGCACGCTGAAGACCTTCGACGGTCCACGATGTGCGGGGATTGTTTTTTCTGTACAGTTCCACGGCCCGTGCCGTCTGCCAGCTGCGGATATACGGGTGCAGGCGCATCGAGTCCGGCGGCATTGACCACAGACGGAACGGAACCGCCTGCAGCCTAATCGTTATGAAGTCGGCGAATTTCGAATACTTTTCCGCATCCATGTGATAGATTTCCAGCAGCTGCTCCTTATACGAATAGCCTCCCAGTTTCTGCCTGTATTCCACCATCTTGGCCGCAAAATACCCTCCGATTCCGGGCAACGCATCGAATGCGGCGGAGTCTGCGGCGTTAATGTCCAGGAGTGGTATGTCAATGTATTTTTCCAGTCGCGCATAGACGCTGTCAGCCACGACGAAGGACTTGGCGAAATCTTCTTTCCGGCGGAACCTGCCGCCTTTCTTCCTGTACCTGTCTATGGACTCCGCCTGTTTCAACGTAAAGCCCAGACGACATAAATCACTGACTGACACCTCATTGGGATTGAATACGAATGATTCGTATGTGCGCGGCGTCATCTGGACCGCCACGCGTTCCGCCATTTCCGGGCGCTTTCCCTTATGCCGCACTGTCGTACTCCCCTGCGGAGCGACATGACGAGCTTCAGACTTCGGAGGCGCCGATGCAGTTTCTTGTTCCGGCCTCACGACGTCCATAACGAACACGGTATCCGGAACAGATGCATCTGAAATGATTTTCAATGCAGCCGCCCTATGTATAAAAAGTGCTGTCTGATAGCCGATTGCAAGAAATACCAGCGCAATGGCTCCAGTTACGAATGATGGAGAAAGAGTCCGCCCCTTCCCCGGTTTTTCTTCAGGCATTATTTTTCAATGCCACCTGCCACGGGTTTGACCAATGTCAGTCCTCGGCGCTTTCCTCCTTGCGCTTACGGACCGGAGCTCCGGCTACGATTATGACAATCTCACCTTTAGGTTCGTGCTCCCTGAACCATTCGGCCACTTCTGCCAATGTTCCCCTGCGGTGTTCCTCATGCACCTTGGAGATTTCTCTGGCCACCGAGCAATCACGGTCTGCGCCGAAATATTCTGCAAACTGCTCCAATGTCTTTACCAGACGATATGGAGATTCGTAAAAAATCATTGTCCTGGTCTCCTGCGCGAGCGTCTTCAGCATTGTCTGGCGTCCTTTCTTCACCGGAAGGAAGCCTTCGAAGCAGAAACGGTCGCATGGCAGGCCGGACGAAACTATCGCCGGGATACATGCGGTAGCTCCCGGAAGTGTCTGTACCTCAATGCCTTCATTGGCGCAAGTCCTGGCCAGCAGAAAGCCCGGGTCCGATATTCCCGGTGTCCCGGCATCGCTTATGAGCGCGACATTCAGACCCGCCATGATACGGTCCTTGATCGCCGCAGCTGTCTGATGTTCATTGAATTTATGATGGGACTGGAGTTTTCCGTGGATATCATAGTGCTTCAGCAGCACGGAACTGGTCCTGGTGTCTTCTGCCAGAATAAGGTCCGCCTCCTGAAGGACTTTCACCGCACGGAACGTCATGTCTTCCAGATTTCCTACTGGCGTAGGTACTATATATAGCTTTCCTGCAGCTTCCATTACCTTATTTTCCTCCTTACCGCCATCATGAATCTATATACGAGTTCCGAGTCCATGTTCCATTCAGGGAAGGTCTCTTCCAGATATGAAACCACCTTGTCAATCGAAGTCTGTGCGTTTATTTTGGAAACTACGTCCTGAAACAGCATCGAGTCTTCACGGAAGAGCGACGAAATGAACATCACCCTGTCATTCAATGAGATGGCGCTTCTGATGTCTTTCACTTCAGGGCCCGGCATGTCAGTCAGCCACGCCCTGGTGCCGGTATGTGATTCGCCGATGGTCTTATGCACACGCGAAGAATTGGCATCATTGACAGTCTTGACTGAACGGGCTTTCCCGAGTGCCGGCTCGACCTCACCGAAGCCGTCAAACAATGAGCCGCCGTCGTCCGCAGGAAGATCCTCACCGGCATTGTCCTGTACGTCAGCCTCCGGCGCATCATCAATCTCCTGAGATTCAGGCTCTTGCGCAGTTTCACCCGCCGGCACCACCGTTTCCTCCGGCATATCTTCAATGTCTTCGGCAACCGTCTTCACCTCAATCTCTTCCACCGCCGGTTCCACTACCGGAGCCTCGACCGGCACCGCGACATCAGCGATTTCCGCAATGTCAGGCAATATGTTCTCCTGTTCAAGGTCAATATGTTCTACGGGATCCGCCTTGTCGTTTTCCAATGCCACGAGCTTGTCCTCAAGCACAGCCACACGACTTTTGATTTCAGCAATTTCCCGCCTCAGTTCCTCAATTATTTCATTCCTGTCCATGTCCATAGGAATCAATTTTTTATACCGTCTACAAAAGTACGTTTTAATTATGAGAAACGGAAGACTGGAGAACACTTTCATAAAAATAGCCGCTACTGGCTTTGCGACCCGCAGCGGCATATTGTCATACAGGACGTGCCAGTTATTTCAACTTCGGCTCTGGACCGGAAAGGTTCCAGACATCGGCACTCCAGCCAAGCGACTGAGCCAGGCTTGAGGCAGTGGCTGAGGCTTCGGCTGCTTTGCCGTGGTATGGGTAGATGTAGGTATATTTCGAAGGAACTGCGTTTATTACCAATGGAGTTGTCGCGTCTGCGTCTTCCTGGTCATATAGCTCACTGCAATATTTGGCAGTCAGAGTTGCC
>ERZ779851.3256-NODE-3256-length-11068-cov-137.550350_pt1 | contig 11068 bp, 12 predicted proteins | sample MGYA00511094_ERZ779851 | MGnify/ENA primary metagenome ERZ779851 (study PRJEB29588, sample SAMEA2155512) | human gut metagenome | biome: human gut; feature: human-associated habitat; material: faeces | place: Denmark | collected 2008/2010 ... | reverse complement strand
CTGGTCCACGCTTCTATTACAGCGACTTATGCTTCGGCGTAGGCCGCTGTTTTTTTGTTAAACTTAACAAGAGCTAATGTGATGTTTGTGCGGGAAAATTGGCAATATTGCATAAAAATCCGCGCAAAGATATTTGCCGTACGTTTTACTTGATTATTACCAAAATTGAATATTACGCAAAGCACTTTGTTAAATATCACTACTTTTGCTGCTATTTATTCAAATATCTCACATCGATATTGTATCTTTGCAGAAATTATCACTTGAAACCCTATTCAAGATTTCAGAACTATTGCAAGTACCTGTACTGGAACTTATCAAGAAACAGAATATATAGAATATGACCGAACAAGAATTACAACAATATCTGCTTTCCAAATATCCAAAAGAAAACGAGGAGTGTGAATGGAAAGAGTTCAAGAACATGAAAAATGACTTCAACGGCAAAGAGAAGGATGATGTCATTTCTTATGTTTCCGCCTTGTCGAATATGGAAGGCGGACATTTGGTTATCGGTGTTGTTGACAATACTTTGGAGATTGTCGGTACTAACACATACAACTACGACAGACAAAAAGCAAAACTCAGAATGACAGATCTGTGCGCCAACTTGCCTTCTGAAGGATTGCTGGTTGAAGAATTCATCACGGACGACTCGCACAAGACGGTATGGGTAATTCATATTCCAAAACACATGAAGCGTCGTCCTGTATATGCACATAGCAAGGCATGGCAGAGATTGGATGATTCTTTGGTGGAATTGACAGACTCACGCCTTAATGTAATACTTGACGAGCAAGATTCCGCATACGATTGGACAGCGCAAGCCATCGCTGATGCTACAATAGACGATCTTGACCCAGATGCTATCATGCTTGCTCGTGAAGGCTATAAGCAACGCTACCCAAAGTTTGCAAAGGAGTGTGGCTCTTGGAGTGATAAAGTGTTTCTTGACAAGGCGTGTTTGACCATAGACGGAAAAATTACGAAAGCCACACTATTACTTGTCGGCAAAGAAGAAAAAGCACATAAGCTCAATCACATTGCGCAGATTGTCTGGAAATGCTTTCAAGACGGACAAACCTTTGGTGACATCTACACTATACCTTTCATACGAACCACGAGTGAGTTACTGAATAGAATAAGAAACTATCGGTTCAAAATATATCCAAAGAACTCGCTTATCCCTGCCGAAGTATGGAAATATGACACAGAGAGTATCCTTGAGGGGCTTCACAACTCTATAGCTCATCAAAAATACGAAAGCGATGCACGAATCATTGTCACGGAAGACAAGGACAAACTGACATTCCAAAATGACGGCTACTTCTTTGAAGGAAACTATAGCCAATATATAACTGGTGAGAAAACACCAAGGCACTATCGCAACCCTGCATTGGTAAAAGCTATGGTGAACATCAAGATGATTGATACCCAAGGCTATGGCATTCACAAGATGTTCGTGAGCCAAAAGGAACGCTATCTGCCAATGCCTGATTATGACAAATCCACAGCAACAGAAGTTGTCTTGACCTTACCTGGTACCGTCATTGACGAAAACTACAGTCTCTTACTGTTAGAAAACAGAAATATGTCTCTTACAGATGCTGTACTTTTAGATTCTGTACAGAAAGGCAAGCGCATATCGCCAGAAGCTATTGCCATGCTCCGCAAGCGCAAACTGATAGAAGGTCGTTTACCACATATCTTCATAGCAAAGGATATTGCCCAAGTAACAGACCAAAAGATAGAATATTCCAAGCACAAGGGATTGGACGACAAGAAATGCGAGGCATTATTGCTTGATTCGTTGAAGGATCATGGTTCGTTGACGAAGCCAGAAATAGTGCGTCTGCTTTGGGACGTGCTGCCTGACCAGTTGGACGACAAACAAAAGAACAATAAATTGGATTATTTGCTTAAACGATTAAGGAAAGCAGGAAAAATATGGACTGAAAGAAATGAAGTTACTTCCGTATGGCACCTCACGGAAAAATAGTTAAATTCCGTGAGGTTACAAGCACTTTTCCGTGAGGTATAAGCCAAGTCTACATCTGTAATATGTATTTGTGCTGACAATCAGTCTATTACAGTCACTAGTAAGCTTGCGGAAAATTTTTATTTCAGAAAAATTCCGTGAGGTTTCCGCACATAAACCCTCAAAACAGACTCTTATTATGGAAGACATTCAAGAGAAATACAACCATCTTCTCCTGCAGAATGAGGCTCTTCATCAAGAAAACGAAGAATTGAAATTGCTTCTACATGCGCACGGCATTGAATACAAGCCCAAGCGCTCCATCGTTGTTTCTTCTCCCAAGTTATATAGGATAGAGCATAATGTTTTGGTCAATCAGTTGAACGAGTTGGCTCATATCGGAATCGAAGTTCTCATTATCACGACAGCAAGTAACCCAGAAACAGAACACCTCCTACAAAGAGGATTGTCTGTAAGAATTTTGCCAGAAGTAAAACTGTGCACAACCATCATAGACAAAGACATCGTATGGTATGGCGCAATAAATGCCCTTGGCTATGCAACAGAAGAGGACAATGTGATAAAAGTGGTAGACAACAAACTTGCCAATGAATTGTTAGAAGTTCTGCTCACTTCCTAAATTTTATGAGAAATATGATCATGAAAGATTTACGCAGAAAACAAGTAGTATTCATCCAATACTACAACTCACCTTGTGGCGAAATCATCTTGGCATCGGCAGGCGACTGTCTATGCCTGTGCGATTGGAACAAAATGCCATGTGCCGAACGCAACAAGCACCGGCTCATGCGACTGCTGAATGCAGAATGCATCATTGCCCCCTCTGCCATCCTGGAAGAAACAAAGAAAGAACTTGATGAGTATTTCGCAGGCAAGCGCCATACATTCGAAATTCCCTTACATCCCGTTGGTACCGACTTCCAAAAACAAGTATGGCAAGCCTTACTTGAAATTCCGTATGGAGAAACAAGAACTTACAAAGAGATTGCACAAAAGATAAACAAGATGAAAGGTATAAGGGCTGTGGCACAAGCCATCGGTGCCAATGGCATCAGCATTCTCATCCCTTGCCATCGCGTCATTGGCACCAACCGCTCACTGACAGGATACGCAGGAGGCATCGAGGCAAAAAGATTACTGCTGAATATCGAATGTCAAAATACGCCTTATGGCTGAACCTACAACTTAACTTCTATTACTTCTGAACCCAGCGAAAGTTGAATAAACTTATTAACTCCATTTCCCCATTTGAGAAAGCCAAGTTGGACATATTACTTCCCATTGCCGTACAATTGCTTCTTGAAAGGCACTATTGTGCCCCTCGCAGGGCACTATTGTGCCATAAGTAGGCACTTTTATTGCATCAGTATTTATAAAAATAGCATCAGTAATTATAAAAATGAATCACGCAAAAACCCTTCACCCTTCATCTGTAGGCGTGAAATGCCGATAAACACAGGGGTTCTGAGACTGAAATGCAAATTTTAACCCTTCATCACCTTTCATCACCTTTCATCTTTTTGCCATTTTCAGATTTCGACTGACTGACAGAGCTTGGCTCATGCGTCTATTAAGACCTGTCCAGGGCGTCTATTAAGACCAAGTCTGGTCGTCTATTAAGACCAAGCCTAGCAGTCTATTAAGCCCTGGTTAAGGCATTTATGATACTTGCATTAAGGCTTAAATCTTTATCAGACAAGTTGACTTTCAACTTCAAGAGATGCTTGTGTTTCGCCCTTTATAAGAGCTCTTGATTGAACGAAGGAAAGTATAAACGCGGAGCCGCTTACCAGCCACTTACCAATTAGGATGAAGGGTGATGAAGGGTGGATTTGAGCCATTCTCCCCCTGAAACCCCGATAAACACAGGGGATTCCAAGGGATAGATGAAGGGTGAAGGGTTTTATGCCAATTCTATTTTAAAAAAATCTTTGATTCACTTTTCGAGCAAGATATCCAGTCGGTTACAGACCTGAGAGTAAACATGGAGAGCTAACTAAAAGCAGAAAAATATGGAATTCTACAAATCACCGAACGAAACATCAATAAATAACCGAAAATAGTTATTCTCCCTATTCCCATTATAAGTTAACGAACTTAAAATATCAAGACGTAACCGTTAATTCTGCGAAAGAAAACTGCGGAAATCCGCAAAAATCCTACGTAGAATCAACAAAAGTACTATTTTTGCAAAAGAAAAACGCGGAAATCCGCAAAAATCTTTCCTGTTATGATTGTAAATAGAGACAAATATCTACAAGAGTTGGTTAGTTCACGCCATAATGGACTGGTAAAAATCATTACCGGTATGCGCCGTTGCGGAAAATCCTTTCTGCTGTTTCGTCTCTTCAAGCGTTTCCTTGAAGACGATGGAGTCATGCCCGACCACATCATAGAAATGGCATTCGATGACTATGCCTTCAAGGAGTTTCGCAATCCCGACAAGTTTTATAAGTATGTAAAAGAGAAGATTGCTGACGACCAACCTTATTACATTCTGCTTGATGAGGTACAGATGCTTGACGAGTTTGAAGACGTACTAAATGGATTATTGCATATTCCCAATGCTGATGTTTATGTGACGGGAAGCAATGCACGCTTCCTATCCAAGGATATAATAACCGAATTTCGTGGACGAGGATACCAAATACCCGTTTCACCACTCAGCTTTGCTGAATTTATGACCGTATATGATGGCGACAAACAGGATGGCTGGAACGAATATTTGCTTTATGGTGGCCTTCCGCCTGTTGTTCTACAAAAGACAGAAGAAGAGAAAGTGAGACTTCTGAACAGCCTCTTGACTGAGACTTACATGATAGATGTCATCAACAGAAACAAGATAAAGAACGATGCAGAACTCAACGATTTATTCAAGATTCTCGCATCAGGAATTGGCGGACTTACCAATCCACAACGACTTGCCAATACTTTCCAATCTGTAAAGAATGTCTCTATAAGCTCTGCAACCATCAAGAAATACATCGAATATCTTGCAGATGCGTTCTTGCTTGAGCCATGCAATCGCTATGACGTAAAAGGTCGTAAATATATCGGAACGCCATTGAAATATTATTTTTCCGACTTAGGCATTCGCAATGCACTTCTCGGCTTCCGACAACAAGAGAAAACCCATCTGAAGGAGAATGCCATCTATAATGAACTTCGCTACCGTGGATATCGTGTGGACATTGGCAACGTAGAAATCAACGGCGTGGACGAAAAAGGAACCAAAGTGAGACGGATGCTTGAAGTTGACTTTGTTTGCAACCAAGGCTACAAACGCTGCTACATCCAGTCGGCTCTCAGTTTGCCTGACAAGGAGAAGACGAATCAAGAACTTGCCTCTTTGCTACGTATAGACGATAGTTTTATGAAGTATGTGATAACAGGCGACCTCATCAAGAAATACCAAAACGATGACGGCATCGTATTTATGGACGTATTTGATTTCTTGCAGGATAAAGATTCTATATGACAACTTAAATAAGAGGGTGTGTCAGAAATCCTGATACACCCTCTTATTTAAATATCAGTCTAATTGCTTAAACTCAAAATCTGCTTTGCTGCAACAACTCTTCTTATAGTCGAACTGATACATACGCATGTACTGCTCCTGTATCTCCTTCGCTCCATTATAAAATGGATCGCAAGTATATGATTTAGTTGTAACAGTAATCTCCATCTCAGGAGTCAACAGATGTTTCATAAGCAATTATCATTTTTAAAAATTGACTACATCTTCTGTCTTCACCAAAACTGGTGTGCCTGCCTGTTTAATGGTATCGTTACTTAAACGCAAGCGATTCAATCCATAATTTTCACCAGAAGCCTTCGCTTGTTCAGTTTTTTTATTATCCTCTTGGTACTGTTCATAGATAAATTGCTTTATTTCAGCAACAGTTGGATCATCAGTATCATAATGTTCCTCACCACTTTTGCCATCTACATACAACGTATTTAAATCATAAGTGAGACTGATACATTGTCCCAACACATCACCATCAGTAAGTTCCCATTTTCCTTTTATCATGGTTCTAAACCTGATACCATTGTCTTCTAAAGTTGCAATCTCATGAAAATCTCCATTTTTATCGAAATGATAAGTACGTTCCACACCACCATCCACAGCAATTTCTTTCCAGCTGCCATCCAGCCTTGACATGGTGAGTTCGCTACTATCGATACTAAACATTTCATACCCCAAGAAAGCAAAGGCAATGATGGCAACGGCAACAAGCCCCCAAGTTATTCGCTTAGCCAATCTCTTAGAAACAGATACTCCATATCCGGTGTCAACAACCTCATCATCACCATCGGTTGTTGCATCTTCAGGTTCTGGTGCTAGCTCAGCCACAGGCTTGCTTTTGGATTTTGGAACTACAGTAGCTAACTTTCTTCTTTGTCATCAGCAATGATGGCTTCTGGATTTTCAAGCCACTCACCACAATACTTACACTTCTTGGCTGCTGCAAGAATCATTTCGCCACAATAAGGGCAACGCTTCATTTCTTTTTTCTCCATAATTCTATTTTTTTTAAAGTTAAAGTTCCGTTTGGGTTAGCCATGGAAGGTAAAATATAATTTATCAAAGAACTTTTTTACACCCGTAGTAAATGCAATCGTCAAGAATGCAGTTCCTTTATTAAGGAAATGACGATCTATACCCAAAACGACATTCCAAATCAAATAAGCAGCTAATAAAGATAACAAAAAAGCTACTAGCCAAAAGACACATTGGGTTCCTACAGGAACTCCATCGTCATCATCTTCGTATTCCTCTATTTCTTCTTGCTGCTTCTTTTTCTTCTTTGGTTTGTTTGTTTGTGGTTTGCTAGTGGACTTATTCTCTTTTTCCTCCTTCTTCGTACTTTGTACTTTCTTAGAGGTTTTTTCTTTCTGTTCCACCTGAGAATTTTTAAACTCGCCTACTTTTTGCTCTGTAATGTTCTCATGACATACTGGGCAAACAGTTGCATCTGCATCTATCTCCTCCCCACACACAGGACACTCTTTGGTCTTTTTGGGCTCTGGCAGAGGAGCATCGAACCATTCGCCACAATATCGGCACTTCTTGGCTATGGCCAAGATGGTTTCCCCACAATAAGGACAAGTTTTTGTTTCGTTTTCTGTCATAGTTTGATATTTTTATTCTGTGATTCTTTTACGGAAGGTTACAATATCTCCATCGTCATATTTCCATTCCATCTTGGTTGGAGAGACAGAGAGAATGTCAACGTCACCATTCATGTCGTCTATTTCATATTTAAACTCACGTTCCAGTTCTTTCTCTAAGGCCAACCGGTTGGAGGCACTGGCAAGATAAGCATTCAAGAACAAGTTGGCATAGCTGTTACTGGAAGACACATCGTCCACCCTTGTTATCAAGCTATTAGGGTCGATGTCGAGCGTCATGATTTCTGCTACGGCATCCCATGTACCTTTCATCTTCATGGTCATTGTGACATTGACATCGTAGCCTTCTATCTGCTCTGTTCCTTCCAACTGCAATTCTATCACCATATTATCGTCTTCCTTGAGCATCAGTTTCAAGGTACCATCGTAGCCATCTTCCTCCTCGATGTCGGTTACCCAAGTGCCAAGATAGGGAGTGGGGTCATAACATCCACAAAAGGTAAATAGCGTTATGAGCAGCAAAACATAGGTTCGTATTCGTTTAGTCATAATTTTATCATTTAGAATGTTATGAATGTTGCGTGGTGAAATGCAAGGTCACCTCATCGCCTTCGATGGTACCAGTCATCTTGCCGTCACTCACAATATCCAATGACACCGACGAGCTGCCATTGGCAAAGGTCATCTCCAAGTGGTTGCCCGAAAGGCATCCCGACAAATCATCAAAACGTTGATTACTCAAACGGGCAATAACGCTTCCACCATTAATAACACCTTCTTGGTCAATGGAGAATTCCAATTCTATTGGTGTGCCTCCATTAATAAACTTGCCCTTGCAACGCAAGTAGGTTTCAAAATAGGGATTAGTTTCATCATACGACTGGGAATAAGAGTTATCAGAGCTTGATTCATCCGACGAATAGTCGTCGGAAGACGTATATGTTTCGTCAGTATCCGTGTCAGTCGTATCTACCATAACAGAATCTGCGTAATTCTCATTGCCATCATTACTCATTCTACCTCCACTGGCATGCATGGTAACAGCTATGATAACTGCCAAGATTGCGGCAACAGCAAGTACCACCAATGATGCTACGACATTGGGGCTACTATGGCTTTTGGATTCATCAGATGCTATCGGGTCAACATGTTGCTCGTTGTAGTCAGGTGGAACCGAAGTTGGTGGAACCTCCCCTGTCAACCATTCCCCACAATATCTGCATTTTTTGGCTGTGGCCATAATCTCTTCGCCACAATAGGGGCAACGCTTTGTTTCTCTTTGTTTTTGTTCCATAATATATAGCATTTAAAACATAACACAGCAAATGAGTAAGAAAGGGATAAACAAGACATAAGCCATCTGGGCATATTGCAGCGTGCCTATCTCGACCTCATCCTCGTCCAATTCATCCAAACATCCTTCTTTCAAGGAAAAGTTTAATAGTATCAATAATAAAGAATCAAAAAATGAAAGTACTGAATTGTCGGTATTACCGCTCACCAAGAGAACTATCCCAAACAATAATTCCACAATAGTCAAGATACCACCCCAACGTAAAGCCCTTTCACTCTTCACTATCAAAACAATACCAACATATAGGTTGATTGCCAAATAAGCAAAAAAGAGAAAAAGCACAAGAATGAACGATAGAGTTGCCCCATCACTCGCACTCTCCCAGTCCAAATTTTTGTCTGCAAGAATCTGAAACAAGCAAAACAAGCCTTCCATGGCAATGAGCGACGAGATGGATACCGTCTTAAATACCTTGTGGTTGGCCCATGCCTGCTGCAAATACATCCAAAGGATGGCGCCACATACAAAAGATATCAAGGTTCCCAAATTTTCGGGGATTGTAGCACTGAATTTCCACAGAAGCCCCTTGGTAAAATGAAAGTTATGAGCAAGACTTATCAGTTCGCCTAAAACGACTCCCCAAAACGCTATGTTCAGATAGCGTGAATGATTGTATATTACCATATTCATTATTTTCAAGTTTAAATATCTACTTCAAATGGACATGCATTAATCTTCATAAGCCTCTATTAGCTTTATGTTATCACGTTCTATTTTACTCAATTCTTTAGTAACATTTCTACTTATCGGTGTGTACCAATCATACTGACTAAAATATTGCCTAAGATCATCACTCTTGAAAATATACCCATGACGAGCAAAGATATAGTTACGCATTATACGCAATTCATGGCTGCTTTTATTTTCCAAATCTTCTGGTTCTGCATACCGCATACATAACCAAGCATATTCGTCATCATTAGAGTCAACATTTGTAGTTGTCACACTTTCATCAGAACCATCTGTTTCTTCAAGATTCTCTTGATTATTAACATCCATTGTATCTACAGACAATGTATCTTCATCCACCACATTTAAATCTGGATAGCTCATCTTAGAGGGATATTCCTGCCACATTTTAATTGTGTCAAACATATATGGCATACCTTGTGAATAGCCAAAGACAATTAATAATGAACAAACAACAATGGCAATATAGTCTATAGGCTTCGCTTTTGATGTTCCACATTCCAAATTTCCAGACTTACAGAGTTTTATAACCAAAATAAGAGGACCAATATATGGAATAAACAGACTAAGAACCCACTTCCAAGAAAGTTCAGCATCACGTAAACGTCTTACATATAAAGCCAAAGAAGGAATGATTATCGCCAGCTCTACAACTAAAAAGACTAACGAGATTTGCAATAGTGTACGGGACGAATCTAAAAAAGTCACATGTTTATCTACCAATAAAAATGCAAGTCCAAAAATAGCATTAGTAAAGAGCGCAGTCCAAATCATACAAATCCAAAAATGCTTACGCCCTATAGATGACTTGAAATCACAATAATGCTTGACGAACGGTTGATAGAAGAAATACTCTATCCAACCTGGGATATTCTCTTCCAACTCTTCATCAACATCATTAACTCCCTTGTCTTCTATGTTCGACTTCGCCAAATCCACAGAAGAAGCAAATGGGGGCCTCACTTGTGCTGTTTCTTTTGTTAAAGGTTTGTCCAACCATTCACCACAATAACGACATTTTTTAGCTACAGCTAATATTGTTTTACCACAATAAGGGCATCGTTTCATTTCTCGCTCCATAGTTACATATTTTAAAGTTATTAAATTCGGGGACAAAGATAGTTCTTCTATTGGAAACTATCAAGTCCATAATGGTTCATAAGCGAAAATTCTCGATTTAGGCTTTACAAAAGTAGTAAAAATCGTTCTGTTTCATTGGTATATTATCATTTTGCCAGGTGTTCCCGAGACTTGGCGGGTTAAGATTTCGGTTTCGGCAAAATAAAAAAGCGTGGGAACTTACCCGTCACTCGTCCCACTCTCTGAGGCCTTCGCATTGCCCTGCACTGTTGAACGAGCAACGTCGAAGCCCACGCCGATATGTATACACTTTTCCCTATACGGATATAAGACCTATTGCCTTGACGCAATAAGCCATACCAGTAAAGGGATGTGAATTAACACATCCCGAGAGCACCTACCGTTGCTATGTTCATTGACAGTGCATGAAATTTGCGAAGTTTCAGAAAGTCAAGAACAAAGCGCTAAGTATGCGCCTTTTCCATTATGTCGCGATCCTTTTCAGAATCGCTGACAAATATACAAATAATGCTTGAAAGGACAAAGAAAAAATGGCAAAAATCCCTCAATGAGGGATAAAATTCATCAAAATCCTCCCTCAATGAGGGATTTTCTATATAAAACGAACCCTAAACAAGTTTTTTGTTGTAATTTTGCAGCCGTGCTTGAAAAAACAACAAACAGGCTCTCTAACTTTCTACCAAGCTGGTAGAAAATTAGAAGCTATAGACAATTGAAGAATTATACAAAATAAATGGTTTTAAATTACATTTGGATAGCATTTTTCGTGATTGCGTTCATCTTCGCAC
>ERZ779851.3250-NODE-3250-length-11086-cov-3.399510_pt1 | contig 11086 bp, 7 predicted proteins | sample MGYA00511094_ERZ779851 | MGnify/ENA primary metagenome ERZ779851 (study PRJEB29588, sample SAMEA2155512) | human gut metagenome | biome: human gut; feature: human-associated habitat; material: faeces | place: Denmark | collected 2008/2010 ... | reverse complement strand
CAAGACATTGAATCCACCACTGAGACATCCCTCCGGGAGGCCGAGGGTGTGGTGCATCTCTTTCCGGACACTCCGCTGCGCTTCATACTCGTTAAGCTCAGCGCGTTCTCCGGACTTGTCTATCAAGCTTTTCCTCTTAGCTCAACCGCATTGATATGTCTGAATAAATAAAAGACGGATCTTCTAAAAAGGAAAATCCGTCTTAACATTATGCGTTTACAGAATATCAGTCTCTTATCTCATAGCCGGGGATATCTTTCAGCCCGATGTTGAACTTAAGAGTGGAGTAGGGTGGAATAGATGCGCCTGAGCCACTGTAGCCGTAACCCTGAGCGTAAGGGACTATGATTTCAACGGAGTCGCCAACATGCATCTGTGTCAATGCAATCTGCCATCCGGCTATGACTCCCGTCAGCTGAAAGGTTCTGACGCTGTCACTCCCAACTGTAGTGGAATCGAAACCGACATCGTTATAAAGACGGCCGTGATATTTCACAGATACAGTACTTGTCAGCATGGGCTGCAGGTTGTTTGCCGTCAGCGAACGGTCATTGAAATAGTGAATGAGGACACCTGACTGAGAATACCACTCAGGCTGAAGGAGTGAATAGTATCTGGTGCCGTCAGGGTTTACCCGGTTCAGCTGTTCGTTGTACCATTCATTGTTGACTTTACGCCACTGTTCATATTCATCCCAGGAGTCGTTGTCGGTGCAGGATGTTATCCATGATGAGGCAAAGATAACGGAAGCTGCATAAAATAACAGTTTTCTCATTGTGTCTTAGTCGAAATTTACTTCAGGTGCTTTCGATGCGCCTTCTTCAGCCTTGAACTGGGGCTTGGAAGAGAATCCAAACATTCCGGCAAAGATATTGGCGGGAAAACGTCGAATTGAAATGTTGTATTGTTTTACTTGTTCCGTATATCGTGTGCGGGCGGTGGCGATACGGTTTTCGGTTCCTTCAAGCTGAACCTGGAGATCCTCGAAGTTTTTGCTGGCTTTCAGGTCAGGGTAGTTCTCGGATACGGCAAGCAATGATTTGAGTGCCGATGACAGATCATTCTGTGCCTGCTGGAATTTGGCCAGATTCTCTTCGGTAAGGTCATCGACATTGAGCGTGATGGAGGTGGCTTTCGCTCTGGCTTCGGTTACTTTTTCAAAAGTCTGCGACTCATGGGTGGCGTATCCTTTTACCGTGTTCACGAGGTTGGGAATCAGATCGGCTCTGCGCTGATACTGAGTCTCGACCTCGCTCCAGCTCTGGTCAACGCCTTCCTCAAGGCCGACCATCTTGTTATAAGTGTTACAGCCGCCGACACAGCATATCAGCAGGATGCCGACTATACACACTATTGTTATAAGCGTTCGTTTTGATTTCATGTATATGTATAATTATGCAAGTTTGCGAAGGAGAGAGTTAAGACTCACGTTGTCATGAATGAGTTTGTGAAGATCAGAGACATTCACACGTGTCTGCTCCATGGAATCCCTTTCTCGAAGAGTAACGGTATTGTCTTCGAGGGTCTGATGGTCCACGGTGATGCAATATGGAGTTCCGATAGCATCCTGACGGCGATAACGTTTCCCGATGGAGTCTTTTTCATCGTAGTGCGTTGCAAAGTCAAATTTGAGGTCGTTGACAATCTCGCGGGCTTTTTCAGGAAGTCCATCCTTACGAACCAAAGGCATTACGGCGCATTTCACCGGAGCGAGAGCTGCCGGCAAATGAAGAACGACGCGTTTTTCTCCACCTTCAAGCTGTTGTTCTTCGTAGGATGAACAAAGCACGGAAAGGAACATGCGATCCACGCCGATAGATGTTTCTATGACATAAGGTACATAGCTTTCGTTGAGCTCGGGATCGAAATATTTGATGTTTTTTCCTGAATATTTCTCGTGTTGAGAGAGATCGAAATTCGTGCGGGAATGTATGCCTTCAACTTCCTTGAATCCGAAAGGCATCATGAATTCTATATCGGTGGCCGCGTTGGCATAGTGGGCGAGTTTTTCGTGATCGTGATAGCGATATTTCTCGTCACCGAGGCCGAGGGCTTTATGCCATTTCAAACGCCATTCTTTCCATGTGGCGAACCATTTCAGCTCTTCGCCGGGACGGACAAAGAACTGCATCTCCATCTGTTCGAACTCACGCATGCGGAAAATGAACTGACGCGCAACAATCTCGTTGCGGAAAGCTTTTCCTATCTGAGCTATTCCGAAGGGAATGCGCATGCGCCCTGTCTTCTGGACGTTTAGGTAGTTCACGAAGATGCCTTGAGCGGTCTCAGGACGCAGATAAACGGTCATGGCTCCGTCGGCAGTGCTCCCCATTTCGGTCTTGAACATCAAATTGAACTGACGGACTTCTGTCCAGTTGCGGGTGCCTGAAATAGGGCATACAATCTCTTCATCAAGTATTATCTGACGCAATTCATTGAGGTCGTTGGCGTTCATGGCGTCGGAAAAACGCTGGTGAAGCGCGTCACGTTTGGTCTTGTGTTCAAGAACACGGGGATTGGTCTGACGGAAAAGTTCTTCATCGAAATTGTCGCCGAAGCGTTTGCGCGCTTTAGCTACTTCTTTTTCTATTTTGTCATCTATTTTTGCAATGGCATCTTCTATGAGAACATCCGCGCGGTAGCGCTTTTTTGAGTCGCGGTTGTCTATCAGCGGATCGTTAAACGCATCGACGTGTCCCGACGCTTTCCAGATGGTAGGATGCATGAATATTGCAGAATCAATGCCTACGATGTTTTCGTGGAGCAGAGTCATGGAATCCCACCAATATTTTTTTATGTTGTTTTTCAATTCGACACCCATTTGTCCGTAATCATACACGGCCGACAAGCCGTCATAGATTTCACTTGAAGGGAAAACAAATCCGTATTCTTTGGCGTGAGATACAATTTTCTTAAAAACTTCGTCCTGTTGAGCCATTTTTTAATTCAATTTAATTTTAGGCGCAAATTTAAGCAAAAATTTTAATATTACGTCCTATGGAGTGTTTGACCACTATAATATTAACATTTGTTGCACACTTGAAAGGAATATCCTAACTTTGCCCCGTTTTTTAGATAAATCAGACATAACAATAATGGATATGCGTTTGAAAATCTTCATATACCTAATGATTTCAATGTTGCCGGCAGCCGGTGCAGCTTCCGACATAGCGACATTCTCTTCAGACACTTCCCGTTGGCTCGGAGGAGTGACGGTCACAGCGATAAAACAGAATCCAGATCTGAGTCTGCAGCCTCTTGCGGCGACTGTCCTCGACCGGAAACAGGTTGAAAAATGGGACATAAATTCTTTGCGTGGAGTTAGTGAGATAGCTCCGAATTTTTTTATGCCTGATTACGGAAGCCGCACCACATCAAGTATCTATGTTCGCGGAATCGGTTCGCGCATGGATCAGCCGGCCGTTGGAATGACGGTGGATAATGTGCCTTTCCTCAATAAAAACGCCTATGATTTTATGCTTGTGGATATAGATCGCATAGAAGTGTTACGCGGTCCGCAAAGCACCCTGTACGGACGCAATACCATGGGGGGACTAATCAAGGTACATACCCGCTCTCCATTCTCCTATCAGGGAACAGACGTAAAACTGAGTTATGGAACAAAAAGTAACTACCGCAGTGCTTCATTAACCCATTACCATCGTTGGAATGACTGTTTTGCTTTCTCCGCCGGTGGTTATTATGAGGGATCAGACGGATTCTTCCGCAATTCTCTTAATGGGAAAAAAGTAGATAATATGGAAGCGGGAGGCGGACGAATACATGCTATCTGGCTGCCTTCAGAAAACTTAAAACTAGACTTCACCATAGGCTATGATTATAATGACGAAGGGGGATACCCTTATTACTATACAGGAGCTATAGACGGATACGACAAAGAGAATGAAAAATATAAAAACTACACAGGGAAGATTTCATACGATCAGGATTGTACTTATCGCCGTGGACTGTTCAATACCGGTTTGAATATTGAATACCAGGCACAAAAGTTTATCTTAAGCGCTGTTACTGGATTTCAGAATTTAAATGACCGTATGTTTATGGACCAGGATTTCCTGCCTGTCAGCATTTATACTATTGAGCAGAAGCAACGTCTGAATACCATCAGTGAAGAGATTACTTTTAAAAGCAAAAACAACAAGCGCTGGCAATGGGTTACAGGAGTTAGTGGTTTTTATCAATGGCTACATACCACCGGTCCGGTAAACTTCATGGAGGACGGAGTGACCGATATGATCGAAGGAAACATCAACAATACTTTCAAGAAAATTCATTTAGACAATCCCCGTACCCCTGAAATGAGTCTGGACGTTTTGAACAACCGTATCCGCGTAAGTGGAAGTTTTGACACACCGGTATTCAGCACCGCACTGTACCACCAATCTACATTCAACGACCTGTTTGTGAAAGGCCTTTCAGTAACAGCAGGTTTGCGCTTGGAATATGAAAAAATGTCTATGAATTATTTCTCGGATAGTAATATTGATTTCGATTTCTTTCTTAAAATGGCAATGCCTCCCCTTAATATTCCATTCAGAAATTTGAATGCCGCACCGCTATTGGAAGGAAAAGAAAAAAACGACTATGTACAGCTACTTCCCAAGCTAGCTTTTAAATACGATTTCAGTCCTGCAAACAATATGTATGTAAGCATAACCAAAGGATATCGTTCCGGAGGGTATAACGTACAGATGTTTTCAGAACTGATACAAAGTGACATGCAACAAAAAATGATTGAAGCCATACTAAACAAGGCACCAGAATCTATGGCAGGTATGATAGAAGGAATGATCAAGCAACACATGCCCAACTACGGAAAAGAATTGAACGTACAAGAAACAACAGTCTACAAGCCCGAGTACAGCTGGAATTACGAAGTGGGATCACATCTCAGTTTGTTCAACGGCAAACTGAAGACCGACCTTGCCGCATTCTACATGGATACCCACGACCAACAAATCGCCAAATTTGTCAATAGTGGCTTGGGACGAATGATGGTCAATGCCGGTAGTAGCGAAAGTTATGGAGTAGAGGCCAGCTTTCTGGCATCTATCAACAAAAACCTGAATATGAATGTAAGTTATGGATATACTCATTCCACATTCAAAAAATATGACGGAGGTACTACATCATCAGAAGAGCAAATTGATTATAGCGGCAATTATGTACCATTTGTTCCCCGCCATACCATGAATGCAGGCGCAAATTATAGTTTCTTTTTCGATAAAAGCAATTGGATGCAAAGCCTGACTTTAGGCATGAGCTATACCGGAGCAGGAAAAATTTATTGGACTGAAAAAAACAATGTCTCACAAAGTTTTTACGGAACACTGAACGGGCGCATTTCTTTGCAGACAAAAGCTTTACAGATAGATGTATGGGGACGTAATTTAACCAACAAGGATTATACAACCTTCTATTTTGAAACCATGCATAGAGGATTCGAACAAAAAAGCAGACCTTTACAACTGGGGGTGGATATACGTTATCACTTCTAACCATTCTTGCAAAAATAAAAAGGGGGTTCTTCGCAGAACTCCCTTTCTGTTTCCACATTTACCAAATCAAATTTATTTTCTGTCACACTAAGAAAAGTAAGAACTTTATTATTGCTGCAAATGAAGCGAATAGCTCCTAAAACAAACCTATTCGTTTGAGTGTATGTACATAGAGAAAATGCTGTTTACTATAGAAAACTGCTTGAGTCTTTGTTAAAAGAAGCAAACTATAAAATTATTCATTGACAGCGCCGCAATGAGGACACACTCCTTTATTCTTCATCTTCGCCCCGCAATTTCCACAACTGAATTTATACCGAGAAGCGTGCTTTATACGATTAAATGACCATACAGCATATACCAATAAACATGGATAACCCAAATAGTAGTACGTAGTAAATGTAAAAAACAAATATAGAAAGATGCAGCAGGACATCAATCCCAACAAATAAAAACATGCAGCTTCAATATGTGTCTGATGAAACAAATCATCTAAAGTAGCCAACCCCACAAGAATAATTCCCCAAATATTAAACATGAAAAGAGAAAGAATAAAAGGCAAGCTAAAAGGATTCAAAGAAGGATTATAATAAAACTGCTCCCAAGTTCCTGGAACAAAATGCTGAATACTAGCATAAAGCGTAGCTGCGGTAGCTACCAACCAAGAAAGAACTGTAGGAAAAACGCTATCAATATCATTCAACCAGATTAATTGCAGCTTCTGGCGACGAATAGCCCTATGAACATACCAAATACCGAAAAAGCCTAATATGATAAAGAAAGCGATGGTATGAGAATTACTGAAAAAATGAATAAACTGTGACACTGAATCCACAGGGACTACTTTCTCCAACAATTCCTTTTCATGTACCCATCCCATTGTTTCCTGGTCCCGTGCTACCTTTACCCATACAGAATCCACACTATCAGCAGCTTGTATCATAAACTCCGCTACCACCAGCCGTTCTCCTTTAAAAACAGGAAGCACATCAACCAATGGTAGTTGCTGTAACATAAGCGAATCTGAAGTAACCTCAAAATTACTGTTTAATGTATAATGCCGTTCCACCAAATAATTGACAGAATCCCTTGTCTTTTGCGGCATATCCTCACTCGAAGTAACAGGTGAAGGATATTGGCAAGCCATCAAAATAGCCAATACCAAAAACAGTAATCCGATGTACTTACTTTTCAGCATAGACTTTCATCTGACAATTCTTACAATCAAACTCTAAACGGAAACGCCTGTTATCCGAGCTAACCAGATAATAAGGTTCCTTATAAGGAGAACGCACTTTATGCCAAGAGGGGCACCATCCCATACTATAACGCAAACAATGCTTGCAAAACATCAATACTGCTTCTTCTGCCGGAGCCTTTTCATAAGCCGGAGCAATACGCTGCACACCATGATTCCTATAGAAGGAAACAGCATCAGCATTCATCACATTTCCCAAATAAGTCAATTCATTCACAGGAAAAGCATGATGCGTTCGAGGCAACTTGTAAATTTCCTGCCGATAGTTAATACGGCGCACTTCCAGCAGTTTCTCTATTCCCTTACGGCGAAGTTCGGCAAGCATAGAAGCCGGAATAAACCAATTGTCCGACCAGTCAATCACTATATCTGATGCTTCAAATGGAGTATTTCCTAACTTTCCAAGTTGTGTACGCAAGTTATCTTCCTGCAGAGTACGGGCACGTTCCTTCTCCCTTTCCAGCACCACACTGACACTGTGATCATCTTCATCGGTCAGAGACAGAGTAAAGCCCCGATTATTTTCAGCCAATTTTAAAATGACAGCAATTTTCCTTTCGGCTGATTTACGCGACATCAACCTCTCAAATTCCTGATCAAAATTACGATAAAGTATCGTACGGGGCTTTATCCGAGGCATCTCCTGAGGAAATAATTTATTATTCTCCACCCGGTTTATGCGAAATCCCTGCAACTTACCAGTCTCATCCAAAAAACAGACGCCATCTCCATTATTAAAAGACTTGATTCCGGCTACGGTAAGATAATTACCACGAATTTCCTTCACTGTCCCCATCTCCTCCCCTAAAGACTTGGGAGTATCAAAAGAAAAAATATCCTTATTCCTGTCAAAAAGAAAATAATTAGTAAAACCACGACTGAAACTCTTATCCAATTGAGGTTTGAACTCTAATTTCACTTTTCCCGATGAAGCACGGATATACTCTTTACGACGTTTGAAAACAGTATCCAGCTTCTGGCGATAATAAGCTGTTACATTTTTAACGTAAGATACATCCTTCAAACGTCCCTCTATTTTCAGGGAAGAAGCTCCGGCATCCAGCAATTGCTCCAACTCTTCGCTCTGATTCAAATCTTTCAGAGACAATAAATGCTTATTCCTTACTATAGATTTACCGTCCGCATCTACCATATCAAAAGCAAGGCGACAGAACTGGGCACATTCTCCCCGATTGGCACTACGTCCGAAACAAGCCTGACTAACATAACATTGTCCACTATAGCTTACACACAAAGCACCATGTACAAATACCTCCAAAGGCACATCAGGACAAGCATGATGGATATTTCCTATTTCAACAAGAGAAAGTTCACGAGCCAATACCACCTGACGGAAACCTGCCTCAGCCAGGAATCTTACTTTTTGAGAAGTACGATTATCCATCTGCGTGCTGGCATGTAACGGTATAGGTGGCAGATTCAATTCCAACAATCCCATATCCTGCACTATCAAAGCATCCACTCCGGCACGGTATAAATCCCAAATCATTTTTTCCGTATCCTTCAGTTCCTCATCCTTCAGAATCGTATTCACCGTCACATAGATACGGACATTATACACATGAGCGTACCGCACCAACTCAGCAATATCCTCCAATGAATTCCCCGCAGCCGCACGTGCTCCGAAACGGGGAGCACCAATATAAATGGCATCAGCACCGTGATCAACAGCTGCAATACCGCACTCCAGATTTTTAGCAGGAGCTAATAATTCTATTTTTCGTTGTCTGATCATCGTATCTGATTTATATCAAACGGGGTTTCCTGATATACATAATAGTTCAACCAATTAGAAAACAACAAATTGGCATGTCCGCGCCAACGCACCACCGGGGCATTGTCCGGATTATCGTCCTTATAATAATTTACAGGCATTTCAATAGGCAACCCTTTCGCCAAATCACGCTTATATTCCGTATCAAGCGTATAAGGAGAATACTCCGAATGCCCGGTAATAAAGAATTCACGCCCATTACGAGCCATAGCCATATAAACCCCAGACTCATCAGACTCAGCTATCAAAGCCAACTCTTTTACTTTCAGAATATCCTCACGGTGTATTTCGGTATGACGGCTATGTGGTACAAAAAACTCATCATCAAAACCACGGAATATGGGCAATCCCTGTACATTGATATGATGACGGAAAATACCAAACATTTTTTGTTTCAGCGGATATTTGGGAACTCCATAGAAATGATAAAGCCCGGCTTGGGCCGCCCAACAAATATAGAGAGTTGAGGTAACATGAGTACGCGCCCAATCAAAAATAGTAGTAATCTCATTCCAATAATTCACATCCTCATACGGCATCTGCTCTACCGGAGCCCCCGTAATAATCATCCCGTCATATTTCTCGCCACGCATCAAATCAAAGTCATGATAGAATGCTTTCATATGTTCCACCGGCGTATTTTTCGATGTATGGCTTTTCAACTTCATAAATGATATTTCCAACTGCAAGGGAGTGTTGGAAAGCAAACGTACCAAATCCGTTTCTGTCGTTATCTTCAACGGCATCAAATTCAATATCACGATTTTTAACGGACGAATATCCTGTGCACTGGCACGTGAATTGTCTATGACGAAGATATTTTCCTCCTTCAGCAATTCAATAGCAGGTAGTTTATCGGGTAAATTTAACGGCATTTTCTTATCTGTTAATTAGTTGTAAGTGCAAAATTAAAAAAATCCCGCCAAATCTCCTTACTAAACGATCTTTTGGACTAAATTATTTCCTTTCTTGATCGTTTTCAATCAACAAACCTTGATTATTTTTAGATTTTCACTCATACCTTCACAACTTCTGTCTTGATTCCACTTTTTCCCTTCTTTCATATTATTTATTAACTCACCTTTTTCTTAGAAAAAAGAGGACGAACTTATATCCATAATCAAAAAAGATTAATTATCTTTGAGCGCAAAAATAAAAAATATTCTTATTATTAATGTGAAATATAATTAAGTTTCAAGTAGTTGACTCAAGAAACAACCTATATTTTTAAATTTTAATCTTTAAATTCAAAAAGTATGAGAACCTTTAAATCATTGATGATAAGCTTATGTATGGGTACAACCCTATGCATGTGTTTACCACAAACCACGACAGCACAAACCGTAAGTTCAGGAGATTCCTGGAAATGGGACAAAGGAACCATTGTGATTGACACTCCTGAACGTCCGTCCGGCCAGAAAAGTGTATTAGGCTTAACCATCCCGAAAATGGAAGTAGTCCGCGTAGGATTTGTCGGATTGGGAATGCGAGGTCCCGGAGCCGTAGAGCGCTTCACTTATATTCCCGGCACACAAATTGTGGCACTTTGTGATTATGAAGCATCTCGTGCAGAAAAATGTCAGGATATCCTAAAGAAAGCATCTATGCCGAAAGCTGCCATTTATTCCGGAGAAAAGGGATATGAAGAATTATGTAAACGTACAGACATAGATTTAGTTTATATCGCCGCAGACTGGTTGCATCATTTCCCCGTAGCAAAATGCGCATTGGAAAACGGTAAAAATGTAGCTATTGAAGTTCCCTCGGCCATGAACCTGCAAGAATGCTGGGATTTAATCAACCTGAGTGAAAAAACCCGCAAGCATTGCATGATTCTTGAGAACTGTTGCTATGACTGGTTTGAAATGAATACACTGAATATGGCACAACAAGGTGTATTTGGCGAAGTAATCCGTGCCCAAGGAGCCTACATTCACAATTTAAGCCCGTTCTGGGATCATTATTGGAAAAACGGCAAAGAAGACAAACTAGGATGGCGTTTAGATTATAACATGAAACACCGGGGTGATGTATATGCCACTCACGGCTTGGGTCCTGTAGCACAAGCATTGGATATCCATCGTGGTGACCGTATAACCACTTTAGTAGCTATGGACACCAAATCTGTTGTTGGTAAAGATTTAGTGGAGAAGAGAACCGGCGAAGAATGTAAAGAATTCCGTAACGGAGACCATACCACCACCCTGCTTCGCACAGCAAATGGAAAAGTTATTGAAATCCAACATAATGTAATGACTCCCCAACCTTACAACCGCTTGTACCAACTGACAGGAAGCAAAGGGTTTGCCAATAAATATCCCGTTGAAGGATATGCTTTGGATGCAGCACAACTGACCGCATCGGGCGTGCAACCCAAAGTAGACGATTTGAACTCTCACGGATTCTTACCCCAGGCAGAAATGGAAGCGCTTATTGAGAAATACCAGCATCCTATTTTAAAGAAATATGGTGAAATGGCAAAAGAAGTAGGTGGTCACGGTGGTATGGACTTCA
>ERZ779851.3248-NODE-3248-length-11094-cov-2.658031_pt1 | contig 11094 bp, 9 predicted proteins | sample MGYA00511094_ERZ779851 | MGnify/ENA primary metagenome ERZ779851 (study PRJEB29588, sample SAMEA2155512) | human gut metagenome | biome: human gut; feature: human-associated habitat; material: faeces | place: Denmark | collected 2008/2010 ... | reverse complement strand
GGCGGCCGGTTCGCCGGGCTTGACGGGAGTAAGCGCCTCGCGCTGGGTACGGCCCTTGCCGGCCACTTCGAGCCAGCCGGGCTCGGCAAGCACCTTGCCCTCGGTCTTGAACTGGTGGGCGCCGACGGTCGTGATGCGGACCGTCACGTCATACTCGGCCGCAGGATAGAAGACGGCCAGAAAGCGGCGCACGACCAGATCGAAGATCTTCTGCTCGACCTCATTGAGAGTCTTCGGAAGCTGCCCCGTCGGAATGATGGCGAAGTGGTCGCTGATCTTCGTGTTGTCGAAGATGCGCTTGTCCGGACGAACCCAGTTCTGCGTCAGGATCTTGGACGAGAAGGCTGCGTAGTCCGTGAGGCCGCCCAGTGCGTTAAGCGTGTCGCGCACGGTCGGCATGTAGTCTTCGGGAAGCGCGCGGGCGTCGGTTCGCGGATAGGTGAGAACCTTGTGCTTTTCATAGAGCGCCTGCGCGATGGAAAGCGTCGTCTTGGCGGAATAGCCGAAGCGGCTGTTGGCCTCGCGCTGCAGGCTCGTCAGGTCGAAGAGCAGGGGCGAAAGCTGACGGGAGCGCTTCGAGGTCTCCTCGATCTTGCCCATGCCGTTGCGGCAGGCCGCGGCAATCCTGCGGGCCTCGTCCTCCGTCCAGAGGCGCTCGGCCTTGCGGTCGGGATCATCCTTGTCCTTGCGGAAGTTCGGGTCGATCCAGATGCCCTCGTATTCGCCCGCGGAGACGCCGAACACGGCGGAAACCTCCCAGTAGCCCTTGGGCACGAAGGCATTGATCTCCTCCTCACGCTTGACGACGATCGCGAGCGTCGGCGTCTGAACACGGCCGACGGTCGTCAGGAAGAAGCCGCCTTCCTTGGAGTTAAAGGCGGTCATGGCGCGCGTGCCGTTGATGCCGACAAGCCAGTCGGCTTCGGATCGGCAGCGGGCGGCGGCCTCAAGGGGCTTCATCTCATCGTCGGTGCGCAGATGACGGAAGCCCTCCTGAATGGCGTTCTTCGTCATGGACTGGAGCCAGAGACGCTTGACGGGCTTCTTGCTGCCGCAGGACTGCATGATGTAGCGGAAGATCAGTTCACCCTCGCGTCCCGCGTCGCATGCGTTGATGACTTCGGTCACGGCACGGCTTCGGATCTTCTTCGACAAAGCCTTGAGCTTCTCTTCGGACTTCTTGATCGGCTTGAGATCGAAGTAGGGCGGCAACACGGGAAGGTTCTTGAAGGTCCAGCGGCCGCGCTTGACATCAAACTCTTCGGGCGCAGTAATTTCGAGCAGATGACCGACGGCGGAGCCGATCACCATGTCGTCACGGACCCAGAAGTCGCCGTCGCGCGTGAAGCCCCCGAGAGCTCGCGCAATATCGCCTGCAACGGAAGGCTTCTCAGCAATGACAAGAGATAAGGACATACGATGCATCTCCATGACCGCAGTTATCGTGGAACCGGCGGGCACAGCAAACTGAAAACAAATGAATGGCGGCATGCGCCTGCGTTGGACATCATTATGCAACAGACGCCGCAGGGAATGCCCTCGTGCAAATATTCATAGCGTACCAACTACAGGCAGCCGGACTCAACTCCCTGCCAGACGCAGCTCGGCAAGAATGTCGTCCGAAGACTCGACAAGCCTCGCTCCCTGACGGATCAGCCTGTGACATCCCCTGGCGAAGGGAGAGTGGATGGACCCCGGCACGGCCATGACGTCCCTGCCCCAGTCGGCCGCCGTTCTCGCGAGGCTGAAGAGATGGGAGCCCGTGCCTGCATTGAGCGCCAGAAGCGCCTGCGCGGAGGCCATGCGGCAGCACGTCTGCAGCTCCCGCCCCTCGGGCGAGAATCCGAACCCCGGCGCAACGGCGGTCATGATGAGGCCTCCCTTGTCCAGAAGCTCGTGGAGAAGATCTCGTCCCTCGGACGGCCAGACCCTGTCGGGTCCGCAGGGCTGCCAGACGAGCGCCCTGCCGCCTGTGCGGAGCACGCTTGCGAGAAACACCGTCTCCGTTCCGGGAAAGTGCCCCGTCGAGAGCAGAAGCTCGTTGCGGGTTCCGAGCGCCTCGCCGAAAACCTCCGCATTGTACAGAGCCTCCCTGTCGGGGTGCGTGCTGCCGCCCACCGTAAGCACGGGCCTGGCGAGAAGGCCCGCGTCACCGCGGTACCAGAGAAGCACGGGCGCGGCGCCCGCCTCGATCATGAGGCGGGGATAGCGGGGATCGGCCAGCGTGATGAAGCCGACTCCCTTCGTTTCGGACAGCCACGACAGGATGCGTTCCGCCTCTCCGCTCGAATTAACCTCGCGGATCTCGCGCGCCGCCGTCTCGCCGGCAAGCTTCGTCAGGGTTCCCGACGAGGCGTCGAAAAGCGCCTCGACGCCGCCCGTCTGCTGCAGGAGCCTGAGGATCTCAGGCACCGAAAGCACAGTAAGCAGAGAAAGCTTGATCCAACATTCGGCCTCGCGGCCCGTTTCAGGCGTCATGTCCCTTCCCGTGGTGAATCCGCCCGCCCTCTTGAGTCCGGACGGCAGTTCTGATCTAAAATAGACGGTTTTACAAGTTCAACTCTTTCTAGGAGCGTCTCGTGGCTCTTCTGCCCATTATCCAATATCCCGATCCCGTTCTGGCTGCCAAGGCCGAGCCCGTCACCGAGTTCAACGACGAGCTCCGCAAGCTTGCCGCCGACATGGCCGAAACCATGTATGCGGCCCCCGGCGTCGGGCTCGCGGCCAATCAGGTGGGCAGCCTCAAGCGCATCGTGGTCATCGACATCACCGACGAGAAGAACAACCTTCTCGTCCTCGTCAATCCCTACATCAAGTCCCACACGGAGGAGCTTGCCGAATTCGAAGAAGGCTGCCTTTCCCTCAAGGGACTTTATGAAAAGGTGAGCCGCCCCGATGGCGTCACCGTGTGCGCCCAGGACCTTGACGGCAAACCTTTCGAAATCGAGGCCACCGGCCTTCTCGCCGTTTGCCTGCAGCATGAGCTTGACCACCTTGACGGCACGGTCTTCATCGACCATCTCAGCCGCCTCAAGAAGGACCGCGCCAAGACGAAGCTGCGCAAGCTTCGCAAGAACGACAAGCAGGCCTGAGCCTGAGCGGCGCAGGCCGCGTCAGGCAGGATGCCTGTGGCAGTGCTCCGCGATGAGCGCGCCAAGTTCGGGCACCAGAGCCTCGGGGAGCTGATGCCCCATGCCCTCGATCACCTCGAAGCGTGCGTTGGGAATCAGATCTGCGGTCTCCCTGCCTGCCGCAAGCGGCAGAAGCGGATCCGCCGTGCCGTGAATGATCAGCGAGGGCGCCGCCAGACGCCTGAGCTGCCAGGACCTGTCCCCACTCGCCAGAATGGCCAGCAGCTGCCGCGCCGTTCCGTCAGGATCGTAGTGCAGGCTCCCCAGCATGCTCTCGAGTTCCTCGCCCGACGGCTTGTACGCCGGCCCTGAAAGGGTGGTGAACACGCGGGCGAAGTAATCCCTCAGTCCTTCCTCCGTATTCAGATTGTCGGGCTTTCTCAGAAGAGTCCAGACCGCATTGAGACGACCGAATCCCGTTCTCGGGTTGCCCGAAGCGGAGGCGATCGACGTGAGCGATGCCACGCGATTGGGGGATTGCACGGCCGCCACCTGTGCGATCATGCCGCCCATGGAGATGCCGACGATGTGCGCCCTGCGTATCGACAGGTAATTGAGGAGGCGCTCCACGTCGAGCGCCATGTCCTCAAGCGCGTAGGCGCTCGTCACCTTTCGGCGCAGAAGCGCCTGCGCCACGGCTGAGGCCACGTTTCTTCCGTCCGCCTTCATGTCCGTGCAGCGGGAGCTCTCCCCGCAGTCGCGGTTGTCGGGCGTGATGACCTGAAAGCCTTCCCGCACAAGGTGTGCGATGAGGCTTGTCGGCCAGGCGGCGCTCGACATGCCAAGGCCCATGATCAGCACGACGGCGGGCGCATCCGAGGCGCCGTAGCGCCGGTAGGCCAGCTTGAATCCGTTGTAATAAAGTGCGTCCACGTCGTTTCTCTCTTTGCGCCTCTCTGCCTAAAGTACCGTACACTAGTACCATCATTGTATTTTGACACTTGAAAACGCTCCCCATCCAGCGTCGCCGGAGTCCAAACGTATGAAGATCATTTTTGCAGGCACGCCCGACTTCGCGGCCGTCGCGCTCAAGCACCTCATTGACGCGGGACACGAGATCGCCCTCGTTCTCTCGCAGCCCGACCGCCCGAGCGGCCGCGGCATGAAGCTCACTCCCTCGCCCGTCAAGAAGCTCGCCCTTGAGCACGGCATTCCCGTCATCACGCCGGTCACGCTGAGCCTGAAGAAGGCACCCGAAGAGTCCGCCCGCATTCACGCGGACCTCAAGGCCGTCGGCGCCGACCTGCTCGTCGTGGCCGCATACGGCCTCATTCTTCCGCAGGCTGTTCTCGACTGCGCCAAGGGCATCGGCCGCAACGGCGACATCCGCGCCATCAACATCCACGGCAGCCTTCTGACCCGCTGGCGCGGCGCCGCGCCCGTTGCGCGCGCCATCGAGTCCGGCGATGCGGAAAGCGGCGTCGTGCTCATGAAGATGGAGCTGGGCCTTGACACGGGTCCGATGATCCGCACCGTGCGCACGCCCATCACGCAGGAGGACACCTCCGACACGCTCATGATGCGCCTGGCCGAACTCGGCGCAGAGCTCCTCGTCGAATCCCTCAGGACGCCGGACGAACTCGACTGGACGCCCCAGCCCGAGGAAGGCGTCACCTATGCCGAGAAGCTTCTGAAGACGGAAGCCGTCATCGACTGGACCCTTCCCGCAAAAGTCCTCGCCAACAAAGTTCGCGCATTCAATCCCTTCCCGGGAACCGTATTCGACAAGGACGGCGTCCCCGTCAAGATCTGGCAGGCCGAAGCGCTCGAGCTCTCTGGTCGTCCCGGCGAAGTGCTCGACACGACGAATGGTCTTGTGATCGCCTGCGGCGAAGGCGCTCTTCGCGCCACGGTTCTGCAGAAGCCCGGCAAGCCCAAGATGGCCTTCGGTCCCTTCCTTCAGAGCCTGCCCTTTACCGTTGGTGAGGTCGTCAAGTGAGCATCGCCGCGTCCGCGCCGCACAAGCAGGCGCCTTTTTCCAAAATCGTGAGCGCCGTCGCCTCCGCACGCACGCAGCTGCGCGCAGGCGCCTCGCTCAACTCCGTCATCCGACCTGCGCTTCTCAACGTCCCGCTGGAAAGCCGTCCCGCCGCACAGGCGCTCATCTATGAGAGCGTGCGCCGCTGCGCGAGAACGACCGCACTCGTCGGACTGCTTTGCAGCCGCCAGCCCTCGGCCGAGGTGCTCTCCGTGCTCGAGACCGCCTTCGCCGCCTTCTCGCTCGGCAGAATATGCTCCCTTTGCAGATTCGCGTCCACCATAGCAATGATGGCTTCATCGCGGGAAAGGTCACGCACAATCGCCGGAATGAGCTTCAGCCCCAGCCTGCGGCAGGCATGAACCCGCCTGTGACCCGAAATGATCTCGTACCTCTGATCTTCCTTGATTCGCGCAACAATGGGCGACTGCACCCCGATCTCCTCGATGCTGTTCATCAGCTTCTGCATACTCTCGTCATCCAATACCTTGAACGGATGCCCCGGAAACTCATCAATGTATTCCAGCGGAATTACACGGACTTTCTCTTTCTTCGGCTCGTCCTTTGAGGGATTGGAGGAATAGTTCGGTTCATTCGCCATGCTTCCACCCGCCCTTTCTGCTCTTTCTGCGCTTGTGTTTTCTGAATCGCTCAGACACACGGATGGCATCATAGCCGTAAACAGAGATAGCAATCGCGGAACACACCACGCGGAATAGGTCGAAATCTACGACTTCATCGTTGGACAGATCCTCTATGTCCGTATGCGAAGTTCCGTTCCCGAGGTCATAAGCAATGCAGTAGAAAAGATAGTCGTTCTCGGAAAAAGCACGGAAGTCAATGTCAAGATAGGAGATACTGCTCTTTCCCACGGCATTGTCCGATGCAATCCACAGGCTTTCGGTTGCGGTAAGGACAAAAAGCTGCGCGATGAGACTTTTATCGTTCCCACGCACTCGGTGGAGCGCTTTCTGAAATCTTATACGGTGTTCCCTGTCAAGAAAACAGGTTTTTGCCATAGTTGCCCGTTCCGCAGCGAGGCGAAGTCGATAGTGGAACACATTGTCCTTAACATTGGCAAAGCAGGTGTTCAGAATCTCGGCAAAAGTACAGGTGTGCGCTTTTACTCTCTCAGCCATACAGCAGCACTCTTTAAGAGAACACTTGCCTTCGCTTACATAACGGCAGTTAGAGCATCGGCAGGACTGCACGGCATACGGAAAGCCGGTGTCCTCGTTTCGTTTTCGGTGGGCAACGCAGATCAGGTCTGTCAGCGTCAGCCCGGTTGGGTTCATTTCAATGTACATTCAGTTCCTCCTTAGATTTTAATTTTGGCAATAAAAAAAGCCACCTTCATTGACCGCGAAATTGCGGTATAAAGATGGCTTGATTTCGGATATTCAGTTGTGTCAGGCGGGAAGCAGATCAAGAAAACGGCTGAGCAGGTTAAATACGCCCACATATTCTTCGCTGTTCTCAAGGGTGCATCCCTGTGACTTCAATGCAAGACGGCGTTCATTCAGAATCCCGATGGCGGTTCTGACCTGATAGCCGGTAAGTTTCATGCGATAAACGGATTCATAATTCTTTTTCATGTGTGTCCCCTGCCTTTCTTCACCTATATTATATAGGAAAGCAAGGGGATTTGCAAAGGTATGATGTCGCTGTGCGGCAATGCGGACAAAACGCACCCATTTTTCTTTGAGCGAAATTTTCTCGACACAGTATCCGTATTGTTCAGCTTCCTGTTTGTAACGGAGGAAAGAATGATCCAATGAAAAGCCAAGAATCTCTTCTATCCGCTCAAAGGAAAATTGAATACACCCACTTCCGTCGCCGGAAAGGAATCTCCAAAGCGGCTCATATTTGCTCAATGAAATCACCTCCGAATCAAAGAAAATTACCCCGAAAGGCGAATGACTGTAAACAGGTAGTGGTCAGTGCCAAATGGTCTTTTCGGCGGTATTTCGCCTGATTAACAGTCATTCGGGTAATGAATGCGATTACCAGTTATTTGCGCGCATTTTCAGCCCAAATGTCGTGAGTTCAAGTCATATAGACTCCAAAAAAGTTGCACTGTTTTGCAAACATCATTTTTGCTCCGAAAATAGCAAAAAACCCTTGAAATTCAAGGGTTTTTCGCTAAGTTGCTTTTTTGTAGCATCTTGATGTGTATGATTGACCAAATAGCTATATCGAAAAATCCCCATTTTATATGCTTTTCAGCCGCTTGGACCATTATAAGAGTTGTAACAGAGTGTCAGTCCTTTATTTCCCAATGTCCGCTTCTGCTCGCACCGATATATTCAAGCAATCCCTGCTTTTTCAACTTCTTGATATGATACCTGATGCCGTCTTCCGTTATTTCAACCATCCGAGAGATGGATTTCACCGTGATCTTTGGGTTTTCTCTGATGATAGACAAAATCCTGTTCTCTATATCTGAAGTAGTTTTGGTGGTAGTTTTGGCGGTAGTTTTGGTGGTAGTTTTCATTACATCCGGATCATACGGCAAGATCACAGTAATAAAATTGTCAGTGATCCTGAAAACATCTCTTCCGTATACTTCCGTAATCTTATTGATTCCGAAGCCGGATTGCTCGACATATTCCAGATCACGAAGAATGCGCATCAGCTCGGGGCATCTCGGCTTGCTACAGCCTTCATAAAACTCTTCCAACGACAGTCCCTCCGGCAATCCGCCTGTTGAAATGATTTCAATTCTGTCATCGAAAACATACACGGCAGGAGAAACCTTACTGCTCCAATCATTATGTGCTATGGCATTAAGAAAAGCCTCTCTCAAGCAACGAGCATCAAGTAAACGTTTATCTTTTCGCATTGCGCTGCCGTCCAATACGCTTTTTGTAATGTTTATGACATCAAGACGCGCAATGACTTTGTCAATTGCCATCAGCAAACAAATATAACCATACTCACTTTTTTCAACGAGTTCGCTTTTATTTGTTCCGGCGAAACGAACCACTTTTATGGAAACATCGTTATCATCAGCCAAAAGACCTGCTAAGAGATTATACTTTCCATCGCGATTTCTTAAATGATAGTTCTTGTCGAAAGTTTTTTCGTTAATATGAAAACCTTTTGCCAAATAGTAGTTCTTTAGCATCGAAAACGAAAGCGCTTGATTATAGTTTTCAATATCAACGATGCTTTCTTTTCCTATTTTCAAAGTTGCGATATATGCTCGTGATATTTCATCCTCCGTCATGCTGCGGCAGGTGGTACCAATCCGCATGAAGCAACCATTGGCACTGCGACCGTATTTCCTGATATAGTAAAGTGCATTTCCTTTTTGCACTTTTATCTCTATCACATTCTTCCCGTCAATGAACTTCGTACCAAGTTCGATCAGACTTTGCGGATTGGGTAAAATCTGTGTGGTAATAATATCCGCAATGCGTTTCTGCGTTTCATCAAGATTGTTCACCCCGATTACCGTTCCGTCATCTTCAACGCCGATATAGATCGTGCCGTCAAAGCTGTTTAGGAATGCGACGATTTCCTTGGGCAAGGTATCATTCAATATTCTCTTTAATTCAACTTTTTCGGTTTCCTGAAAAATCATCATCGTTCCCCCTTCTTTGGAAATCTGCATTTTCATTATACCACATTTTTGATGTCGTTTCAACCGTTATATTCGTTATTTTGAAAAAAAGGCCCCATTCTCTTGCTTTTCCGCAAAAAAGAGAACGCCATAGCTGTCAGCATTCTCTTTTCGCTTGTTTTCTAAAGCTCCTCTGTAATGGAGAAGCCGCCCTTCAGGACGATATGAATCGTGTTCTTTTTATTAACCCGGATACACTCAACGAGCGTTCTGATCTGGCTGTCACTGAAGGAGGTCTGCGCCATATCGCAGGTTGTCAATGCCTGCTCCAGTTTTTCAATTTCGAAACGAGTGAAATCATCACTGTGTACCTGCTTGTTGGCAAGTGCCAGTTGCTCACGCAAAACTGCGAGCTCGGAGTTTTTTATATTGATTACCTCAAGATACTTGTTCTTGTCACCCTGCGTGGTGCTGAATCCGATCATTGCCTGATCCATCTCATCGTTGACGCGTTCTATGTTTTTTTGAATCGCATAGGCGTCCAGAATTTTCTCGTTTCCGGTAATCGCATACGACAGATTTGACTTAATCAACTCCAACACTTCATCCCGGCAAGCCGCCGCGTTGCACAACCCTTTACAAATTGCCTGATGGAGCCTGCTCTCTTCTACCGTTATGGAGTCGCGGCAGATTCGCGTTCCGTGTTCGATCCGATTGATACAACGCCAAACGATTTTCTTTTGTCCGCCAACCATCCATGTTTTTCGTCTGTAAGGAGTCCCGCACTCACCGCAGATCAATTTTTCCGACAGCGCATATTTTCCGCTGTACTTTCCCTGTTCGGTGATTGTTTTGGAGGACACCTTTCGCTTACTTGATCGTCGGGCAAGCTCCAATTGCACACGCTGGAAATCATCGCGCGATATGATAGGCACATGATTATTCGTAATCAGATACTTCGGCATTTCGCCGTGATTGACCTTTGTTTTCCGGCTGATACAGTTATCGATATATGTTTTTTGGAGCAGCATATCCCCGCAAAAGCGTTCATTGGTCAGAATATGCCTGATGCTTTCCTTGTTCCATGAAACCGTGCCGTTGAAGGCTTTTGCTCCGTTTTCAATCAAGGATGCCCGTATTTGATCCAGACTTTCTCCCGCAAGATACTTGTCATAAATCAGCCGAACTGTTTCCGCCCCCTCAGGTTCGATTTCCGGCTCACCATCTGCGCCTTTTCTGTAACCGAGAATATTGTATCGGAATTTGAACGTACCGGATTTCATTCTCTGCTGGATTCCCCACCGCACATTGGCGCTGATATTTTCGCTTTCCGCCTGAGCCAATACGCTGTGAATACCGATAAACATCTCGCTGTCCGCCTTCATGGAATCAAGATTCTGCTCCTCAAAGAACACGCCGATTCCCTGCGCTTTCAGTCGTCTGACATAGCTCAGACTGTCTACGGTATTTCGTGCGAATCGGGCGACGGACTTGGTCAGAATCATATCGATTTTTCTTTTTTTGCAGTCCCGCATCAATCGCTGAAACTCCGGACGTTTCTCAGCTTTCGTCCCAGTAATCCCTTCATCGGCATAGATACCGGCAAAGCGCCAATCCGGATTTTTGGCTATGTAATCGGTGTAATAGGTAATCTGCGCCTGATAGCTGTCAAGCTGTTCGTCGCTGTCCGTGGATACCCGGCAGTATGCCGCCACCCTCACAAGCGACCGCTCCTTTTCGCGTGCCGTAAGCAGAGGATTGGCCTCTATCTTTGTCACCACTTTTCTTTCAGCAAGCATTTTGCACCTCCGTACTTCTTATCTCCGCTCCGTTTTTCAAAATTACCGTAACCGTTCCATCGATATTTGCCCGAAAACCCTTGCAGATCAATTTCAGATAATCAACATCGAACTTTCCGTCATAACTCTCAAAGGCAGCTTTCAAAAGCTCGGTATATGCTTCTGCCGGGTTCTCATCACAGCAAGAAAACCGAAGCCTCGCCGCCGTCAGAACAGTCTTCTTCACCACGCCGAACGGAATGTCTGTCGCTTCCAAAAGCCGTAAGACTTCATTTTCCTGCTTTGTTACTTCAACGGTCGGGTGATAGAAATCTTTTTCATCATATACACATTCAATCTGCACCGGATCGTTTTTGACTCTCATAAAGCATTCTCTGATTTCATCCGTGATGACATCGTCGGAGATGTACACTGCCGCCTTACATCCGCATCGGCAGAGCCATTTCTCGCGCGTTTTCCATTTCCCTTTCCGCTGCATTTTCCCACCGCAATTCCCGCACAGTAAAACGCCGCGCAGATACTCGATTTCCGCCGTTCCCTCCAGCTTGTGTGCGCCCTTTTGATTCTTGTCCCTGTTCACAGCATCAAAAAGCTGTCGGGATACGATGGGCGGATATGTCT
>ERZ779851.3244-NODE-3244-length-11102-cov-2.431610_pt1 | contig 11102 bp, 8 predicted proteins | sample MGYA00511094_ERZ779851 | MGnify/ENA primary metagenome ERZ779851 (study PRJEB29588, sample SAMEA2155512) | human gut metagenome | biome: human gut; feature: human-associated habitat; material: faeces | place: Denmark | collected 2008/2010 ... | reverse complement strand
GAAGAAAATCGTGAACATCGTTATCGGATAATATTCAATACCCAAAAGAAGCCGGGAATTCAGTTTTCCGGCGTCTTTTTGGCATTAGGAACGATGAACAGCACACTACACGTTCCAATCACTCCCAGTCCTAAAAGCAATAAACGCACATGCCAGTTCTCGAAAGCCACGAAAGCTGAAATAGAAATCATGGTCCACATACAGACAATCGACACCGCCTTTGTTTTCCACCCGACTCCTTTACGTTCTTGAAAACGCTTCAGGTAAGGTCCCAACCATTTCGAACGGTGTAAAGCATCATGTAATCGTTTCGAACTATTATAGAACAACCACGAACTTAACAACAAAAAGGGAGTAGTCGGTAATCCGGGAACAAAAATGCCAATAATTCCCAGTACCACGGAAATACAACCGATGATAATATATATCGCCTTTTTCATCCATGAATAAAGACCTGGGGTCGATCGGACGTGTGGCTTGAGAAAAACCACTGGTTTTCTCTGAAATCATCTTGACCAACTTGTCCGTCTTGGTGTCAATGACGGCTACATCTGCTTGTTTGTAATTCTCAGGGCTTGTCCAACCTCCCACCATCTGGCTTAGACCAGCAAACACATATCCGTCACGCTCAATCATGATTCCGATGTCCGGATTATTATCTTGAATACCCAAAGAGGTCAGGTTGATCTCTCCTGTCTTCTGCATCGTTTCGGGATTAAATATGTAAATCAGTCCTAGTCCGGCAAGCGATAGATAGGCTTTTGTGGAAGATAGTTTGACAAGATTGTTGGCACTGTTATTGGCAGGCAATTGCAAGCTTCCCTCTCTTTGTAAAATTCCATTCGTGCGACGGTATTTAATCAGTTCGTTTTTGTCCATTGTCAAATGATAGCTTGGGAAGACATAGACTTCCTGACCTATTATCATAGGATAAGAACTGCCAAAGGGAACATTTATACCATTGTTGTTATTGGTAGCCATCGTCTTGCCTAATACAGGCTCATCAATGAGTTGCATATAAACCGTTCCATCCATACCTGTTGCATTGGGTAGGGCTGTTGTTAGGAGAATCTTTCCCGAACCTCCTGCAATAGGATTGTCCGGATCATTCTTGTCACATGAGTTAAGGCACAATGCAGCGAATATCGCTGCTACAAAAAATACATTCTTTTTCATTTCTTTTTTTGTTTAATGATTGTTAATTTGTTACTTAAATACGTATCTGAATCTGATAGTGAAGCTACGTCCGGGTAAAGGACGGTTAAACTCGCTGATCATTTTTGTATCGGTCAGGTTGTTTATTTTTCCCATAATGAAGTAGCGCCCATTGCCAAAGCTTTGCTCAAAGCCTATATTGCACGAGAGGGCTCGAGGTATGCGATGCTGCTGGAATTGGCTTTGTTCGAAGTCGTACAGATATTCTTCCACAAATGAAGCATCGGTGAATATGCGCGTATTCATCCCGCTGCCTCCGAACAGATTTTCTTTGTGAAACTCCAATCCTGCGTTTGCCATCAGATAGGGTATATTGGGCATACGGCTACCTTTGGTAGGGTTGGCAACAATTGTATTTTGTTCATACTTACGCACATCTCGCAGATCTTGGTAAGTGGCGTTCACATAGCCATAGAGCCACCGTGTCATGTCGGCTTTCACCTCTGCTTCCATACCAAGAGTCCGCATCTCGCCGAAGTTCTGATACTGCGACTGCAAGAATCCGCCCGTAAAGCGAATCATGTCTTTGAGATGCATATAGTATCCGTTCAGTTCAATCTGTAAGTTAGAGGAGGCTTTTCCAGTTAAATCGAATAACATTCCTATGTTGACACTTATATTGCGTTCGGGAGTGAGATTGCCGGCAGGAGCTATCACGTATCCATCACCCAACAGTTCCTCTTCCGATGGAAGCCTTACATCATATCCGAACGAAGCTTTTGCCATCAGACTGGGTGTGATGCGGTAGCGAAGTGCATTGCTGATGCCGAAATCATTCTTGTGTGTGTCTATATCCTCTGCTGTCTTTACCAGGACACTTGCCATCCGCGTTTTCATCGAGTAGTAGTAATACTTGACGTTGAAAGAGTTAAGGAACTTATCGTTCGAGGTGCGATAGTCGTAATTCAAGCCTGCCACCCAACTGAACATATTGCTTGGAAAGTCGGTACGATAACCTATGACCTTGTCCTTCATCCCATCACGAGGGTTGGCATGAGCGTATTTCAGCAAAGAGTTGAAGTTTACCGAATGGTTCTCATTGACAAGATAGTTGAGATTCAATTTGTGCTGCAATTGATGCTTTTCATTCGTCAATAATGAAGCCCATTTGCCGATTTCGCCGCCGAATTCGGAAACTGCCGGATAATGCGTTCCATCCCAATGTGTGCGGTGCGAGGCGGTATCGGCAAAATGATAGTCGGTATAGATATCCCCCAGCTGCCAGTCCAAGTCCAGGCCGTCTAAGAGGAAGTTTTCTTTCTCCATCTTATTGGCGAAAATAAAGGCGTTGGAATGGCTGTGTGCATGCCGGATGTTCGATTCTATCCCCTGTATATCTTTGTAAGTATGTATGAAAACGGGTTCAAACTCCACCAAGTCAAACCACCACTTCCGTGCCTTAAAGCTACCGCCGATGACTGTTTTTTTAAACTTGTCGTGATCGCGGGTTATAGTAAGCCCCTCTTGAAAAGGAGACTTCATCTTGTAGTCGTTGTCGGCATAGGTATAAAAACCTCCCAGCCCGAACTCGATTCCTTTTGGGGCAATGTTCATCTTGCTCACAACGGATGCATTGTGCGTATTGAAACTGCCGTAAGAATAGTTCACGTCCAAATATTTAGGCGGATACTCTTTGATGACAATATTGACCGCACCACCTACGGCAGAACCTCCGAACTTGGCAGGGACAACTCCTTTGTATATCTCGATGCGGTCGATCATTTCGACCGGAATATCATTGATGTCGATAAAATCGGAATTGTCGTTCATCGGATTCCCGTCAATGAAAAGCCCGATGCGTTTGCCTTCCAGTCCGCGCACCGATATGCGAGAGGTACTGCCCGTTCCACCCGTGGCACGCACGGTGATTCCGGCGGTTTTTGCCAGAATGTCTTGTACATTGTTAACCGTTCCTTGTATCTGGTTCATGCTGATAACGGATATGGGCATGGCCTGCTCCCGTAACTTACGGGCTTCGCTCTTACCCATCACTACCACCTCGTCCAACGATTTTGCTTCGGCTTTCAGGCGGATGATGATTTTTTTCCCTCTCTCTTTACCCACCGTGAGCTTGCGGGTTTGCGTGTGGTAGCCTATAAACCTTACAGTAAGCGTATAAGTGGCTGCGGGAACATCGGAAAGTAAGAACTCGCCATGCCCGTCTGTCACAATGCCCTTTTTCAGCTCTTCGATGAAGATGGTTGCGCCGGGCAGTGGTTCTTCGCCTGCATTGTCGATGACCACGCCTGCAATCCGTCCTCCACCTGTTTGGGCGGACACGCTGATACCTGTGAGCATCAGCGTGAAAAAGAAAAATAATACTTGCTGCTTCATTGTTTCTTGTTATGAATATTAAAGAGCAGAATCGGGTGCTTCGGGCAAATCTCCGGGATTCGGACTCGGTTTAGCCGATCCGGCCTCGCTTTCACGTATCACCACATGCTGTACGTTTTTTGCCTGATTGCGCATTTCGAGTTTGGGAAAAAACTGAATGCGTGGTGTTTTGAGAGTTTCGGCGGTAACGGCTTTTTCCGTTTCCACGCGTTTCCCGTTGGATACAACCTTAAATGACCCGAGGTTGGCCAGGTCAACGGTTCTGCCGCTGAGCATCTCTTCACGTACGATTTTCGCCAAGGCGGTGATGGCTGACCGCACGTCGGCACGGCTCAGGGCTGTGGCATTGACAATCCGATCCTCTAGCTGCTTGGTGGTAATCTTGTCTTGTGCAATGGGAGAGGCGTAATACATGGTTTTGCCCTTGTGTTTACCGATGCGCATCTCTTCTTTTTTTACGTTGTATAGTAACATGACTTTTGATGTTTTTGATGGTTATACTTTGAATAATTTTGCTGTTCTACTTAAACAGCTTCAGTAAACGGCTTTGATCGCTCCATTGGAACGTCTTTCACCGTTTAACTTAAACGATTCCGATTGCTTAAGTCCGCATTCTCTTTAACTGCTGTCGTATGTCTTCTTCATAATCTTTTCAAATTTTGTTTATGGTTATTAAAATGGTGTGGATCTCAAAAGCAGTATTTAGCCTTTGCCCATACTTCCGAATTGTGCTTATACGGGCCGAACATACCCTCGCTTCCTCCGAACCAGTCGTAGCCTGCCAAGAGGTGGATGTGGTCGTTCAGGGCATAGTCAGCCGTGAAACGGCTGAACCAGCCCTTGTGGTTGAGGTCGAAATAGGTGAAGTCGGAAAGCTGTAAGTTGCTGTCCAGTAACTTCTTCGACACGCAGAGCGTAAGGAGCGAATTATGGCGGGGCTGTGCGACGTAGCTTTCGTACTTGAAAATACTCTCGGAAGAGAACTGAGCCATCACTGTCCATTCATGAGGGGCATACCAGTCGGCCCCCACCAACCAATTGATGGTGTTGAATCCTTTTTGAGGGGTGGAGGCGGCTTGCTGTATGTAGCTGAAATGCTTCCCGAGGTTGAAGGCCGCTTCGCCGCGCAGCACGAACTGTCCCAAGGGCTTTGAGACATCGCCTCCGACGAATCCCATGCGGTAGTATCGGGGCGAAACCGTAAGTTGGGAGCCCGATGGTTTGTACTCGATGACGGGCATCTTGTTCCACGTATGCAGCGCGGCAAGCGAGAAGTCTACCCCCGGCAGGGCGAAAGAGAGCCTGCCCCCGTATTCTACGTTGGAGAGGCGTAGCTCGGGGCGGCTTCCCTCCGCGTCCCAGACAAGGGACCGGGGTGTTTCTTTAGGCAACACGCTCCACGGATTGGCGGCATCGGTGGGCAGCTTGTATCCTTCGAAAGTGGGAACGGCAAGCAGTTCGAGCTTTATCTTGTCGTTGAAGACGAAGAACCGCAGGGCATTGACGGGCATGCGGATGTCGTCGTAGTCTTGCGCCAAGAACTCGGTCATATCCATGGGTGAGACGAGGTCGGTGATACGTACGCCGTCGGCCGCACCCCAGATGACAAGTTGTCGCCCGAGACGAAAGCCCCAGTGCTCCTGCCGATGGTCAAGGTATGCTTCCCGCAGTTCAAAGCCGGTGCGCTCTTTCAGCAAGGCGTTGTAGGTAGCGTTGAACGAGACGAAGAGCGAAGAGCCTGCGAAGTTTTTGCCGACCTCGCCCCTGAGTCGGGTACGGGAAGACATCCAATCGTTCGGCTTTTCGGAGCGGAAGGCGTGGTAGGTGTCGACAAGGCCTTTGAGCTGCCACGACGATTCGCCCGCTCCTTGTCCCCAAACTCCATGCACGGGGCAAAACAGAAAGACCGAGAGGCAAAGCCCCGCGGAAAGACGATTGAACGCTTTCATCAGAACCTGCCTTTCTCTAACGTGGTCACGTTAAACTTGCTCTCCTCCATGGGAATGTTGTACGTCGGATTCTTGATTTCGAGAACCGTCTGATGCTCGGTTTGCACGTTGGTCATGTGCATCTTCCGGGCTACCCAGAAGCCCTCTACCTTGGCAATATCCGACATCTCGAGACGACGGTGCAGCTTGCCCATCTTGTCGTAATATTCCACCCTGACAGGTATCAGACAGTCCTGACGTATCAGGGCCGTTTTCCTGGAGTAAATATCACGCTTGTCCTTAGGCAAGGATTCCAGTTTCCAGCACTTCTGTCCGTCGACGGTTTCTTCGCCCAGGAGCGTGTGCGTATCCTCGTCCACGTTGCGGCTGCCCATGTCGTCGTAGGTAAAGTCGCTACCCATAAAGTAGTCTTGCTTGGCAGACGAACCGCTGATACGGCGCGTTTTCTTTATGGCGGGCAGATAGAGCCATTTGTCATCGTCCTTGTTTAGCTCATCATAATCCCACGTCAAGAAGCCCGTCCCCTTTACATCGCCGGGATATTGGAAGAACATGATGCTCTTGCGGTCTTTCTTTTCTTTGCCCACATCGATGGAGTAGGAAATGAGCTTGCGTTCGCGCACCGCTCCGCGTTTGTTGATTAACGTCATAACCATTTCAGACCGACGGGTATCGCCGTCGGGACGGTCTTTTACCTTTTGGGCAATCTCTCTGCCCGTTTGTGCGCATGTTGTGGCAGCGAACCCCACCACAAGCATGGCTACTACTGCGATTGATCTCTTCATTTGTCCTTTTTCTTTATAATTGATTCTGATTGATTCGATTTATATTCCGGTCTCCTTCTGCCGTGCTACCATGCGGGCAAATTCGCCGTTTCGGGCAAGCAGTTCGTCGGGTGCTCCTTGTTCTGCGACGGTTCCGTCTTTCAGCACCACGATATGATGAGCGTTGGCAACGGTGCGCATACGGTGTGCGATGATGACGACGGTCTTGTTCTTGATCAACTCCGATATACCGGCCTGTATCAACGTTTCGTTCTCTACGTCCAGACTTGCCGTTGCTTCGTCCAAGAGGATGACAGGAGCATCTTTGAGAAGCGCACGGGCAATGGATATGCGTTGGCGTTCGCCTCCCGATAGCGATTCTCCGTTTTCGCCTATCAAGGTGTCGTAACCGTTGGGCAGCCGGGCGATGAACTCATCGCAACGGGCAAGACGTGCTACCGCTTTCACCTCTTCCTCGGTAGCGTCTTTCTTCCCGATTTTGATGTTGTCCATGACGGAAGCGTTGAAAAGCAACACGTCCTGAAAGACTACGGCATAGTTTTTCAAGAGCATTTCGGGATCTATTTTTGAGATGTCCCGTCCGCCAAGTGTGATCTTTCCGCCATGAATATCCCAAAAGCGGGCAGCTAATTTTGCCGAAGTGCTTTTGCCTCCCCCCGAAGGTCCCACAAGTGCCGTTACTTTGCCTTGCTTGGCAGTGAAAGAGACGTTGCGCAGCACCTGCTTGCTTGTCTCGTAAGCAAAATCGACCTTGTCAAAACAGATGTCGTAACCCTCTACCGTGCAATCCTCATCGCCTTGCTGTGCGGGCATGTCGTTCATCTCACGTATGCGGTCGATACGCACATCGAGTAGTATCAGTGTCGCCATATGGTTGAACACGTCCATGATGGGGTTGTAGATGCTGGCTACAACGAGCAGGAAGACCAAGTAAGTGAACATGTCGATGCTGCCCAAACCAAGTAAATAAGCTCCCGCAATGATAACGCTTGCCAAACCAAGTTTCAGGATAGACTGTGCACTGCCCACAAGCCCCGCTCCGAGAAATTCGCCTCGCTGCAGAGTGGCTTCATATATCTCGAGCTGTTTGTCTAAACGGTCGCAATAGGCTGCCTCTCCGTTGTACGATTTAATCTCCTGCGCCGCTTCAAGCCCTTCCTGTATCTGCTCGGTCGTATCACGCCTTACGTGATAGTACTCCTTATTAGCTTTATCCATAAGCCTTTTTCCTAAGAAGATGACCGTTGTCGCTACCGGTACGACCCCAAAGAGAGCAAGGGCCAGTTGCCAGTTGTAGAAGAACATCCCGGTGGCAATCAAGATAATGCTGATGACAGAGGCGAAGAGTTGTGGAACTGTGTGAGAGAAGAGGGTTTCCAACATGTTACAATCCTCCATCATCGTAGCGGTGAGATCCGAAAGATTCTTTTCTCCGAAGAAAGCCAAAGGCAATTTACGCAGCTTCTCGGCAATGCCAATACGACGGTTGGCACTCTCGGTATAGATTTTCGTGTAGGTGCTCTTGTACTGTATCATCGCAATCACAAAGAGTACCGTCATAAAACAGAGAGCCGTCAGCACGTAGTACCAGAGCCCGTGCGTCGTGCTGTTCCCGGCTTGGATAACAGGGTGCAGGTAATCGGTGATGAACAGAAAGATGAAGATTACCGGCAGCATCAGTGCCAGGTTGAGAAAAAGAGAAGCTATAACCCCTTTTATAAAGGTCTTTGCCCCGTCTTCCGATAAGGTGAATCTGTGTTGAAAATATTTACTAATATTCATAATGTTGTCTCCTGAGGTTTATACCGTCCATGTCACGGTTCGTTGATATTCATTCCACATGCTGTTATAGATGCCGTTTCGGGCTATCAACTCGCTGTGTGTGCCTTCTTCGGCAATCTTGCCTTGTGCTATCACCAGTATCTTGTCGGCATCCTGTACGCTAGTCAGATGATGGGCGATCATCAACACTGTCTTTCCTTTTCTCAGCTCGTGCAGGGCTTTTTGTATCAGGTGTTCGTTTTCGGGGTCGGCAAAAGCTGTTGCTTCGTCCAGGACAACAATCGGCGCATCTTTCAAGATGGCCCGGGCCAAGACAATGCGTTGCTGTTCCCCTCCCGAAAGGAATGTTCCATCTACTCCTATCTTCGTGTTCAATCCGTTGGGTAGCCGGTCGATGATCTCCCGACTTTGGGAAAGGTCTATGGCACGTTGCACGGCTTCATCACTCGCTGCCGGATTACCGTATTTGATGTTCTCCAGCAAAGAGGTCTTGAAGAGTTTTGTATTCTGGAAGACGAAAGCGATGTGGTTCATCAGGTTGTCTTTGGCAATGTTTTTCACATTTATTCCGCCAATCGTCACACTACCTGCTGATACGTCCCAAAAGCGGGGAATGAGTTGGGCAATGGTGGTCTTCCCTCCTCCCGATTGCCCCACAAGGGCAAAAGTCTTCCCTTCGGGGAGGTGGAAGCTGATACCGTCTACGGCATTTTGACCGGCATTGGGATAGGCAAACGAAACGTTCTCGAATGTCACATCGCAAGCGGTGATTTTCTCCGGATTTTCGGCTATTGGGAGTGGTTCGCTACTCGTCAGGTTTTCCACCCGGCTTATGGCTTGATCTGCCAGAAACATATCTTGTTGCAGATACATCACTTTCATCACATTGGTTGCTATCACCGGAGTAATCAGCACATACAGGAACATATCGGTGATGATGGGGGCAATGTTTTCGCTTTTGTTGCCGATAAGCAATATGACTACGGGGACAAGTAGGAAAGCAAAGCTATTGATGGCCACCGTGTAGAGTGACATCGGCTTTTGCCAACCCAGCGTGTATTTGGTAACTAAATCCCGGTAGGCGATGATGCTGTCGTAAAAACGTTTGAAAGAGAATATCGTTTGCTGGAACACTTTCACCACCGAAATACCACGTACGTATTCCACCGCTTCGCTGCTCATATGCTCTTGTGCTCCGAGGTATTCATTTTGGAACGCCTTCTGAGCAGTTGTATTCATCCGTGTCATGATGAAGACAGCCGCCGTGAGGGGGATCAGGCACGCCAGACCAAGTTGCCAGTTGAAGACGAAGATCAATATTATAACCGACAGCGGGGCTATAAAACTCCCCGCCAGGTCGGGCAAGAGATGTGCGACAAACGTGTGGGTTTCAGAAGCATTTTCATCAATAATCTTACGCATCTGTCCGCTGGTATTCCGGTCGAAGAAGCCAAGCGGCATCTGCATGATTTTTCTCATAGCCGTACGTCGCATATTGGTTTCTACCCGGAACGCCGCTAAGTGCAAAAGCATCAGCCCGGCAAAGTAAATGACAAGGCCGGCAACGGCTGTGCCTACCGCCCACCATGCATAGACGTTGATAGGGATTCCTGAGGCAACGCTGCCAGTCAATAGTAGCGAGCGTACGATAAGCCAAATGAAGATGAACGGCATAAGCGAGAGCAGACCGCTTAATCCCGACAGTGTCAGGGCTATGGGCATAAGCACCTTGCGTTTGCCCATGTAAAATTGAAGTTTCTTTAATGTATTCACTGCATCCTCTGTATCATGAGGTTTGCCAAGGATCACATTCTCAAACACTACCACTGTGTCAGATCCGATCACAATTGTTCCGTCGGCACTATCTTTCATAGTGCGGATAACAGAAGCTGCTTTATCCGAAGCCAGCTGTTTTACTGCCTCTCCCGGATTGTCTGAGATACGATTCTCATCACCTGATGCAGGCAGCACTTCAAAATCCACGCCAGCCCGTTCCAACAGTTCTTTTCGTCTGGGTGAAGCAGATGCCAAAATAATTTTTCTCATAATAACCTCTTCTTTCCTGTCATAGTATACCTTGTATCTTTTTGGTATGCAACTGCTTTCATTAACTCTTTCCATAAAATTTCGCTTTTCTTTTTATCTGAAAAGTATTAAAATAACAATAACCTATAGCTGAATAAAATGGTGTCAGGAGTAAAAGATATTTTTATCCTGACTCGCTGTCAAAAATAGGAGAATATCAGAAAGGAGTTTATGATTATCATGGCTAAAATTAATAAATACTGGGGATATGTTGCAATAGGTGCCCTTACAGCAGCTGCTGCCGGTGCTGTAGCTGCCCTTATTGCCAAAAAAGGATCCTGTAAAGAGGATTTTGATTTTGAAGATGACTTTGATGATTTCGATCTGACTGATGAAAAGGAAACTGCTAAGGAAGATCAGGAACCTGCCGAAGATTTCCAGTCCTGGGAACATACAGGCGAACAGTCTGCAACAGATGACACCGAAAGCGAAGAAGCTGAAGAAGCTGCTGATACAGACGATTCTGAGAAGTCTTCCGATAAAGCTGCTGAAGTTGAGATTAAAGATGCAGAAGAGGAAGAAGATGCCGATGAACCCGAGAATTTTGAAGAGACTATGGACGCTGCATCTGAATCTGAAGAATAAACGTTACCGTTCACAGTAACGTAACCAAAAAGGAATGTTACTTCACGATTATACAATCGTAGAAGCAACATTCCCTTTTTATTCTGATTATATTACTATTTCAGTCTCATTATGCTTTCGGAAGTTTAAATGAGCTCTTCAGAGACACGATACGGTTGAATACCGGTGCACCCTCTTTAGAATCATGGATATCTGCACAGAAAAATCCTGTTCTTACGAACTGGAAGCTGTCATAGCCTTTTGCTTCCATAAGTGCTGGTTCTACATATGCAGTAACTTTTGTCAAAGAGTTCGGATTTACATTCAGAGAACCATCTTCTTTGTTGTATACACCTTTTTCTTCGTCTACAATGTTTTCGTAAAGACG
>ERZ779851.3241-NODE-3241-length-11116-cov-3.798120_pt1 | contig 11116 bp, 9 predicted proteins | sample MGYA00511094_ERZ779851 | MGnify/ENA primary metagenome ERZ779851 (study PRJEB29588, sample SAMEA2155512) | human gut metagenome | biome: human gut; feature: human-associated habitat; material: faeces | place: Denmark | collected 2008/2010 ... | reverse complement strand
TACCAATAAGGGTCGTCCGGATAGTGGCATGTGCGCACAGCATTGATATTCATTTCCTTCATAATACGCACATCCTCCAACATCCGTTCACGCGACACGACGTAACCTGTATTCGGGTCCATCTCGTGACGGTTGACACCTTTCACCAATATCGGACGTCCGTTGATGCAAAGCTGGCCATTCTTGATTTCCACTTTACGGAAACCGACTTTCACCGGAATGACTTCCTTCACATGGCTGCCGTCGGCATATTCTGCAAGAAGTGTATATAAATAAGGAGTTTCCGCTGTCCACTTCTGAGGATTGGGAACGGACATTTCTGCCTGTCGGGAGCCTTTGCCTTCGACAGTTGTTTCTGCCACCTGTCCACCTTCAGCATCCAGCAAGCGAAGTTTCACCTCGCCCCGTCCTTCCAACTGAAGCTCGACGAGCAAACGGGCATCCCGATAGTCTGTGTCCAACTCAGGCGTGACACGGATGTCCTCTATGCGTTTCTTCTCCCTGGCATACAAATAGCAATCACGCCCCACACCGGAATAACGGAAGAAGTCCTGGTCTTCCAGATACGAACCGTCACACCAACGGAAAGTCTGGAACGCAATGAGATTGTCCCCCTTCCGCAGATAAGGCGTCACATCAAACTCAGCTTCCAACTTACTGTCTTCGCTGTATCCCACAAAACGTCCGTTGACCCACAGATATACATTCGAAGTCACCGACCCTAAATGGATAAACACTTGTTTTCCCTGCCAGTCATCCGGCACCCGGACTGTGCGGCGATAAGAACCTACATGATTTTCCTCCACAGGTACACGAGGCGGCTGATTTTCAAAATGCTCCCTCCAGCCGTAGCCCGCATTGATATAAATAGGGTCGCCATAGCCATTCAGTTCCCACACTCCAGGCACAGGCATTGTCCCCCAGGAGGCATCCTCGTAATCCATACGATAGAAGTCCGTCGGACGTTCATCTGCGTCTTTCACCCAATGAAACTTCCACGGTCCGTTGAGTGATAAATAATTGGATTGGGAAAACGGAGAACCCGACAATGCGGTCTTCTCATCAGGATAAACAAAATAACTACTGTGCATCGGAGCACGGTTGATCTCATTCACTTCCGGATCTTGCCACTCCTTGAAGGTCTGTGCCCCCGCAGGCAAGACACACCCCAGCACCAGCAAGCATCCACACAATTTCATACGTTTATTCATGGTTTTATGCTGTTTTTAATGATTTTATCTCACAAGCACGGCAAGATAACAATTTCTATGGAAACAACAGCTTCACGGCCAAGAAAACTTCCTCTTCCATTATCAAATTCTGCCTGAGACGGCACTCCATTCCCGCATGCAGCCGTCCCGCAGCGAGAAGCCCATAAAAAAAGGAGCATTCCCCCTTAGAGGATGCCCCTTTTCCTATCAAAACTTATAAATTTAGGTTATGCTTCTTCAGCTACAACTTCAAACGGGATTTCTACAGAAACCTCCTTGTGAAGTTTTACGACAGCCTTGTATGAGCCGACTTCCTTGACTGCATCTTTTACGATGATGGTCTTTCTATCAATCTTGTGACCCAGCTTCTCAAGTTCTTCAGCGATTTGGATGCTGCCGACAGAACCGAAGATAGTACCGGTCGAGCTGACTTTAGTGGCAATCTTCAAAGATACGCCAGCCAACTGAGCTGCCAATTCTTCTGCATCTTTCTTGATTTTCTCAAGTTTGTGAGCGCGTTGTTTCAACTCTTCAGCCAACATCTTCTTCGCAGCCGGAGATGCGATGACAGCCTTACCGGTAGGAATAAGATAGTTACGGCCGTAACCTGATTTCACTGTTACAATGTCGTTCTTGTAACCCAAGTTTGCAACGTCTTCTTTCAATATAATTTCCATACAAATTCCTCCTTCTTATTATTTCATCATGTCAGTTACGAATGGAAGCAATGCCAAGTGACGAGCTCTTTTCACTGCTTGAGCAACTCTTCTCTGATATTTCAGTGAAGTTCCGGTAATGCGGCGAGGCAGGATTTTTCCTTGCTCGTTCAAGAACTTCTTTAAGAATTCAGGATCTTTGTAGTCAATATACTTAATACCAGCCTTCTTGAAACGACAGTATTTTTTCTTCTTAACATCCACCGAAGGGGGTGTCAAATATCTGATTTCTGATTGTTGTTGTGCCATGATTAGTCCTCCTTTTTAGTTGATTTTAAACTTCTTCTTTTTGCAGCATATTCGATAGCGTGCTTATCCAGTTTAGTAGTCAAATAACGGATCACGCGCTCGTCACGACGGTAGTTCACTTCAAGTTTTGCAATTACAGTCGGTTCTGCTTTGAACTCGATCAACTGATAAAAGCCGGTCGACTTTTTCTCGATGGGATAAGCCAACTTCTTCAATCCCCAGCTTTCTTCATTGATAATCTCAGCACCTTCGGCAGTAAGAATACCTTTGAATTTGTCTACCGCTTCCTTCATCTGGACGTCAGATAAAACGGGAGTTAAAATGAAAACGGTTTCGTATTGATTCATACGTGTCTAATAATTAGTAAATAGTTAATAATACTTTTTTTGAAAATCGTCTGCAAAGGTAGACCTTTTTCATGAATCCACAAAGAGTTAGAATGACTTTCTCGCTAATTTTCCGACACCTAATTCTTTTTATGGCAGGCCTTAGGATATATACCGCCAAGTATTCGTACTTTTGCATAGTTGTCCAAACAAGTAATTCCATGACTGAAGATTTCAATTTTGACATGAGCCTGATATTTGCGATTCTGAACGGAAAAGTATCGGCTGCCATATACCGCAAACTCTATCGCAACTTCAGACAGAACAATCTGGAGATTACCCCCGAACAGTGGAGCGTGCTGCTGTTCTTATGGGAAAAAGACGGTGTGACTCAAAAGGAGCTCTGCGATGCGACCTTCAAAGACAAGCCCAGCATGTCGCGCCTCATCAACAACATGGAAAAAATGCACTTGGTCGTGCGCATCGCTGACACAGCCGACCGACGCACCAACCTCGTCCATCTCACCCAAGAAGGACGAGAACTGGAGGAACGCACACGGTATGTTGCCAACCGCACGCTAAAAGAGGCCCTCTACGGACTGACTACGGAAGAAATACGCGTCAGTCAGAACGTGTTGAGAAAGATATTTGCCAACACGACTGAATAAAGAAGCCGGCATAAACATCCTTTCCCAGGAATTACACCTTATTATATATAGGTATTCTATCCCTATATTCTTAAATACGCACCTTACTATATATTTTTCTGCTCTGAAATTTGGTATTTATGAAAAAGTACGTACCTTTGCACACGCAAAACGGAAAGTAGCGCAGTTGGTAGCGCACTACGTTCGGGACGTAGGGGTCGGGCGTTCGAATCGCCTCTTTCCGACTTAACAGATGTCCCTTTCAAGGCTGAATTGCCTTGAAAGGGATTTTATTTTGCCGCGGATGTTGCAAAATGAAATATTTTGTAATAAAATTTGAATTTTTCTTTGCCGTGTCGCAGGGATTTCGTTTTTTTGCAAATGCTCAAACGGATAAGACTTTGTTTTTACGCCGTGTTCAGGTTTTATAACGAGGGATTCAGGAACATGACGTGGGGAAGGCAGCTTTGGTTGCTCATTCTTATAAAACTGTTCATACTTTTTGTGGTGCTAAGGATTTTTTTCTTCCAACCGTATTATGGCGGAATGAGCGACGAGCAGCGCGAGAGCAGCGTTGCGACCGAACTGACCGTGCGTGGGCAATGACGTTGCGCGGCGAAACTATGAAAATACAACAACCTAAAAAAATATTTACCTTATGTTCAACGAAATAAGTCTTTCACTTGTGGACTGGTCGCGTGCGCAGTTTGCACTTACTGCGGCTTACCACTGGATTTTTGTGCCGCTTACTTTGGGTTTGGCCCTGATAATGGCGGTGATGGAGACTTTGTACGTGGTAAAAGGCGACGAGTTCTGGTTGCGCACGGCAAAGTTCTGGATGAAGCTGTTCGGAATAAATTTTGCCGTGGGCGTGGCTACGGGATTGATTCTCGAATTTGAGTTCGGCACCAACTGGAGCAACTACTCCCAGTTTGTGGGTGATATTTTCGGTGCCCCATTGGCCATAGAGGCCATTGTGGCGTTTTTCATGGAATCGACATTCGTGGCGGTGATGTTCTTCGGCTGGAACAAGGTGGGAAAGAAATTCCACCTTGCGGCCACGTGGCTCACCGGCTTGGGCGCAACCATTTCGGCGTGGTGGATTCTCGTGGCCAACGCCTGGATGCAGCACCCTGTGGGCATGACGTTCAACCCCGCTACGGTAAGGAACGAGATGAGCGACTTTGCCGCCGTGGCCCTGTCGCCGATAGCGGTGATGAAGTTCTTCCACGCCGTTACGAGCGGCTGGGTGGTTGGCGCGGCATTCGTCGTTGGAATAAGTTGCTGGTACTTGTGGAAAAAACGCGAGGAGAAGTTTGCCCGCGCAAGCATAAAGGTAGGCGCCACGGTAGGCTTCGTAGCGGCATTGGCCGTAGCTTTAACCGGCGACGGCTCGGGCGTGCAGATGGCCCGGTACCAACCCATGAAACTGGCTGCCGCCGAGGGACTGATGGACGGAGGAAAAGGCGCGCCCTTTACCGTAGTGGGCGACATAAAAGTCCCGAAAATGCTTTCGATACTTGCCACTCACGACATAAACGGCTACGTGCCGGGCATTAACGACATACTCGACGGCGGATACCTTATGCCCGACGGCACGACGGCCTTGTCGGCCGACGAGAAAATGGAACGCGGCCGCCAGGCTATCGCAGATTTCGCCGATTATCGTGAAAAAATGGGAACACCGCAAGCCGACGAGGCTCTGAAGCGAATGAACGAAAACATAAGCTACCTTGGCTACGGTTACCTCAAGGACAAAAGCGAACTCGTGCCTAACGTGCCGATAATATTCTGGGCTTTCCGTGTCATGGTGGCGGCCGGGGGATTCCTGCTGCTTTGGTTCTTCGTCGTAGCCATGCTTTCGCGCCGCCGCGAGTACAACTTCGGCCGCTGGCTGCTCGTTGTAGGTTTCATCGCCATACCTGCGGCCTACCTTGCCGGACAGGCCGGCTGGATTGTTGCCGAAGTGGGTCGCCAGCCCTGGGCCGTGCAGGACCTCCTGCCCCTGAACGCGGCGATTTCAAGGATTGAGCCAACGTCGGTTATGATAACATTCTTCGTGTTCCTTGTACTTTTCGCCGTTATGCTCGTAGCGGCGGTTAGAATAATGTGCAATGCAATCCGCAAAGGGCCTGAAACCGGTACAAAGCCTTAACAAGAAAAAATAGACTCGATGAGACACTCATATCTTTTATATTGTCTGCTGGCAATAGTGCTGGCCGTTTTTTCAGCTTGCTCGGATGAAGACAACACGCCTGGCGGCAATAAAACCGGTACGGAAGGTTTCTTTGCCCTCGACGCCGCGTCGCTCAAAGACTGGGACTACGGCGTGAGCGACGGACGGTGCTGCCTCGTGTTCAAAGCCGATTCGGCAGGCGGCATTCTTGCCTGCGCAATAGACAAGGACTCGGGCAGGAAGTACGATTTCTTCGTGGAGCTTGACGGCGACGGCAGGCTCACCGGCCTCGGTACTACCGATGAATACTACGCCACTACCGAAAGCGACGACGATTACACCTTGTTCAAATGGAACGGCAACGGCGAACTCGAGGGAACTACTATTCCCAAAACCGCCGCAAGCCAAAAGAAGACAAGCCAAGAGGGCATAAGCAGCAGAATCGGTGCGGGCGGCCAGCCTGGTTTTGCCGACGCGGCAGGAGAAGTGTTCGGCATTTACGAAGCACTGAAAAACGCGGGCATGTTGAACCAAGCCTGGCAGGAAGGCCGCTGGAGTGATTTCTTCGAACAATTAGGCGACATCATAGCGGGCGACATAATAGGCAAGCTCAAGAACGGCGGCCTGCCGGGAATAGTAATAACCATGCGTGTAAACCAGGTAAAGCAAGACATAAATTTGCGCAACAAACATTGGCTTTACGGTTATACGGACATGAAAATTACAGACATCAGCAAGCAGTCCGACGGCTCATATTTGGTAAGTACGGTAGTATACGGGATAAACTCTATTCCGAGGACTGTGCCGGTAAACTACATCGACGCCGCGACTTTACGCCCTTACTACGCCAAAGAAAGCGAGAACCATGTGTACGTCGGTGTGTTGTGCCGCCAGGACTACCCCGCTTTCTTCGGTTATTTTGACTACATGGCGCAAGAGGAAGACATGTACAACGTTTCAGACGATATTACGTACCTGGCGTTCCGCCTTCCGGCTTTGGGCAATGGTACGTACTACGTCAAGCCTTACTTGCGCTCTTCAATAAGCGATGAACTAGACAACCCGCCAAGCCAGGTAATGGCGGCCAAGCCTTATACGCGCGTGCTCCCCGGCGAGTGGGAAACGACGGGTACGAGGTACATAATATACGGCTACGATGAAATCATAAATAACATAGGCGGCAAGATAACGGACTTCACGCAGGCCGATGCAAGGTTCATACGCGAAGACCCATACGAGAGCGGACATGTGAGCTTTGTGGGTTATGTGGCGGCCGAAGTAGACGATAACGACGGTTTGGAGGAGTGGGGCGTGTACTACATGAAAGACGGCGTGTACCAGCGCTTCCCCGCCGACATGCCCACGGCAAAGGTGAGCGATGAGATAAGAGTGGAGTTTACCGTAAGCCGCGACGAGTTCGACTACGTTGACTACCAAAACTTCTCGGCTTCGAAAAACATGAGATTCGGCGTCTACAAAAAGAGCAAGAACCCGACGGGCAATTTGGATTACCTTACATATTCCTACGGCGACATGTCGGAGATCACCGCAGTTTACGACAAAAAGCCCACGGTGGAAGTCTATGACGCTTATGTAACGGGAAGCAGTCCGTACGACGGCGATAAGGTGGGCTATGACATGTGGTGCGATTTCTCATTCAAGGCAAAGGTTGACGGTTGCCTGTTCATGTCGTGTCTGTCGAGAAAACATGGCAGCGAATGGGCCACGCCGAATGTGGAATACCCGATGTTTCCCGATGAAAGTGATTGTATGACAGACCGTACCGAATATACATTCTCGTCAAGATATGGCTACTCTTTAGAAGGTACAAATCCGGCAATCATGTACATAGGGATATGGGTGTGGCCATACGACGGGCAATACGACAGTTTAAGCACTCCCTACGCCATATATTGCGACGACGGGAGCGTGTCATTAATAACAGGCGCCAACGCTGTTTACTCAAAGGGTGCGACCGCGCGCCCGTCCCTCGCCAGCCCCGTACCGGCCAATCCGGAGCGTACGGTTGGCCTGCCCAGGGCAAAACGTTAGAAATAGAATTAAAAACAAAGCAATATCATGATTACATACGAATTTCTTCAGACTTACTGGTGGTGCATTATTTCGCTGTTGGGCGGTTTGCTGGTGTTCCTCATGTTCGTGCAGGGCGGCAACACGCTGCTTGCACAGTTCCGCAACGACCCGCGCGCGAGTATGCTTATACTTAACTCCACGGGCCGCAAGTGGGAATTTACGTTCACCACGCTCGTAACGTTCGGCGGGGCGTTTTTCGCGTCGTTCCCGTTGTTCTACAGCACGAGCTTCGGCGGTGCTTACTGGCTTTGGATGCTGCTTTTGGTCAGCTTCGTGGTGCAGGCCGTGTCCTACGAGTTCCACTCGCGGCGCGGCAACGTGCTTGGCGGCGGGGTGTACCGCGCTTTCCTCGTGTTCAACGGCTTCATGGCACCGTTCCTCGTGGGCGTGGCCGTGTCGACGTTCTTTTACGGGGCCGATTTCACCGTCTCGCGCGACGCCATGGCCAACAGCCTTATGCCAGTGGTCAGCAGTTGGGCAAACCCCTGGCACGGCCTTGAAGCAATCGCCACCGTGCCGGGCCTGTTGCTCGGGCTCGCGGTGTTCTTCCTGGCACGTTGCTTAGGCTGCCTGTATATTATAAATAATGTGTCGGAACCGTCGTTCACCAACAGTTGCCGCCGCATTCTGCGGATAAGCGCAGTGCCTTTCGTACTGTTTTTCGTCACGTTCGTAGTGCTCGTACTACTAAAGGACGGGGCAACGGCCGACGCCGAAACAGGCATTATACAAATGGAGGCATACAAATATTCCGGCAATTTCATGGACTTGCCCGTCGTAGCCGCCATTTTCATCTTAGGAGTATTGCTCGTGCTTTACGGTATAATACGCTCGTTCGTAAGCCGCACTTATTTCCGCGGCATATGGTTTGCCGGGGCAGGAACAGTGCTTGCAGTTACGTCGCTTCTGCTCGTGGCCGGACTGAACGGCACGGCTTACTATCCTTCCAACGCCGATTTGCAAAGTTCGCTAACCATAGCCAACAGTTGTTCGAGCGAGTTCACCCTCTCAGTTATGGCCGCGGTTTCGCTGCTTGTTCCGGTAGTGCTGGCGTATATCGCAGTTTGCTGGTATAAGATAGACAAACGCAAACTCACAGCCGGCGAGCTCGACAACGCCGAACACAAATATTAAAACACAAGCGCCCGACAACCGGCATACATGAAACCAACGGTTTTTACCGACAGGTTGCACTGTTTGTCTGTTTAGGAAAAAATGCATTACGACCCCGCAAAAAATATCTCTGAGATATTTTAAAATATGTCTGACATAATTCGAAATATGTCAGACATATTTTTTTCTTCCTCCCGGAAAGATGAAACAATCTGTACCAAAGCAAAAAACTTCATACCGCAAAACGACGGGCAAATTGTTTTAACCCAAATCGGTCATTAGGCTTTGTCAAATTGCTTGCTTATGCCTGGCAGACAGCTTTACGCACGACTGAAGGCGTAGCCCGTTACGGCGAAGCCGGGCGAAAAGATAGATGACGGCAGAAGTGCGTAAGTTGGCGATGAAACCACACTCGACGTTACTACTTAATTTCCTAATGACCGTTTTGGGTTTAATCGGCATTTGCTTGCATAGCTTTTACATTTTGACGTTTTGCAGGCAGTTTTTACTTGTTTTGATACATAAAGTTTGCAATAAGACTTATAAAACAGCAAAAAGAAAAATAATTTCGTGTTTATATTTACATTTTTCTTGTTATATCTTTTGTTTTATTTCAATTTGCGTATATTTGCAGCGGATTTCAAAACAAAAAGCGCGAAGCATCCTTATTAACCAAACAAAATATTATTATGAATCGTAAAAACAAACAAAAAGGAATGTTTGCCGCTGCGGTAATAGCAATTATCCTGCAACCGGCAACTGTTATTGCGCAAAACAAGGTAGAAGCCTCGCTTGGAGCCGACTTGGTAAGCGACTACATTTGGCGAGGCCAACATTTGGGCAACGTAAGCATACAGCCTTCGATAGCCGTTGCGTACAAGGGCTTTTCGCTCACGGGCTGGAGTTCTATCGGTTTTCAAAAGGATGACACAAAGGAAATAGACCTCACTCTTGCCTACAAAACGGGAGGGTTCAGCGTGTCGGTAACAGATTACTGGACCGCCGGAGGACCGGGCTACTTCCACTTCGGGGCAAAGAACACAGCCCACGTGTTCGAGGCGCAGGCCGGCTACGATTTCAATTTCCTGGCCGTGAACTGGTACACCAACTTTGCAGGGAACGACGGGGTTAATTCGGACGGCAAACGCGCCTATTCTTCATACGTCAACATTTCCGCCCCGTTCCGCCTCGGCGGTTTGGAATGGACGGCCGAAATAGGTGCCACACCGTGGAAAACAACATTCTACAACAACGGCGCGAACGGTTTTGAAGTCACCGACATAGGCATAAGAGCCGACAAGGAGATACCGATAACTTCGCAGTTCTCGCTGCCCTTGTTCGTAAAAGCGATATGGAATCCCTCGACCGAAGGGGCTTATTTCGTAGCCGGACTCACTTTTTAACACCAGAACATAACCTATAAAAACAAACAAAATATGTCTACACTAAGATTCAACGTAGTCGAAAAGGCTTTCCACACAAAGCCGCTTGAAGTAAAGTCACCTGGCAAAAGCCCGTCGGAATACTTTGCAAAGTATGTGTTCAACCGCGAGAAGATGTTCAAATACCTTCCCACCGACGTGTACAACAAACTCACCGACGCCATAGACAACGGCGCCACACTCGACCGCAGCATTGCCGACAAGGTTGCCGAAGGCATGAAACGCTGGGCCGCAGAAATGGGAGCAACTCATTACACCCACTGGTTCCAGCCATTGACCGAAGGAACGGCCGAAAAACACGACTCTTTCATAGAACACGACGGCAAAGGCGGAGTAATCGAGGAATTCTCGGGCAAATTGCTCGTACAACAGGAGCCCGATGCCTCGTCGTTCCCCAACGGCGGAATCCGCAACACTTTCGAAGCTCGCGGCTACTCGGCCTGGGACCCGTCGTCGCCCGTTTTCGTTGTGGACGACACGCTGTGCATACCCACCGTGTTCATAGCCTACACGGGCGAGTCGCTCGACTATAAAGCTCCGCTCCTTAAAGCGCTGCGCGCCGTGAACAAGGCCGCAGTAGGCGTTTGCCACTATTTCGACCGCGACGTGAAGAAAGTTGTTGCCTATTTAGGATGGGAGCAGGAGTACTTCCTCGTTGACGAAGGGCTTTACTCTGCCCGTCCCGACCTGTTGCTCACAGGCCGCACGCTCATGGGGCACGAGGCTTCGAAGAACCAGCAGCTCGAAGACCACTATTTCGGCGCGATACCCACACGTGTGGCGGCTTTCATGAAAGACCTGGAGATACAAGCCCTCGAGCTGGGCATTCCCGTAAAGACACGCCACAACGAGGTAGCCCCCAACCAGTTCGAGCTTGCACCTATTTTCGAGGAATGCAACCTTGCCGTCGACCACAACATGCTAATCATGTCGCTCATGCGCAAAGTGGCCCGCACACACGGCTTCCGCGTTCTCCTGCACGAAAAGCCGTTCAAGGGAGTCAACGGCTCGGGCAAGCACAACAACTGGTCGTTAGGCACCGACACCGGCACGCTGCTCATGGCGCCCGGGAAAACGGCCGAAGAAAACCTGCGTTTCATCACATTCGTGGTAAACACCCTTATGGCTGTTTACCGCCACAA
>ERZ779851.3239-NODE-3239-length-11119-cov-4.764823_pt1 | contig 11119 bp, 9 predicted proteins | sample MGYA00511094_ERZ779851 | MGnify/ENA primary metagenome ERZ779851 (study PRJEB29588, sample SAMEA2155512) | human gut metagenome | biome: human gut; feature: human-associated habitat; material: faeces | place: Denmark | collected 2008/2010 ... | reverse complement strand
GTGGTATAAATATAGTATGTATAATTATGCTGCGCTATGTATAAGCAGGGGATGATGTTTCGGTGAATCTTTATGAAAAGCTTTTAAAAGGTGAAGAAAAGCTGTCGGTTGTGGGGCTCGGTTATGTCGGTATGCCCATAGCGGTTGCTTTCTCTAAAAAAGTCAAGGTTATAGGCTTTGATTTGAACAAAAAAAAGATAGAGCTTTATAAAAGCGGAGTTGACCCTACAAAAGAGGTCGGAGACGAAGCAATAACCGAATGTAATGTAGATTTCACAGACGATGCCTCAAAGCTTAAAGAGGCAAAATTTCATATAGTTGCCGTTCCGACCCCTGTCAACAGCGACCATATGCCGGATCTTACTCCCGTTGAAAGCGCAAGTCGTGTAGTCGGTCAAAATCTTACAAAAGGCAGTGTTGTTGTTTTTGAGTCAACAGTTTATCCAGGTGTAACAGAAGATATTTGTGTGCCTATCATTGAAAAAGAATCTGGTTTAAAATGTGGTGTGGATTGGAAAATTGGTTATTCTCCAGAAAGAATTAACCCGGGGGACAGAGTACACACATTAACATCTATTCGTAAAATAGTATCTGGCATGGATGAGGAATCTGCTCGCGAAATAAAAAAAGTATATGACATTGTAATCAAAGCAGGTACTTTTCCAGTATCGACGATTAAAACCGCAGAGGCCGTAAAAGTTGTTGAGAATAGTCAGCGAGATATTAACATTGCATTTGTGAATGAAGTTGCCATGATTTGTGATAAGATGGGAATTGATACAGATGAGGTAATTGCCGGTATGAATACAAAGTGGAATGCACTTGGATTTAAGCCGGGATTAGTAGGGGGACATTGCATCGGTGTAGATCCGTACTATTTGACTAATGCAGCAGAAAAGTTGGGCTATCATAGCCAAATTATTTTAAATGGCCGTAAGGTAAATGACAGTATGGGTGCTTTTGTAGCTGATGCGGCAATTAAGCAGATGATTGAAGCAGGGATGGCTCCTAAAAAAGCAACTGTTCTTATATTAGGTATTACATTTAAGGAAAATTGTCCTGATACCAGAAACAGTAAAGTAGTCGATATTATTAACAGATTGAAAGAGTTTGAAATCGAGCCAATAGTAACGGATTCGTGGGCCGACGCAGCAGTGGCAAAAAAGGAATATGGAGTAGAACTGGTACCGTTTGCGAAAATACCTAAGGCAGATTGCGTTATCGTTGCGGTTGGGCATAATGAATTCAGATCAATGTCAATGATGCAAATTAAAGAGCTGTTTAAAGATGAACTACCTGATGAAGAGAAGGTACTCATTGACGTAAAGAGTTTATATCGCAGAGATGAATTAGATGCATCGGGAATGAGATATTGGAGATTGTAAAGTGTGATATGTGATAGAGGTACCAATACAAACAAGTACCTCTATTGCATATTAAAAGATTATTTTATGATTTTTTTGCAAGTGCCAATTATCGCATGTTAAACGTAAGTACCCAAACGACTCTTTCCAAACTTAGTTGATTGTAAAGAGAATGTTCAATAAGTGGTAATCAAGCAAAATTAAAGTGGTTCTGTGCCATTGGAACACGGGCTCTTAATTAACCGGACTAGTGGCTTTGCCACACCGTAATATTCAGTACTCATAATAGACCGTGTATCGGTAGACTCTTTTGACTATTCAGTACAAGATACAATGATTGTCATTTATTTTTTCGTTATGTTTTATGAGTTAAAGATTCAAAGAAAAGTCTGAAAATTAATGATTTAAGGCTTGATATTAATTATGGAAGGAAATATTAATAATATGAATTATTTAGTCTGTGATAAAACAAGATATACCGGGAAGATGCCTAGATTTCAATATTACTACAGAAAATGTCAGCAAAGTACGGGAATGCTATTGCTAGTATATAGAGCATTGTTTTCTATATGTAAAAGGAAAAAACATATTGATTTATATTATAAAACTAATATCGGGGGGGGGATTGTATATAGGACATCCATATTGCATTACAATTAATGAAAAAGCTGTAATAGGAAAAAATGTGAATATTCACAAAGGAGTAACCATCGGACAAGAAAATCGTGGCGAAAGAAAAGGAACTCCAGTGATCGGAGATGAAGTATGGATTGGTATCAACTCTACGATTGTTGGTGCTATACATATTGGTAATGATGTATTGATTGCGCCAAACGCATTTGTTAACTGTGACATACCAGATCATTCAATTGTATTTGGCAATCCGTGTATTATCAAACCCAAGAATAATGCAACTGAAGGGTATATCAATAATAAGGTATAATTCACTAGGAAAGTATCAGATTCAGAGCAGTTAAGAAGAGCAGATTTCTTCACTGAGTAAATCTGCGCTGAATGTGATTCGTAAGTATTCAAACGGTTCTTTGGGGGATTTTAGTAGAAAAAGCAGGATCAACTCTGTACAATGAGATTGCGTAAGTACTCAAACATGGGTACCATAAAATAAAAGAAACCGCCATTTTACTGGCGATTCCTATAGATTTGCTCTTTGACAGTTAAATTAAATTTTTTTGGAAACCTTTTTCAGGCTGTTGCATTTTTTCTGGGCTGCTTTGGACCAGGGGAGAAGGTCGGCAAGGAAATCGCGGCTGGTATCATCCTGGTGTGCTGCCAGTTCGGTCAGCACATACTCCAGATATTCGTAGACCCGGAGACCATTTGCTTTTGCAGTCTCTACTAGGCTGTACATGATGGCACTGGCTTCTGCTCCGCGGATGGAATCCACGTTGACCCAGTTCTTACGCCCAAGGGTGAAGGGACGGATGGCACGTTCTGCGGTGTTGTTGTCCATGGGGATTTTCCCGTCAGTCAGGAAGAACTGGAGATATTCCTCCTGGTTCAGACTGTACTGGAGTGCCTTGCAGGTGCTGCCTCTGGCGGGAATTTTTCGAAGAGATTCTTTTACCCATGCGAAATAAGCGTCAACTTTTGGTGCGACCTCACGCTGACGGTAATCTTTCCGGTCTTTATCTTTGGTTTTATCGTAAAGCCCGTACAGGTGGAACAACTCGGAGATCAGCTTCACGCCCTGTGCGGCAACTGCCCCTTCGAGTTTTATAATATGCATCAAGGTATAAAAACAAAAAGATGTACTTTTTAGAGGCTTGTTTTTATCGCTAGGTGGGAGATACGAGAATTGTTAAAGAACGACGAAAAATCAATATATACTTGTATTTTCTGTGGACGAGTATACTTTAAAATGAGTGTTTATGGATTAAATCCAAAAACAATAAAGTACATTTTTTTAACAATAGGGGATATTGAAGAATGCAATTTAATTCTACAGACTTTATGTTCTTTTTTCCGATAGTAATAGCGGTTTATTTTGTTATACCAAAAAAATTAAGAGGCTGGTGGCTGCTTGTTGCAAGTTATTATTTTTATATGAGCTGGAATGCAAGCTATGCATTACTGATAGGAGCCTCAACTATAATAACTTATGCCAGTGGAATTATAATACATCATTTTTCCGAAGAAGATGTAAATAATAATCATAACAAAAAACGCATTGTTGTGATTGTTTGTATACTTATTAATTTAGCAATACTGGCTATATATAAGTATGGAAATTTTGTAATTGAGTCGGTTAATTCCATATTGAATTTACTGCATATTCGGGTAATTCAGAAAAAATTTGATCTGCTGCTTCCTGTTGGTATATCTTTCTACACTTTCCAAGCATTGGGTTACATTATAGATGTGTATAGAGGGGATGTTGAGGTGGAGACAAACTTTCCGAGATATGCGTTGTTTGTTTCTTTTTTTCCGCAACTGGTAGCTGGCCCAATAGAAAGATCTAAAAATCTATTATCACAAATGAAAAGTATTGAAAAGATCAAGCTATGGAATGCTAGAAGGATTGCTTCTGGAGCAATCCTCATGGTATGGGGATTCTTCATGAAGATGGTTATTGCAGACCGAGTGGCATTATTAATTGATACAGTGTTCGATAACTATAGAATGTACGGAAGTACAGAACTGATTATAGCTGCAATAGGATTTACAATTCAGATTTATTGTGATTTTGGAAGTTATTCAAGTATTGCTATTGGTACTGCTAAAATAATGGGGTTTGAATTGATGGAAAACTTTAATACTCCTTATTTTGCAAGAAATATAAGAGATTTTTGGAGTAGATGGCATATATCACTTAGCAGTTGGTTTAAAGATTATCTATATATTCCTTTAGGAGGAAATAGACGCGGACAGCTTAGAAAAGCAGTAAATATTATGATTGTATTTCTTGTTAGTGGCTTGTGGCATGGCGCTAATTGGAGTTTTGTTGTTTGGGGCGGAATACATGGATTATATCAAGTTATAGCTGATTTATTAAAAACATCCAAGACAAAAATCCGTGAGAAGATGAATATAAAAACGGACTGTATAAGCTGGAAATTGTTGCAGACGGTTGTAACATTTGGACTTGTGGTTTTTGCATGGATATTCTTTAGAGCTGGCACGATAACAGATGCATTAAGGTTTATAAAGAGAATAATAGTAAAACCTACTCCATGGCTCCTTTTTAATGGAGGAATTTATAAGCTGGGGTTAGATAGAGCGGAAATGAATATATTAGTATTTGCTTTGATAATTCTGCTACTTGTGGATTTGATCAAATATAATAAAAAGCAAACTATAGACGCATTTCTATTTGAGCAAAATACATGGTTTGAATGGCTAGTGATTATTGCCTTAATAGTAATGATTTTTATCTTTGGAGAATACGGCCCATCTTATGATCCACAACAGTTTATATATTTTCAATTTTGATTGGAGACTTATGCTTTGAAAAAATCAGTATTTAGAATAGTGGGTTTTATCGTATTACTCTCGGTAGTACTATGTAGAGTAAATAATATTTTTAGCTTCAAGTATTCAGATGGAATATCAACATTATCGCATTTTTATGATTTAGAAAAAAATAGCGTAGATGTTCTTGTTTTGGGATCAAGTCATTCATTTGTAAATTTTAATAATGGTACACTTTATGAAGAATATGGGATTGCATCATATGATTTGGGGGGGTCATTGCAACCAATGTGGAACTCATATTATGATTTGAAGGAAGCTTTAAAAACACAAACGCCAGAGTTAATTGTGTTAGAAGGATATGGCACAACATATGATTTTGAATATTCTGATGACAGCAGAGTAATTAAAAACACTTATGGCATGAAGTGGTCGCTAAACAAATTAGAAGATATAATGGTAAGCTCTGAGCCTGATAGAAAGTTGGAGTTTATTTTGGATTATTCACAATACCATAATAGATACTCGTCTCTAGAAAAGGGTGATTTTATGGATGATTATGGTAGTCAAAATATGAATTATAATTGGTATGGGGATGCATGGAAGGGACAATTTTTGCTTAATTCTGCTAATTCGCAAGAGTTTATGGATGTGAGCAGTGTAGATTATGAAACAGAATTGTTGCCAAAAACAGAAAAATATTATAGGAAGACTATTGAGCTTGCACAAGAGAATAATATTCCTATTATAGTGGTGGTTGCACCATATGGGCTGAGTGAATATGAACAAAGCAAATATAATAAGGCCGAAGAAATTGCAGATGAGTATGGCGTAGACTTTTTAAATTGTAATCTATGCTTAGATGACATAGGTTTAAATTTAAATACAGACTATATGGATAACAGCCATATGACTGCAATAGGGACAAAAGTATTTTCAGAATATATCGGAGCTTATCTCAAAGAGAATTTTGAAATATCTGATAGAAGAGGTGATGAAAAATATAGTTCATGGCAGGATTACGCAGATTATGTAAACCGTTATATAGCTGATTCGGAAATTTTATCAACATACTCAGTTGATCAGTTACTATCTTTTCTAAATAGCTCAAACTATTGGGTGATGATCTCTGTAGATGGAAATTGTAATGCCAGTGATCCGTGTATTCAAGCATTTTTAAATAATATTGGAATTTATACGGATGTTAATGGAATATGGCTAAAACAAAATGGAAGTGTAATATGGGGAGAAGGAGTAGAAAGTAGGTCTCAATATATTAGAACGGAGTATAAAGATTTTTGCGTTAGACATAATTCTGAAACGGGTTCAAATGAGATAATTATTGATAATTCTCAAATAAAAAAAGTTGAGAATGGAATTAATATCGTTGTGTATGATCCGGATTTAAATATAATTATCGATGTTATCGGGATAAATATAGATGATGAGTACAGCTTTGTTAGATAGAAAGTATTTAAACGGTTCTTTTGAGAGTGTGAAACTTTGCTGATTTGAAATTTGCGCACCAGTAATTTGGGGTGCGGACAGAATCTTGAATCAAATCATTTTTTAATAGGTGAATATTACGGTGCTACAGAGCCGCTAGTTCGGTGTAGCGAGAACGTAAGAACCTATGGATCGTTTACGGCAGGAGAATTCCTTGTTTCAGCAACACTGTAGATGTAAGAGGCGGCGGAGTAATTGTTGTCCTTTTGTGAATAGTTTTCTACTCATGAAAATTCACCATTTCTAAGATTAGAATATTACATCTGGAAGGAGTGGACAAGAAAAAGGGTGCACATTGGAACGCTGATTAAGAACAGAGGATACATTTCGTGTAGGTGTCCATAAAACTGGTGCTACACAAATTCATGTGTCCACTGTTATGGGACAATATATTCAAAAATAGTCATGGAGTGCAAGGAGAGATGAAAAAAAGAGTATTAAATGCCAGGCTTAAATTATGGTATATGATTTGCTTTATGTTTTTTGGTTTGATAGATCAGAGAAGAGGGAGCGCGGTAGGAGAAATACAGATGATCTTTTCTAATCTGACGGGAATAGTGGTGGCGTTGTTATTATTGCCTTCGTTAGAACTGACTAAATTCAGAGAGAAAATATACATAATATGGCTGCCTATCTGCATAGTGCTTACGACGATTGCATGCTTGTTACAACCGTATTTTTGGGAATATAAGGGACAATGGAATACAGCAGTATTCAATATTGCTGTATGGAGCTTTTTGATTATTTACATGGTAAAGGAAAGAAAAAGCTTCGGTTTTGTTGCTAAAATTCGTAATCCATTTTTTGCAAGTCTCTTTTTGCTATTATTTTTAATGGTATTGTCTGTGCATGAAAAGCAGCATACTTTATGGTACTTTTTATTGTTTGGAAGTTTTTACCTGATAGGTATACCAGAAGACAGAAGGGATGACTTCAGAGAAGGATTGTTGAATGGAATCATTGCCTGGTTTTTTATTCAGCAAGTCATTGCATTTGGTTTTCGACCGTATGACTATGTAAGGTATCGAGGGTTATACTCTGGTGAGACACAAAATGGATTATTCTATATGATTGTTTTCTGCGCATTTATATTGAAATGGATTTATGCATTGCAGCAAAATAAAAAATGGTGGGTGCGTTTTTTCTATTTTCTTATGGCAGCGGGAAGCGTTAGCTTTTTGGTATATACAGGAAGCCGTTCAGGTTTAATGGCAGTACTTGTAGTGGCAATTGTATTGGTTACAAAATATGACATTGTATTAAAAAAAACATTTTATAAGTGGTTATTACATGGTGCAGCACTTGCATTATGCGTATGTATCATGTTACCGGTTGTATATGGCTGTATTCGTTATTTACCGACAATAATGCATCATCCGATCTGGTTTGAAGGAGAATATGTAGAGGGGAAGAGTGTATGTTCCTTTGATCCGTGGGATAGTCCCAAATATATTAGTTTTGAAGAAGCCCTAGATGACAGCATAGGACGCATCATAAAAGCATTTGGTATTAAGTACACTTCCTTTGCCCGGACATTTAACGATATTGGAGCTATAAAAGTGCAGGCAGCGGAATTGGGAGAACCGGGAAGCTCCCCGGATAATATTTTTATGTTGGATAATGTGGATCCGGAGTCGGGGGATCAGATGTGGGCCAGAAAAGTGATTTACGCTTATTATTGGCAGCACTTGAATCTGCAGGGGCATACGACAGAAAACCAGGGATTTTATACTATATATGGTAGATTTTATGGTCATGCACATAATATATTTTTACAGATGGCTTGTGACTATGGAATTCCGGCAGGACTATTATTTATAGGAATATATCTGTACAGTATTATTTGTGCACTCCGGACAAAAAATCAAGATGGATATATGAGTGCGGCCTTTTTGATTGCGATTTTGTGCTTTGGCCTATTGGAGATGGTATTGACGCCGGGACAAATTACGGTAGTGCTGATGTGGATAATGTTTTATTTTGTAGGAGATAGAAAAAGTCAGATATAGAAAGTGGAGCATTCCTATTAAGTAACAAATATAAGAAAGGAATTGATGGGCTGTCCATGATCATCGGAGACAGATACCATCAGAATCCTTTTGAAAAAGGAACTTTATTCCTGTTCTGTGGCAGACGGTCCGACCGCATCAAGGGACTTCTATGGATGGGAGACGGTTTTCTTCAGCTCTACAAACGGCTGGAGGCAGGTTCCCTGTCCTGGCCGAGAACCAGCGAAGAGGCCGCAGACCTTACAGAGGAACAGTTCCGTTATCTTATGATGGGGCTGAATCCCCTGAACCCCAAAGTCAGGGAAGTAACACCGCAAAAGCCCACCTGATCTTTGTGCAAAACATAGATTTTTTATGCCTGTTATCGGGTCAGATCCATTCCCGGTGTTACAGCCTCTCTGAACGCTGTTTCCTGGTCTGTGACGTATCCACAGGAGGATCCGGATAAAATTTCAGCACCTTGAAAACTTTATATTTCCCTGGCTCTATGACCATCACACCGCCTTACAGGCATAGGCAGAATGACGAAACCTGCGGGGTTGCCGGTTCGCAATCCTTTGTGTTTTCTGGTATAATGAAAACAGTTTAAGGAGCGGAACAATGGCAGACAGACATACACTGGAAGAACTGAATAACTGCAGCAGGGAAGAACTGATCACCATCGTTCTTATGATGCAGGGACAGCTGGATACCCTGAATGAGAACATCGAGCGGCTGATCGAACAGGTACGCATAGCGAACAGCTATCGTTTCGGAAAACACACAGAAACGCTGGATTCCATAGATGGTCAGCTGTCCTTCTTTGATGAGGCAGAAAGCTGCTGCGATCTGTCTGTCCCGGAACCTGCTGCGGAGGAAGTACTTCCATCCCGACGTAACCATAAGAAAAAAGGGCAGCGGGAAACGGATCTGAAAGATTTCCCGGAAGAGATCCTTCCTCCTTATCAGGTATCCACAGAAGAACTGGATGCGTTTTATGGTGCAGGCAACTGGCGCAGAATGAAGGATGAAACCTACAAAAGACTGCGCCATGAGCCGGAATCCTGGACGGTGGAAGTCCATACCGTGGAAGTCTATGTAGGCACTGGCGGAGATCATCAGGACGAATTCTTACGTGGAAAGCGCCCCAAGGACCTTCTGCGTGGAAGCATCGTTACTCCTTCCCTGCTTGCATCCATTCTGAATGTAAAATATGTGAACTCCTCTGCACTGCACAGAGTCGAGCAGGAGTTTCAACGCAATGGTGTAAATATCTCCAGACAGACCATGTCGAACTGGATCATCCGGTGTGCTGAGAAATATTTCGCACCGTTTGTGGATCGTATGAAGCAGGAACTGCTGTCCCTGCCGGTGACGCAGTCAGACGAAACACCGACACAGGTGATCGGTGACAGTGACCGTCCGAACAGTAAATGCTACATGTGGGTACACCGTTCCGGGGAGTTCTATAAGGAACGTCCTGTGGTGATCTACGAATACCAGAAAGGCAGGGATCACGAAAAGCCGCTGGAGTTTTACCGGAACTACAAAGGAGTTCTGGTCACGGACAGTCTGGAGCAGTATCATCTGCTGGACAAAAAACTGCCGGGAGTGACAAACGCAAACTGTTGGGCACATGCAAGAAGAGCCTTTGCAGATGCCGTAAAGGCAGCGGATAAAAAGAATCCCCTGTCAGTAAAAAATTCCGTGGCATACCAGGCATTACAAAAGATCGCAGAATTCTACCGGATCGATACCGAACTGAAAGAACTTCCGGCAACGGATCGCCTTACACAGCGGCAGACAAGGATAAAGCCGCTGGTTGAGGATTTCTTTGCGTGGGCAAAACAACAAGCTGCAGAATGTGCGGTGCCTCCGAAATCCAGGACCGGACAGGGACTAAATTTCGTCATCCATCAGGAAAACTATTTAAAGGTATTTCTGACCGATGGGGATATCCCAATCGATAACTCCGCTTCCGAGCGGGCTATCCGGACTTTCTGTATCGGCAAGAAGAACTGGATGTTCCATAACACAGCAAAAGGTGCCGGAGCCAGCGCTCTTGTTTACAGTATTTCAGAAACAGCAAAGCTGAACAATCTGCGCCCATACTACTACTTCAGGCATATCCTCACGGAGCTGCCTAAGTATTGTGACGAAAAAGGAAATATAGATCCGGCAAAACTAGATCAGCTGATGCCCTGGGCAGAGGAGCTTCCCGAGGAATGCCGGAAACCACGCCGCTCATAAAAGCGGCGTTAAATTTAAGGGTAGGCGCAGGATTTGACGTTTACGAATGAAGTTATAAGTAAAATGATAGAAAGGAAACTTGATATGTCAATAATTTCGATTAACGCGCGAAGCAGTATCAGAATTAAAGGAACGAAGGTGGTATATTTTGATCCGTTTAAGATTGCGGAGGAGAGACATGACGCAGATTTTATTTTTGTGACGCATGAGCATTATGACCATTTTTCACCGGAAGATATTAGAAAAGTTTCTAAAGAGCAGACGATATTAGTTGCACCATATAGTATGAAACAGGTTGTATGTGAACAAGTCGGTAAAATGGTAAGTTGTGTAGAGTATGTTAACGCTGAGGGGTCTAGAACCGAATTAAATCGAGAGGATATTTTGATAAAATGGGTACCAGCGTATAATATTAACAAGCCATTTCATACAAGGGAAATGGGATGGGTAGGATATGTTGTAACCCTTGATGGTGAGACATATTTCGTGACAGGAGATACTGATGCGAATGAAGATAACATAGATGTGCAGTGTGATATTTTGCTTGTGCCTTAGGTCAGTTTACAAGGAACTACACGCAGA
>ERZ779851.3238-NODE-3238-length-11120-cov-10.123452_pt1 | contig 11120 bp, 10 predicted proteins | sample MGYA00511094_ERZ779851 | MGnify/ENA primary metagenome ERZ779851 (study PRJEB29588, sample SAMEA2155512) | human gut metagenome | biome: human gut; feature: human-associated habitat; material: faeces | place: Denmark | collected 2008/2010 ... | reverse complement strand
TATTATTAATTTATATAAAGATAATAAAAAATCTGATGATACTTATATTACTTTTAAAAATGAATATAAGTTTGAAGAAAATGAAGATACTATTATTTTTGTAGATGAAGTGCAAGAAAGTCCTGAATTTATAGAAGAATTAAAATACTTATGTGAGGTACATAATAATCTAAATATAATAGTTGCTGGTAGTTTACTAGGTATAAAGCTTAAAAGATGTGGTTTATCATTCCCTGTAGGTAAAGTATGGATGATAGATATGTTCCCGATGGATTTTGAAGAGTTTTTACTTGCTATTAAAGGAGAAGACATAATTAATATGATTAAATCTTCTTATAAAAATAACAAACCTTTAGGAGAAGGAATACATAATATGTTACTTACTTATTATAAATATTTCTTAATAACAGGAGGTATGCCTGATAGTGTAAATAACTTATTAGAAAATAACTTAGAAATAATGAAATATGATAGCAATACAATTACGTCAATAATATCATCTTACTTTAATGATATGGGTAAATATGTAACTAACAATAGTGAAACTATTAAAATACTAAGTACTTATAAAAGTATACCTTATCAATTGACTAATAAAAGTAATAAATTCCAATACAGTAAAATAACTAATGGCGCTAAATCTAGAGAATATGAATTACCTATAGACTGGTTATTAGAAACTAACTTAACAATAAAATGTAACTTAGTTAAAACACCTGAAATACCTCTAAAAGGTTTTATAGACATAACAAATTTCAAATTATATATGTCAGACACAGGTATACTTAATGTATCCCTAAACATAACTAAAGAACAAATACTAGAAGACAAAATAGGTTTATACAAAGGTGCAGTTACTGAAAACTATGTTGCAAACCAACTTTTAATAAATGACTTCCCATTATATTACTGGGAAAGTTCTGGTGAAGCAGAAGTAGACTTTTTAATAACAACTAACGACGGAGTAATACCAATAGAAGTTAAAGCAGCAGACAACACTAAATCTAAAAGTTTAAAAATATATACAGAAAAATATAAACCAAAATATAGCATAAAAATAAGTACTAAGAATTTTGGTTTTGATAAAAGAAATAATATAAAATCTGTACCTTTATATGCAGTATTTTGTATAAAAGAAAACACTGATTAGGAAATTATCCTTTCAGTGTTTTTAAAACTAATTTTAGCAATATTATTAAGTATATCTTTACCTTTTTCTTTAACGATAAGTTTACCAACTTCGTCTACCTTAACTCCAGCACCCTTAGGAATAGAGATGCCTAGTTCTTTTTCTAGTTTTTCTTGTTCTTTTAAGAAAAGATATCTACTTATAATACTCGCACATGCAACACTTAAGTTTTTATCTTCTGCTTTAGTAATAAAAGTAATACCAGTAACTTTATTAGGTACTTCTTTTAAATAATTATAGTATACACCAGGTAAACAAAACTGGTCAACTATTATCTTTTGATATTCAAAACCTTTATTCTTCATTTTATATAACATCTTATTGTGCATTATTGCTTTAACCTTATTCATGTTAATTCCTTTATTAACCCATTCGTTGTATTCTTTATTAGTAAGTATTATACTTTCATAAGGAATTTTTTTCATAATAACAGGTGCAGCACTAAGTATCTTTTTATCAGTAAGTTTTTTTGAGTCATGCACTCCTAAACTTTCTAAAAATTTAATATTAGCTTTATCCATAAAGCAAGCTGTTACTACTATTGGAAGAAAATAATCTCCAGTTCCAACTTCGTCACTTCCAATAGCAGAATAGTAGTAATATGTTTTATCTATACTATCTTCTTTCTTTTCTTCAGTACTTCTTGTGTCAACTTCTACATTATTTAAAAACTTTTCTTGGTCTTTCCACATATTCGCGTCCACGTCAGCACTAATACCTTGAAACATAACTTTACCACTTTCATACAAAGTAACTACAGTATCAGCTTCTACTGCTTGAAATACAGCATAAGGTGGAGTTTTTTCTTTTCTTTTATCCATATAATATTCTATCATTTTCTCTTTAATGTTATCACTTACTTTAAAAACTATTGTCACACTTGTCACCTCTAGATAAAATTCTACCATAAATTTGTTTATTTTTAAAGAAAAATAGTTTTTTCATTGATACAATGTTTTGTTAGAGGCTTAAACATTAATGTTTATTTCCAAAACCAAACGAAATTAGACACTTTTGGAAAAATATTTCCAAAACTTGACTTTGCATTAATTTTGATTTATAATGTAATTGAGGTGAAACTTATGATAGAAAGAACAGAATACCTTGAATTATTAAAAAGGTTCAAAGATAAAGATTTGATAAAAGTTGTAACAGGAATAAGAAGATGTGGTAAATCTACATTATTTGATTTATACATAAATTACTTAAAAAAAATAGGAATAAAAGAAGACCAAATAATAAAAATAAACTTAGAAGATGTAGAATATAGCTTTGAAACTTATAAAGAACTATATGACTATGTTAACGAAAAGTTAGATACTAAAAAACAATATTATGTATTTTTAGATGAAGTACAAAATGTTCCAATGTTTCAAAAAGCAGTAGATAGTTTGTACATAAAGAAAAATGTTGATGTATATATAACTGGTTCAAATGCTTATTTATTATCAGGAGAACTTGCAACATTATTGTCAGGTAGATATATTGAAATTAAAATGTTACCTTTATCATTTAAAGAATACTTAAGTGCATTTAATGAGCCAAATAAAAGCCGTTATGAATACTTTTTAGATTATATGAAAAATGGTGGTATGCCTGGAAATATATTGATTTTAAAAGATAATCCTAATGATTTAGATAAATATTTAGAAGGTATATTTAGTACGATAGTTTATAAAGATATATTAGCTAGAAATAATATAACAGATAAAATGCTTTTAGAAAGTGTCTTAAAATTTATTTTTGATAGTATAGGTAGTCCGGTTTCAACAAAAAAAATAAGCGATACACTAACTAGTAAAGGCTTGTCTACAAGTAACCATACAGTTAAAAAATATATATCATCATTTGTTGAAAGTTTTCTAGTTTATAAAGCAGAAAGATATGATGTAAAAGGTAAAAACTTACTTGCAAGAGATTATAAATATTATGTCGTCGATCAAGGCTTAAGAAGTTATTTGTTAGGTAAAAAATCAGATAGTGACATGGGACATATACTAGAAAATATAGTTTATCTTGAATTATTAAGAAGAGGATATAAAGTTTATGTTGGAAAAGTAGATGATTTAGAAATAGATTTTGTAGCAGAAAATAGAGATGGTTTAAAATACTATCAAGTAGCTTTAACAGTAAGAGAGCCTAAAGTTTTAGAAAGAGAATTAAAGTCTTTACAGAAAACAAATGACCATTATCCAAAATATTTAATAACTTTTGATATGGATATGGAAGCAGATTATGAAGGAATTAGAAAAATAAATGTAGTTGACTGGCTATTAAATCAAGACAAATACAAATAGACTGTAAATAGTTGACAAGTATATAATGATACAAAAACATTATATTGAACAACATATTTACTTGTGGTAAACTATACATATAGGTTCTAAATTAAAAAAATGGAAGAAATAATTAATTTAGTACATATTATTAAAAGGAGGAAAGATTATGGGATTAATGGATGCAATTTTAATTATAGTGCTTTTAATTGGTGCATTAGATGGTGCTAGAAAGGGAGTAGTAAAAAGTTTAGTAGGACTAGTAGGTAGCATAATTGTTATATTTTTGTCATGGATACTAAAGGGAAGCTTAGCTAACGTGTTAATAGGTGTACTTCCTCAAATAGGAAAAAACGCTAGTGTAAGTGTACTATTGTATCACGTTATTAGTTTTGTACTTTTGCTTATTGTATTTAGTATAATTTATAGAGTTATCTTAAAAGTAACTGATGTAATAGAAAAAATATTTGATGCGACTATTGTTTTAGGTTTTGTTTCACGTATACTAGGCGCAGTAGTAGGGTTTATTGAAACATATATAATTTTGTTCTTTGTATTATTTATACTAAGTGTGTTTAATATTCCTATGTTAAGTAATAGCAAAGTAAACAATTTTATACTAGATAAAACTCCAGTAATAACACCAGTTATAAAAGATACTTGGGAAGGGGCTAAAGAAATATATAGTAGTTCAAACTTTGAAGAAAGTATAAGAATACTTTTTGAAAAGAATATAATAAATGAAGATAATATGAATAAAATACTTAAGAAAGGAGAAAAATAATGACTTATTATAAAGGAGAAGACTTTGATACTTTAGTAAGTAAAGGAAACTTTTTAATAGACTTTTATGCTGATTGGTGTGGACCATGTAAAATGCTTGGAAGTGTATTAGAAACTATTAGTGACATTGAAATAATTAAAGTAAATGTTGACGAGTATCCAGAACTTGCTAATAGATTTAAAATAATGAGTATACCACACTTGAAATTCTTTAGTGATGGTAAAGAAATAGATCAAATTGTAGGTTTTGTTGATAAAGAAACAATAGAAGAGAAGATTAATGAAATAAATAATATGTAATTAATGTAATTTGACAAAATGTACAAAATAAAGTATAATACATCCCATTAAATGGGGTGTTTTTGTATGAGTGATGACTTAAAAATTATTAAGAAAAAGTATGGAGAAAAAATGATGCATTTTATAAGAGAAAACTTTTCAACATTACTTGATACTCCAGGCTTAGTTTCAAGTGTTATGTTAGATACATTTTATCCAACACACTCCCTATATTACGATTTAGTAAGCGATTCTGAACAAAACAAATTTATAGAATTTATTTATTCTACCCTTAATAAGGAAGAAAAACCTCTTGTAGATACTGGAAAGTCTCCTAAAGAATTAATGAATGAAAGAGGATACATTCTAAAAGAATGCACTAGTGAACTTAAAATTCAAATGTATAAGAAATATTATCAAAAAGGGGAAGAATTATGTACTTTTTATGGTGGAAGATTAAATAAAGCAAGAGTATTCTTTGCTGTTAAAAAGAATGTTAATGAAATTATTAGGGAAAACTTTAAGAACCCTGAAAGAGAAGATGAGTACGGTACTTCAGTAATTAGTATACAATTTAGTAAGAATGGGAGTAATACTTTATCTATTAAAAATAGATATAATCATACAGTAGCAAACCCAGATGCGACATTTTCAAATGACTTAGATAACATAATACCTGGCCTTACTAAAAGTTTTGAAGACTTTTACGGTATAAAACAGATATATTCTCAAAACAATTTTCATTTAGATGGCTACGTAAGAGCAAATGATGGAAAATTCTATAAATATAAAACTGAAATAAATAATGTTTACTTTTGTGCTGATAATATAATCATTGATAACTTTGAACCTATTTTCTATGACAAAAGTAGGTACTTAGTGCTTGACTACTTTATCATTGATTTTAAAAAGAAAGCTATATTTTCTTCTTTTGTAAAAAGAGAAGAACTACCTTCAAAGCTAGGAAAAATTGATTATTTAGAAAGAAATAAAAACACAGTATTAATTAGGTCAAATGATAAAAGTGTTGAGTTTACATTTAATGAAAAGAGAGAAATTACTAGAGTTAAATGTGAAAACTTGGATAACTTATCAAGTAACTTTTTATGTGAAATATATAATTTAGATTACTTAGAATTAAAGGGTACAACTAAAATTAAAGATTACTTTTTACATTTAGTACATATTAAAAGTCTTAATATGCCAGACTTAGTGTACGCTAGTGATATGTGTCTTACTAGCACGAGTGCAGTGCATATAAATATGCCAAAACTTAAATATGCTGGAGATAATTTTCTAGAAAGAATACGAGCTAAAAAAGTAAGTTTTCCTAGTTTAGTTAAAGTAAAAAATAATTTTTTGTTTAACTCTCTTTCCTTAGAAGAAATATATTTGCCAAAATTAAAAATAGCAGGAGGAGACTTATTAGTTAACACAGGATTAACAAAAGTTAAATTGCCTGAACTTGTAATAACTAAAGAAAAACTACTTTATCATAACAACTTTTTAAAAAGAGTATACTTGCCAAAGTTAGTTAAAACTGAAAGTGAATTTTTAACTGAGTCGCTAGATTTAGAAATATTAATTGTTCCTAATTTAAGAGAAATTGATGGAAAATTTAGACCATGTAGCGAAAACTTAAAAGAAGTATACATTCCTAATTTAAGAAGTTCATATTATGAATTTAATATGAGTGTTAATGAAGAGACTAAAGTAAATTTAGAAAGTTTAATTTTAGCAAGAGAAGTAAAAAATACATATATTAGAGATTACGTTAGTAATAACATAAAGTTAGAATTAATATCAAGAGGATACTCTAGAAAGTTAAAGAGGTGAAAAATGAATAGTAATAGATTTGGAGAAAATATGATAAACTACTATGAAAGTAGTGATCATTATGAAATAAATGAGTTATATAATAAGAATAAACTTAAAGTTAAAACAGTAGTTTTGACTGATGGAGAAGTAAATAAGAATACTACTATAATAGACTACAGCAATGGTGTAGAACTTAATGGTAATAAGTATGCAGTTGACAGAGTAGAAAAAAGTGTAATTGAGTGTGATAAAGCTAACTTTGTAATTATATTAAAACTTGTTAATTTAGATGTTATGAGTACTAAAAGTACAGTAAGTTATTTTATAATTAAAGAAGTAGATGTATATTTAAGAGAACTTAACTCTATAAACATCAAAAGAGTTAGAAGAATAGTAATGAATTTATTAAAGAATAACTTAGATGGAGTTAAAAGAGTGTTTGACATTAATAATGTAAGAGATTACGAGTGTACTAGTGTTAATGAATACACTTATAAATTAACAAAGATTAAATAATGTGTTATAATTTAATGGGAGTAAAAATATGAAAGAAGATATATATGATATAAATTATTATGACTATGATTTACCAGAAGAGTTAATCGCACAAACTCCACTTAAAGATAGAAGTAGTTCTAAGTTACTGGTACTTGATAAAAATACTGGAGAGTTAAAGGGTGAGGTGTTTAAGAATATTGTTAACTATTTAAAGCCAGGGGACACACTAGTATTAAATGACACTAAAGTAATACCAGCTAGACTTATTGGTGTTAAAGAAAGTACAGGGGCAGTTATAGAACTTTTACTTTTAAAGAATATACAAGGTGATGAGTGGGAAGTTTTATCTCGTCCTCAAAAAAGGTTACATGTAACTGATACAGTTTCCTTTGGAGAAGGACAGTTAAAAGCTGTTGTTACTGAAAAATTTAATGATGGTATAACACATGTTAAGTTAGAATATAATGGAATTCTATATGAAATACTAGACGAGCTTGGAACAATGCCACTTCCACCATATATTCATGAAAAACTAGAAGATCAATCAAGATATCAAACAGTGTATGCCAAAAATATAGGCAGTGCTGCTGCTCCTACTGCTGGACTTCACTTTACTAAAGAATTATTAAAACTATCTGCAGAACTTCAACATGAACAAAATAAAAGTGTTATACTTGCTAAATATCAAATGATGCAAGCTATTGAACAACAAAATAAGATTAATAATAACAATTAATAACCACTAAAGCCGTCACGAGGTGGCGATGGTGCTGAAATAGTTTATGCACTAAGAAATGATGATACATTATCAAAAATGATACTTCCGCTTCCTCCCCTTGCTGAGCAGAAACGTATTGTTGCCAAGCTGGAAGAAATCCTGCAGCTGTGTGAGCGGCTGAAATGAGGTGAAAAAGATGCTGGAATTTATAAAAATCATCAACAGTGACTATGCAGGAGTACTATCTCTGCTTTCTTCGCTGATTATGGTTGTTGTCACGATCATTTATGTTGGACACACCAAGCGTCAAGCAAATTACGCTAAGGAATCAGCAGAGCTCGTTGCGAAACAAATGAAAATAGATAAGCAACCGTGTATTGTTCCATATGTAACTGATTCATGTGGATCTGCTTGGGATACCACGGACTATACCCGTATGCAGCTAGGATTTACAATCAATCTTAGAAATGTTGGTGATTCGCCCGCAATTAATGTTTATACGTTAGCCGATATTGAATTGCAGTTTTCGGAGGATTCTGCCGGGAATAAAAAGTTGCTTCCAGCATCTTCACTCCCAGGTTTTACACAAGCATTATCAGCAGAAGAGGAGACGGATATTAATATCCATTTTGAAACCTCCGAAGTCAAGGCGTTGATTTGCGAACTAAGAAAAGCCTCAGAAAAAAACTGGGAACGCCTCAGAACAAATCCCAGCCATCATCATTATACCGGTGCTAAACTTATTGTTCGTGTGTTTTTTAAAAACTTAATGGGGCAATGGTGTGAAAGTACAATTTCTTACGAAATTGCATGGTTGGCATATAAGAATCCACCACAGAAAACACACAGCTTAAACGAAAACACTATTCCGCCCAAAGAAATTCGTGAAGGTGATGAGTTTAAAGCCGTATTGTCATCGCATCATATTGCGCCATTTGTATTTGCGATGACAACCGATAAGCACGTCATCGATGTACTGCAAGGGTATACAGACGAAAGTCCGTGGTTATCGGCTGTACTAAAAGACAACTGTACTTAAGGCATCGCCCAAAAGAGAATCCCTGTGATGCCGAATAAAATGAGGTGAGCCGCAATGAGGAGAAAAGAATACGCTTGTCCTAATGGGTGTTCTCTTCCGCCCAGAAGAAAGCAACTTAGGGAATATAACGACGGAACATATGGGTTTGACTTTTATGATTTCACATTTTGTCCTTGTTGCGGCAGCTTAATGCCATATTCCCTAAAGAAGCTCAAAGGATTTTTTGAGGTATACAATATCCACGCATCGTTATCGGATGCGGTACAACTCATATATAAATCGGAGTTTGAATCAGCTGCACGTGAAGCTTTTGTGGCTGTGGAGAGTTATCTCAAAAAGAAGTCGGGCTTGGATTCGCATGGATTCGATTTGGCAACAAGAGCGCTTTCTTTTGAAATAGACAAGCAAACCGGTGAAATAAAGAGGGCTCCCCTTATTGCAATCAATGATCTGAAAAACGAATCCCAGCGCAATGAACAGGACGGCATCAGGTATATGCTTATGGGATTCTTTCAGGGGCCTCGTAATCTGTACCAACACAATCATATTGGCTCCGGTGTAAGCAATTCTATTTCCGTAATCATCGAAGCATCCTTCTTCCTTCATCTGCTTGATGGGCACAGCATTACTCAAAACGGACGGTGGATTCCAGAAACAGTAGATTATCGGGAAATTTATCAAAAGATGCCTAAGCGTATTCATCGCTGGAAACTGATGCGCCTATTGAAGAAGCGTGATCGTAGGTTGAAGAAAAATCCTTGATGTACCCTAATGAGGTAGAATTATGGCACAAACAATTTTGTACTACCCAACAATCAACATTCAAGATGGCACTTGGTTAAGGAATGCAATTCTGTATTGGGATGAGGTGTCATCAATCGTTCCCTATGAGAACTATCCGGATTTTTCCCCGGAATTATTGTATTTGCAAGAATTAGGAGTATATAAAGCTGTTTATCCTCGAAACCTGTTCTTCTCTGAGTTTGCAGAAGATTTTTGTAATTCTATTGTAAAAAGAATTTCTGCTTATGAGTTAAGAACCACCAATAATGGAACTCAAAATAGCCGTGTGAGGATGCACAAAAACAAAATATATGCACCGGCTTTACACGAGTTAATTCACTATAGAAAGTTACCGCCACAGTTATTGGATTATTTCGGAGATAGAAGATATATACACGATTACAACACAGATGGTTGGATGGAAATCGACAGCAAAATAGCGCAAATATACATGAGAACACTTGCGGAGTATTCGATAAAATGCTCTGGCAAGGACATCGTATTAGGTACAGATACATCCACCCATAGCCGAGAAATCTATAACAATTCTCGCAATCGTGCAGATCTACAAGCGCAGTGCTGCAAAATTAATATAGAAAATTGTTTGCCTCAACCTTCTATGGATGTAAGCTTTGAAGACATCCTTGAGTTCAAAAACAGAAGAAAAGATGAACTTAATGCATTTAGAGCGAAAATCAGAGAGTTGGAAACAAATATATATAATGCCTACAGTCCAGAGTTAATACGGCACTATGAAGCTCAATTTATAGAGGGATGGCAACAATGTTCTGATGACTTTTATAAGGTTCTGAAAGAGTCAAGAATTACATTTTTCCTAAGTAGTTTTGTTAGTTTGGTTGCAATACCTTTTGTGGGTCAACTGCTGTCGCCGCATATTGGTCAAGAGCTTACATCTGCAATCCAAGCAGGTGCACCATTACTTAACATTGGAATTGGCTACTTCGATTATAGAAACAAGATTAGTCCAGCAAAAGCAGACGGTGGTTTTAGCTACATTATTAAGGCAAACAGAGATGGGATAATTCACATCTAAAACTGACGTGCGGAAATTTCTCGTGGAAAATGACAGTATAATGTTGTCAAGACATAGGTAATCCAGTTGCTATTTGAACGATTGAAATGAGGTGATAATTATGGGAATGATAGGCATAGGAAATGAATGTTATTTATACGTTAATGGCATTTCTGTTTCAAAACCAATATGGCTACACGATACGGTTTGCATTTCTCCTGCAAAGTCAGCCATAAAACGGAAAGAAGTTATGCCGTTATTTGAAAGTGATATAGATTTCTCCATAGCTGTGCTATGTAACCCTACAATCGCCTCGCAACTTCATATTATTGGAGATGATACAGAACATCTAATCGCCAATGTATGGAATTCACAATGGGATTGTGTTTTGTTAGGTGCTCTATGAAGAGTACGCCGAATTTATGCGTCGGATGAAGCTTCCTGTTCTTCAGAATATCAGTGGTTAAATAGTAAAAAGCAGTTATACCCCATTATGCCATTGATTTTGAGGGTATAATGGGGTATAATTCCACATAGAATAGTATTTCACAGGAGGTGCGCTATGGACTTATCCAAAATGCAAACCCGCGCGGCGGAGCTGGAACAGCAGATTTCTGCTTTGCCCGCTGGCTCTGTTACGAAGAAAACCGTCAGAGGCAAGGACTATTTCTATCACCGTTGGACGGAGAACAAGAAGCGGCGGG
>ERZ779851.3236-NODE-3236-length-11128-cov-6.152804_pt1 | contig 11128 bp, 12 predicted proteins | sample MGYA00511094_ERZ779851 | MGnify/ENA primary metagenome ERZ779851 (study PRJEB29588, sample SAMEA2155512) | human gut metagenome | biome: human gut; feature: human-associated habitat; material: faeces | place: Denmark | collected 2008/2010 ... | reverse complement strand
ACATGGAAGAACATACAAAACAATCAAAGTGAAATTCTATTGGGATTAATTTGTAGAACTGAATGCACTTTGATCGGAAGTGATTGTTTCAAATGAATCTAATCTCTTTGATGGCAAAGAATCCCAACCATATGTTCGTTTCACTTGTTCAAACTCTTCCTTAACATCACCAAGATACTTATCCTCGAATTGTTTCACACTAGCTTGACTTTCCTTAATATTAGGAACAGGTACTCGATCAAATCTTGTCTTGATTAGATTTCCTGTATCACCCATCAATGTATTAACAAATATCTGACAATCTTTCACAGCATTCTCAACATTATCAATATAAAGCATTGTATTCTCATATGAGATCAATACCTTTTCAAGTAGAGACCATGTAACGCGTTTGAATTTGGTGAGATTATCAGCCAATTGTAGTTCCTTGTTTAATGCTTTGTCGTTAGCATTGTGTAGACTCAATTTGGCCTCTTTCTTTGCCTTCTTCAATTCTTCTTGGATATTAGCAAGATCAGAACGCAATTTGTAGATCTCATCATCTTTCTGTGATAGTTGATTGAAATGATCTTCTTTGTCTCTAATTTGTTGATCCAATTGTTTTGATCGTAAATCCGCTATTTCTTTTGTCTTGTTCCTTATTTCTTCATCATGCATTGCTTGCTTTCTCTGTAAGAATGCGTTCACTTCATCCTCTGCACTCTGAAGCTTGCTTTGAAGATTCGCAATCATAGCATCTTTTTCATTGATTGCTCTTTGCCAATCACTTTGACTAACATTGTTTCTGAAAGTGGCATATTCAGTTGCTAGTTGTTGAAGTTGATTTGTTACTTCTTTTAGCTTCTGAGTTAATACTTTATTCTCAGCCATGTTGTTAACAAGCTTCATGTTAGTATCAGACACCAACTGTGATGTTGTGTTGTTCAGATTTCCTTGCCACAGATATCCACATACAAAGGTTTCAAATGGGACAGTAACATCGAAATGATGCGCATTACATGCCTCACATACTGTAACGAAATCAGGAGCATCAGGATGTCTGCTGTATAGAGCGCTAAATCTACTACCAACACTCTTAGGAATCCATTTTTGATGTTGTTGATCATAGAAACATTCAACCCCACTAATGGTTTGTGTATTCATTTACTTTACTTTGTAAAAGCAAAAACAATATTCCTTAGTATAATGAACAAAATCATGATTTTGTAAAGCAAAGCTTCCAAAGGTATTTAGAGATCGGGTGGTTCCTGAGGCGGTTGTGGAGGTGGTAGTGGTACATTAAAGTCGAGATTAGGGTTAGGACGCTTATTAGGAGTGCGTATGGGTATATCAATGTTATCAGTGTAGTATAGGGTATGATTCGCACTCATTTTACAGTATTCCCAAAAAGCATCACGACCAATATCACCTCTTTTGGATTCGAGTTTATTATAAAGTTTCAGCAAATATTCTTTATCCTGTATTATTTCCTGTAAAGTATTGAACAAATCAACATATTTACTTGATGGTTGAGGCAATTCTAGTTCTTTCTTAATGGTATCCACTATGAAAGACCTCATTCTGTTCGTATTCTTGTCATATTTCCCAAAGAACCTTTTGAAAACATCTTGGAAAGGTTCACATCTTTTGTATGTATTAATTAATACATTACAGAACTTATAGACTTCTCTATCAGTCAATTCATCAGAAGCATGAGGAATGTTGTTTTCAGTGATTTGAATCGATGATGGTTCTTCAACAATCGGATTATCCGATTCTTCTGGTTCATTTGTTGGAGATGATTGTTGTATAGGAGGGACTAGATGAGGAATAGATGTTGCATCTAATGGATTTGGAGCTCTCATTTGAACAATCTCTCCTCGATTCTCGACATTTCCCTTATCAACATCATTCCAGTTGATTGGTTTGTATACCGATTTCTGTATCCAAATGGTTCTTGCTTGAATAGATCCCATAACAAGGGGTGATCCATAAGCATAATTGATTCTGTATCTCTCATTCAGTTCCAAATGAGAAGGATCTTGATTGAGAACAGGATATTGCATCCACAAATCGAAATTGTAGATCACTTGTTCTTTAGCTCCTGTTCGACCAATTCGTGTACCGAAATAGTTCTCTGGAGGAGTATCCTTGAGTTGAGATTCAGTCATACCAAGAATCTTCAATACCTTATCTTGTTCTTCAGAAGGTATATTCGACATATCAACAGCTCGATTCACTTTCACATCTCCAACCATTTTCCTCATCCTATCAGCGATTCTTAATCGTTTGTTAGTAGAATTGTTCACATACTTGTCAACGAGTTTTGGTCTTTCGGTGTTCATCTTTGTGTATGTAAGATCAAAGGAGAATGGTTTCATGTAATTGACAGATGCTGGATTCTTTGTAACAACATTTGTGTCATACTTGAAGATTCTATCAAATGGAACAGATTTGTTATATCGTGGTGTATATCCTTTCAATTTCGCATTCTTCTTGTTCAATTCTCTTGTCATCCAATCTAAAGGATTGTTTTGCCATGGACTAAACTCTAATGGATCATTCATTTGCATCTTTTTCTCTTACTATAGTAAAGAAATGTCGCTTGTTCATCTATTTGAGAACAGAACACTCACTACTACTCCACATCCTTTCAACAGTGTTAATCAATACACTGTCCAACTATCCAGCACACAGGATGATCATCTCTATGATCTCTACAACAGCTACTTCACATTCAAAGTGCGTGTGAAATTCACTGCTTCTCAGTCCAGTAAGGCTTCAATTGTTGCATATGCAGCTCAACAACCTGCAGGCATTGTGAAGAACAGTACAGTGAACTATCAGTACATCAATGAGAATAATGAGGTTATGAATGTTGTATTACAGGATGAATCTCAGTACATTGGTCAAGCACGAAATGTGTTGACCCAATTGTTCACAACCAAGAATGCTCATGATCAGGCTGTTGGTCTGACCGAATTTGGGTACAATAGTAGTGGATCAAGTATCTTTACTGGAGATATCCCATTGACAAAACATAGTGATACTGAATGGGATTTCGATCTGAATGTTCCTTTAAGTCAAGTTTTGGCAGGATGTAACAGTCCATCTTTCATCAATCTGAAGATGTTGAAAGCAGATTTGACATTCGTTGAACCAGATGAGTTCTTCCAGATGGCATCTGATGGTTCAGGAATCTATACTATATCTGGTGGAACTTCTTCTAATCTGGCTATCAATAAGGATGAATGTTCGATTGTTCGATGTGATCTAACTCTTCATACATACTCAGGTGATGTATCGAGTGTAACTCCTGATTTGCGTATTTTGAAGAACACTCAGCTTAAGCATGATATTATCAAGATGAAGAATGGAGATCAGGAGTATGTGAACCAGATCACAGTTCCATTCAAATCGAGTTACTTGATCATGTATATGACAGATGAGAAAGGTAATCATAAGACTTTATCGACGGATTTGAAGATCAAACAATGGCGTGTAGGATTGACTGGTGTTGCAGACAGTTATAAGACCACATTTATGGATTCTACAGTAAAGGATCCTTATTGGTACTTCATCATGAACTATTGTGCGAATGTTGGTAGAGATGATGCAACATTGATCAACTACACTTCATGGCATGATGCTTATCATTATTACTGTTTACCACTCAATGAGATGCTTCCTCAACAGGCAAACAATCTGTTCAACTTTTCATTGAAGTTGCAAACTGCTATATCAGCTGCAAATGGAAGATTGTTGCATTTGATTTGGGTGAAGAGTGGTGCTGATGAATAAGCCAAAGTAAAATGATCGATTCAAAGTAAATGATCCAAATGTGGATTGTAACTTCACTTTGCTACTGCCTTCTTCTTTCTATTCTCCACAATCTTATTCTTAACTTCTATCATTTTGGGTTTACAAACCTCTGTTTTCGTAGGTTGTACTACTGGATGAGCTGGTGGTTGCTCTTCATTCGAAAACTCACAATCATCTGAATCATCATCTTCTGTATCTACTGTAAGTTCAGTCTCTAACCATTCACCTTTAGCATTGTACACATTAACACCATGAACACCATCTTCTGCAAATGGTACTTTTGTTGTTGAACTAATGTTTAACTTGTGTTCACAATTGCCTTGCATTGTGTTTAACCAACGATTAAACTCTTGTTCCCTATCTTTGCAATATAGAAGCAGGATATCTAATGGATCAGCATTCCTGGCGAATTGTTTGTTGTCAAGAAAACCAATATCAACACCCATCTGTTCCAACTTCAAGATCTTGGTGATCTTCCTCATATCATATTTGTAGGTCTTGAATATGTTCTGATATTTGGGATTGTTTGCAAGCTCTTCAAATTTGTTAATTGTTTCCATCTTAATTAATGATATTTGAAAGAGATATTATTATGACTTTTATCTAATTAGTTTAGCTTCTTAATCAACCATTTATTATCGCCTCCATATTACAAGGCGTTAAATATTGATTATTCTTTATCAACTGCAAGAGCAACATGAATACGATAAGGATCTGTGATTTGTAGGGAATGTTGATATCCATCTTTCCATACTGAAGGACCTAAACTTACACTACATACACAATTTGATTCAGGTAATGTGATAATGTAGTGATAACTATTGGAATGTGTAAAAGGAGCATATGTAGAGTCAATTACTCGTTGTCCACTACGCAGAATCATATGATAAAGCACAGGATCTTGTATGAAAACATCATCAGGTAGTCCTAGATCATTTGTGCAATGTGGTAGTTCTAAATCCTTGTAATAATGTTCTTTCAAGTTGTTCAAATGATATTCCAACAATTCGGATAGACATTTTCGTTCATATTCAGTTGACCAGGGCATTCTTTACTGTACAAAGTAAAAGAACAACATCATTTGTAATAATTAAAGCTTTAAGTATTATGGCTCTTCATCAATATCACAACGCCAACACAAATCATTACGTACTTGCTTAAGAGCCATTCTGATACTATAATCAAAATCTGAATCATTATCATCCCAATTACAAATAGGAATAACAAACTCTGAACGTTGTGTACCCATAGCATGTCCACCATAGCGTTCAACAATCTCCTTTACACGATCAAATGCATTGTATCTGAATGTGTATCCATTAGGAAGATTCTTAACGTAGTAGATTCTATTCTTTTGATTTACATAGTTTCGAAGTTTCTTACGATTATAGCTGGACATTAGATGTACAAAATGATCATCTCTTTTGACAATCTTCAAAACATATGTCCATTGCTGCTCTTTTGTATCTTCAATGTAACGATTCTTGTATATGGCAGTTTCTGCTAAGGCAGTCTTAAGACCATCCTGTAATGTTTCGATTTGATGATTCTTATCATTTAGTACACGAACCATCATATCATTATCCACAGCACGAAGATTGGTCAAGAATGTTAGCACTTTGTTGGCAAATACACGATCAGCCCACATCAAACAATCAATTAGTAGTTGTTCACAAACAACATATCTATTGTTATGTCCTCTTGATACATTCGAAATGATAACATACTGGATGACATGAGGAATATCCCATAATACTGCTTTATCATCAGCGTTTTCAACTGTAGTACGTTGATCTACGACCAAATCATCTACGTTTTCAACCGTGTTACATTGATGGCTCGGATCCGAGCCATCAGTATCATTTGGCCAATTCATGAGTAATTCCTTGGTTTGTTCGTTACGAAGATAGTTTTTGAATTTCTTGTTGGTATTATGTTTCTGATTGTACTGATTTAGCAAATCTGATACAACAAACATCTTCACACCATCTATCAGTAGAGTAGCAATCTTGTAATCATAGAAATCAATATAATTCAACTTAAAACTTTGGAACTTCATTATTGATAGTTTGTTTCTTACTAATCCATTATTATCATTTTAAATGGAATTAGTACTTTTCACTTTGAATACATAGTTTTGCTACTTCAAAACAACTTCTTGAGGAGTGATAACAATATCTGAACCAGAGTCATCATCTGACTTTTCATCATAGGCAATAAGACAGCTTTTGCAACAACAACATTTGTCCTTACAATCTCCTTTAATAACAAGTTTTCGTTTCTTTGAATGACAACAATCAAACCCATCAAACAGTTTTGATAAGCTTGTAAACCATGCTTTCACTTTCTCCATTTACTCTTAAGCTACAAAAACACTTTCAACTATCATATCAATACATACATTGCTTAATCCATTGTAGTTCGTATTTGTAACCATCTTACATGCTTCATCCACCTCTATGTATCTACAGAAACTGAACTTGATCAATGGATTGGCTGTATCAAGCAAGATTGTTGTATCAACATCAATGAGATCAGTAGGATCTGATAGATGGATTAGTGTTTGGATGAGATAGGGTTGTTGAAACACTTCCTCAATGTTATTGAAATGATCTAGAAAGCATAGATCTGTGTTAATGGCTTTGATTGTACCATGAATGATGTATTTGCCAGGATTAAGATTGATTTCATTATCAAATGATGTGTATGTGTATGTGTTGACAATCCCATTACTCTTAACAATAATCTGATCTGCATTCTTGTATACAATTCCTGAAGCAGCTGTATCAACTGCTCGTATCTTTCCATCCTGATTTAAGTAGAGGATGCTCATTTTACTTATTCGAAGAATAAGGAAACATGTTTCTACGTAATAAAAGGAAAGATTATTGTTGTTTGAAAGAAATGATAATAATCACTTAGAAAGTGATCTTTGGTGTATCAACAATCTGATTGACTTGTTCTGGAGTCATATCTGATTTCTTGAGTTCATGATAATAGAACAATCGTTTGTTCGCATTGTTAATCTCCTGTTTGTGTTGTGGGAAATCTCTAGGTTGTGATCGTCTTGTTAATCGAGTAAGTCTGTATCCATATGGAAGTGGTTGATTTGATGTGTCATTCACTTTGAATAGATCTTTGGACCAGTTTGGCATTAAGGATTTCTTCTGAAGTGGCATTAATGATTTGTTATACTTGAATCGAACAATGTCTCCTTCATGGAATACCTCTCTCTTGTCCTTTGGTTTCAGTTTCTTCGGTTCATCACTCTCATCATACTTCCTTTCTGAAGTGTATATCTCAAATGGACTTTGTTTCACAATACGATCATTAATCTTCTTTGAAAGAGCAGTGTGTGGACGATCATTGTACTCATCAACAATCTTCTTATAATGATTCATCCAATAGTTGTTCTTCTCTTTCGTCACATAATAAGATAGATCTTCTTTGAATGTTTTGATGAATGATTCTGCAATTGCAGCACCATACTTGCCTTCTGCGATATAATGAATGATATTCTTGCTTTCAAGCCATCTATCAAGTGCTTTCAATCCCATTTCTTCATCACTTGCAATTCGATTTGGTTTTGCTTCACTTGCTGGATGTGTTATCACTTCATTTGCTTGTTTGAATGTTTCTTCTAAAGCATCTTTGATGGCTGCTGTATTCTTCGATTTCATGGGTACAGTGAATGCATATCTACTGTAGACATCAACAGCAACCAGAATGTAGGAGAAGTGACGATTGATGGTTTTGTCTTTGTGAAAATCGATTAGATCAACAGCCCATACATTGTTAGGAAAGTCACCAATCCATTTTCGTGTAGTGAGATGTTTAGCAGTTCTTCGTTGTGTTCTTTCTCTTGCATCTTGTTTGATAAGATGTCTCACAGTTTCTGTATGTTCTTGATCTTGCTCTTCTGGCATATTCTTACATAGTAAGAAAAGAAATACGATGTATTGTTTTTGATCATCTTAACTATGGATTGTTGGAGTAGTTTTGGAGTAGGTTCAAAAATACAACCTACTCCGGAATTCATTCAAAAAGGCTCATAAAATGCTTGATTATAGGGATTCATTCATTTTGGAGTAGGAGGAGTAGGAAGAGTAGGTTGAAAATTCAATTAGACAAAAAGTTTTGATAGAATTCTTCTTAAGAAATAGAAAATCTAACCTACTCCACCTACTCCACCTACTCCAACATCAAATAATCCTCATAATGAATCTAATTTATGGGCTATTTGTAAGGAATTTGGAGTAGGTTTGAAATTTGAGACTACTCCTGAAACCTACTCCTACTATTTGAAGAGAATGGAGACATAGATAGGATAATGGGATGTATACAAATGATCATCTTCATCAACCAATCTGAATGTCATTTGTGAACATGTTCTAAGAGGGATATCACATTGTGTTTGATAGTAGAAAGTGTTTGGATCAATCACATTATCAATCATACTATCAACCTCTTGTCCATGCAAATCCATCTCACAGATACTATCTAATGATCCTGATTTCATTCCTGGTTCCTTGCATCTTTCAACTTGATCACAACATATTCGAATCGATTTGTTGATTCGTTTCGTAAGTACTGTTATGGCAACAATATGAAGATTGACAGGAATTCGCCAATCCATCACATACTTGTTTTGTATCTCAAACAACTTGTTCATTTACTTAGTAAATGAAAAGCAATTCAATCTCATTGAATAAGTCGCGTAGCAAGATGACTGCAACTCCTATCGATTTCTCAGACAAGAGCAAACAATCGATATTCAAAGCATTGTATGAACATGGTAAGTTGAATAGAGATGCTCCTCCATTACGTGTTTGTGATGTTGAGGATATAGCCAAACGAGCTGGATTTCATTCATTCAAAGTGTATTCTCCTGAAGAATACAATTCAAAAGCAGAGAAGATGAATGAACCAAAAGAAGCAGTTCTATTCATAATCAAGAAGAATGCAAATGTTGGACACTTTGTTGGTGTGTTCACAGATGATCAGAATCGAATTCATTATGGTGATTCATTTGGATCAATGAATGAAGTAGCAATCAATCCATCCAATAGGAAACTGATTGTAGCTCATAATGCTGTTCAAAATCCTTCAACAAGTAACTGTGGATATCTGGCATTGTTGTATGCCCTCACTCATAACAAGTTGAGACCCATAGATAGAAACAATCACTAATTTATTGTTTTTTGCTAATAGTAAACATGAGTCAATTACTCACACAATTCAAACTTGATTATGGTAAGTACTTTGATCAACCACCTGATCCTAGAGAATCAACTCCATCAACAGCTGATCCAGATAACATATTCAACTTTTCCAATCAACTACGTGAGGACTTACAACCAACTAATGGATTAGCACCAAAGACAACAAATCCAAATAGTGAGAAAGTATCTGATATCGTTTCAGACATAAAGGACAAAGCAATGAAATCAACAAATGAAAGCAAGTTTGAAGGAGCTGAAATTGGTGGAGGTATGGAACAAACTGATGATATGAAGACAACTCCTGATGTAGTTGTTGAACAGATCAAAGAAGCAGCTCAATCAGTTCCAGATCCTAAGTCTGAAGGATCTGGATCTACAGAAGCAGTTCCTAAAGTGAATAGAGAAGAAGTTGAACCAGGTGGAGCAATGGCATTCAGTAATGCTCGATTACCTGCTGGTGCTTTAGCATTCAATGAAGAAGGATTGAGAAGATTGAAGAAAGGAGATGATATCAAAGGAGCAGGAGCAGTAACTGCAGCTCTTGTATCATCTTTGATTGCATCTGCACCACAAATCATCAAAGCAATCAGTGATGTTCGAAAAGCAAATACAGAGAAAGCAAGTGGAAAGATAGGTGGTAGATGGATGAAGAAGTGTGGTGGATCTGATGTGAACAAATTGTATCATTTGAGTGAGTTATCAGATGATAAGCTAGATGAATTGGAAAGTGTGATGAAGAAGATTCGAGGACAGGGTCGATATCTGTCTGGAAGTGGTGTGATTGGTTCAGGTAAGTTCAGTGATTGGATGTCAAATGCATGGAACAAACTGAAAACGATCTATAACAGTGAACAATTCAAACCAATCAAGAATGCACTTGTTACTGCTGCTTCAAACACTGCTCAGAAGTACATTGACAAAGGAGCTGATACGTTGGCAAGTAAGACAAATAATGAAGATTTGAAGAATGTAATCAACACTACTCGAGATGTTGCTAGCAACTCACATCAATCAATAGAATATCAACAATCATCAACTCATATGTTAAAACTGATGTCTTGGATGGCTTCTACTATTGTTGTCACATTTGCTTGAAGATTATAAGAGAGATATGGACTCCAATCATGACGATTTGCACATGAATCACTCACTGGTTTGACATCTTTGATGAGAATGTAATTGAGAGAGGCATAATAAGATAAGAATCGATAGAATGGAGCATTCAACAATGGATGCATTAGTTCTATCACTGTACTTCCTGGTTGAAGAAAGATGATATTGGATAATCCTGCTCCATGTATTGAGATCAATACTCTTGTGAATCGTAATGAAGACACTTGTTCAGCAAATGTCATGTTCTCAAAATGAATCACTTGATGACTAAGATTTTCAGATGCAATAACTCCTGAGAGATTATCAGATTCTCTTTCAATTATGTGATCTATGATTGAATAGGAATATCAATGAATAAGGGATAGATAAAAAAAGGAGTATAACAATTGCTTTTCTTCAAATGATTATAGAACTGAACACCACAGAATTATGGAAACAATCCCATTTCCTCCTTTCTGTTGAATGAAGTGTCAATGGAATCACATTATTTGAAGGATATGAATACGAATGAGTCCATGATGAGAGTCAAGAATAAGAATCACAAAGTATTGAAAACAGAATATGTATCAAATTGAATCCTTCAGAAGTGTAGTGTGATGATGATGAAAGTCAGTAAGAGATACATAGTGGATTATTAGTTTCAACTCAAGTCAATAAACAACAATAGTCAGAATATCCACCAATTATTAATCAGTGTATTGATATTCATTATTATTTGAAATGACTAGAAAAGAGTGTTCTTACAATCATTGCATATGTTCAGTCTATATCTCCCTTCCTTCTAATACTAGACTGATTGTTGATTTGCAATTACAAAGGGCAAACTGGTAACTGTTGAAGAAATGAACTCTGAGAAACGATTCCTTTGATGACATTGCTTCTTCACTGTACTGTTGATCAAGAAATAAAAAAGCTCTCTAGCTGTGGAAGCAAGATTGCCAGTATTCTAAACTGTGAATTGGAGAATGAAACAAAACAGGAAGATGGATATC
>ERZ779851.3232-NODE-3232-length-11147-cov-4.400018_pt1 | contig 11147 bp, 6 predicted proteins | sample MGYA00511094_ERZ779851 | MGnify/ENA primary metagenome ERZ779851 (study PRJEB29588, sample SAMEA2155512) | human gut metagenome | biome: human gut; feature: human-associated habitat; material: faeces | place: Denmark | collected 2008/2010 ... | reverse complement strand
AAGCCATAGCTCTCTTCGCCACCGCCGATGTATTGCATTTTGCCTTCAAGCAAACGGATTTGGCGTGCAATCCACTTGAATCCTGTGTAGCAATCGAACATCGTGATGTGGTTCTTGTCGGCTATCGACTTGATAAGCTCTGTGGTCACGATGGTCTTCACGACGAACTCATTGCCCTTCATCTTGCCCATGCGGATGCGGTTCTCAATGATGTAATAGAGGAAGAGGAGGCAAGTCTGGTTACCATTGATGAGCACCCATTCGCCTTTGTTGTCCTTGCAAGCCATGCCCACACGGTCGGCATCCGGGTCAGAAGCCATCACGATGTCCGCATCGAGCTTCTTGGCTAATTCGATAGCCATCGTCAATGCCTCGGCATTCTCCGGATTGGGAGAAACCACCGTGGGGAAATTTCCATCCTTCACCATCTGCTCGGGCACACAGTGCACGTTCTCGAAGCCCCACATCTGCAAAGAGCGCGGGATGAGCATCATGCCGGTGCCATGAAGCGGAGTGTAGACAATGCAAAGGTCTTTCTGACGGCGGATGACATCCGGGTCAATGGAGTTCGAAACGTGCTGGGACGCATAGTCCACGAGTTTGCCGTTCGAATCGGCCAACGGATTGATATCCTTGACATTGGTCCAAGTGAACGGGCCTGTCGGACTGTTGGAGACAGCTACGCCGCAGGCACTCCTTTTAGGATCGTCCCAATGTCCTTCGGCATAGTAGAGGCAGTAGCGCCCGTCTATATATTCAAGATCCGGCGCCCAGATTCTGGTGTCAGGGACCCACTGAGGTCTTTCCATCCCGCCGAATGCATTTCCTACGAGTTCCCAGTTCACCATATCCTTGGAACGGTAAACAGGCAGGTAAACCACGTCGGAAGTGCCGCTCACGCCGTTCTGGGTGCTGTAGGCATAGAAATATCCGGTCCTCTCCCTGTCATCGAAAACTGACGGGTCAGGGGCATTGTTTCTGATCACCGGGTTCATGTACGTCGTTGTCATGAAGCCGTCCGCGCCGGTGTCCGGTTTTACAGGACGCTCATCGATGATTTTCTCATGGCATGATGACAGTGACGCAAGCGCGGCGACTGTCGCTATTGTATATAATATTCTGTTCATTGTATTGACATTATATGATTAGTCTCTCCAACCTTCGTTCTGGACCAGGCTCGGATTCATCTCACGCTCCTTTGCCGGAATAGGCCAGGTCTGGACGTAATCCCCGAGGGAGTACCAAGTATAGGTCTTTGTACCCCAGATCTGCATAAGTCCGTTGGTGTTCATCTCTCCGTTCTGGCCGGATGAATGGTCACGGAACTTCTTGTCCAGCCATGTTCCCCAACGCAGTTCATTGTAATACATGCTGTCCTCTCCGGCGAGTTCCCAGTAGAACTCGTTGCGGATACGCTCACGCATGTCTTCCTGACCTTTCACTTGCGTGAACTCATTGGTATTGAGAAGGATATGCTTAGCGCGGGAACGGACTTCATTGACCATTTCCACGGCCTCGTCAGTGCGGTTCAGTTCATTGAGACACTCGGCCCTGCGGAGAAGAATCTCGGCGTAGCGGCAGAGAATGAGGTCTTCCTCGTACACCCAGCGGATAGTGTTCTCGATTCCTTCCGGAACATATTTTCTCCACAGATAGTAGAACATGGAGTTCGTGTCAGTACGGATATCACGTGAAGAAGCGCCGTCAGAACGGTATGGCCATCTGAGTGTAAAGGTATAAGGAACACCGGAAATACCGCCGTAATACTCTGAATATGGAGTGATTACAGACATCTTGAGACGAGGGTCACGATTGTCGTAAGCCGCCTTGATACGGTTCTCGTTCTTGTGAGGCTCGTATTTGCTCATATCTGCTCCGTATGCGGTCATGTTTGCTATCTCGCCGGTTGACATCTCGTTGCGGAGGAAGAATACCGAACGCTGCTCCGGAGTCATATCATTCCAGCCCGGGCAATAATCCTCCCAATTGAACTTGCTGCCGTCAGCATTCTCGAATGACTCCACAAAGGCAGGATTAGGAAGATAGTTGTTCCACGCACCGCTTGTCACTCCAGTACAACGGTTTCCTAACAGGACTGCACGGTTGTTTCCCATTCCGTCCTTCTGGGTCATCCTGATTGAGAAAATCACCTCGTCACACTGTTCGTTGGCCGGCTTGAGGAGCTGCTTGAAGCTGTCGTCACCTGCACCCTTGTAAAGTGCGAATCCCATCGGTTCAAGAGCCTCGAAATCATCCAATGCCAACTGCCAGTACTGGGCCTTGTCACCTTCTCCGCGGGCAGCGAGGAACTGGTAAGCCTGGCCTCTGTACGCAAGAGCAACAGCCCTGCTTACACGTCCGTAATCAGACGAGCCCGCAGTGTAGCGGTCAGGAAGATTCTTTTCTTCAACGCAATCCGTAAGGTCCTGAATGACAGCATTCCACACATCCTGTTCAGAAGAACGCGGACGGTTGGCATTGGTCGCATTCTCAATGTATTCCAGATAAAGAGGTACTCCACGGTAAAGGACATTGAGATTGAAATACCCGAATGCTCTGAAGAACTTGGCCTCAGCCTTGAGTTTGCCCTTTTCTTCAGCGGTCATGTCAGGCACCTTGTCAATGTGGCTGATGATATCGTTTGCGCGGAAGATGAAGGTATAATAGTACTTGTACATGTTCGAGAACACGCTGCTTGACGGCGTTCCGTCACCATAGCAGACTTTCTGGTTGTGATACCAGTTCTTGTCCGTGTCCATCACGGAAGAGTATGCCTCGTTCATTACTTTCCAGTTGTTCTCGCTGTCCGAAGCGGAGGCACGGACATACAGTTCGTTGTACACTCCGTTCACAGCCTGACGGGCAAGAGTCGCCTTGTTCCATACATTGGAAGAACCCACCTGATAGGTACTTTCCAGATCGAGTGACTGGCAAGATGCGAAGGAAACGGCGGCAAATGTGAATATCAATAAAACTTTTTTCATCTTTTCAATACATATTAGAAGGTTATGTTCAGACCGCCCGCATACTGGCGCATGGTTGAGTAACCGGCTGTAGAACGCATTTCAGGGTCCATGCCCGGGAATTGGGTGATTGCGAAAAGATTCTCTCCGCTGACATATATTCTGACTTTCTGAAGAAGGATTTTCTTCGTGAGCCTCTCAGGAAGTGTGTATCCGAGCGTGAAGTTCTTGAGCTTCAGGTAGTCTCCCTTGCACAGATGCAGAGAGGATGTCTCATCGGACTGGCAGGATGTCAGGTTGACAAGACGAGGCTGCTTGGAATTGATGTTGGTACGCGGATCATCCGGATTCTTCGGATCGAAGAAATAGTGGTCTTTTGCCACTGATTCAGGAATGGCGTAACCGTAGATGGTGTTGGAGGAGTTGCTGGCCTGTCTGTAATAATACAGCGAGAACCCTGCTGCGCCCGCCCAGCTCATAGAAAAGTCAATGCCTTTCCATCCGGCAGAGAACTGCAGACCGAAATTGACCTTCGGAGTCGTGGAAACATTCTGGAATACAGCATCATATGAGTTTCCGTAGAGTCCGTCTCCGTTTGCATCCGCATAAATGTACTCACCATACCAGATCTTCTGCTTGCCGATGCCCTGCTGAGGGTAGAATGAATATCCTGCATCCATCATGGCGCGGAGCCACTCCATATCATTGGTGGTGCGGATCATACCGTCCACAGGACCTCCGTTGATATCAGGAGTGCCGTCTGCATTCCAATACTTGCCGGAACCCTTGTAGGTATCCATCATGTAGAATTCATCTATCATGTGTCCTTCGACAACTCTTGTGGAACCGCCTGTGGAAACGTCTCCGATATTGGTCTTCCATACACGGTTGCCTTCAGCGTCAGTTTCCCATCCCTGTTTGAGCTTGCCTTTGTAACGGCTCACCCTGTTCTTGTTGTAGGTCACGTTACCGCTGATATTGTAGTAGAAATCCCCTACGGTGTCTCTCCATCCGAGTTCGACCTCGACTCCCCTGTTGGTCACGGCCGCGATATTCTGTCTCGGAGCGCTGGCATTACCCATCACCATATACATGGACGGTGTGTAGAGGATGCCGCTTGTGACCTTGTCGTAATAGTCCACGGTACCGGTGAGCCTGTTCTTGAACACGCCGAAATCGATTCCGACATCAGCTACGGATGTTGTTTCCCAAGTCAATGCATAGTTCTTGATGGAAGTGATTGAGATACCGTTTGTTATGTCGTCCGTACCGAAAACGTAATTGGTAGTTCCGTATGTGGACTGCCAGTCGTAGTTGCCGATGGAGTTGTTTCCAAGACGGCCCCATGACGCACGCACCTTGAGATTGTCGAAAATGTGCGCGTTCTTGAGCCAAGGCTCGTCACTGATACGCCATCCTGCTGACACTGAAGGGAAAAATCCCCATCTGTATTCAGGAGCGAAACGCGAAGAAGCATCTGCACGGAGGTTCGCCTCGAAAAGGTATTTGCCTGCGAATGCGTAATTCACACGACCGAAGAAAGAACGGGACGCATATTCGGTACCGTAACCGCCAGAGGCATAAGGAGTTGCCACGGCATTGAGATCTCCTACTGAAACATCCTGAAGGCCACGTTTCGTAGCGCTGAAATCACGATACTTGAAGTGGCTCATCTCGTAACCTGCCATGGCTGCAATGTCATGTTTGCCTACAGTCTGGTTGTAATTGAGCACTGAAGACAGCTTCACGAAATTCTCCCTCTTGTTGTACATGTAGGAATACAGTTCGGACGGATCTGCAGGGGCAATCACATAGGTATCATTCTGGAAGTCATACTTGCCGATACCGGTGTTCACGCTCTGTTCCTCCTGGCGATAGTCCTTGTAGTAAAGGTCAGTGTTCCAGTTGAAATACTTGAGGAACTTCACCTGCGCATACCAGTCTGAAAAGATCTGGGTGTTCTTGGTATAGCCTCTGGATGAGTTCATATCCACGAGAGGGTTATGAGACTGAGGATCCTGTCCATAAGCCTGCGGACCGCCATAGAGGTCAAGAGACTTCGAATACGGATAAATGTCCGGAGTCATCTTCTGAGTGTCAAGCGAATAGAGGGAACCGACATTGCTGCTTTCCTGATCGGTATTGTAGCCCCAGATGCGGGCACCTATCTTGAGCCAGTCAGTTATCTGTCCATAGACATTCACCCTGCCGAAATAGCGCTTGTAACCGGTATTGTCGATGATACCAGGATTGTCAATGTATGAGAGCGACACATTGTAGCCCATCGATTTTTACCTTGCCGCTTGCAGAAAGCGTGTGCTTCTGCATAATCTTGTTCTTGTAGATCACATCCCACCAGTCCGTGTTAGGATATGCCATATAGTTGTAATAACCGGACTCAGCACGTCCCCATGGGTTTTCCTTTGCCTTCAGCCACTCGTCTATCACACCCTGGGAGAACTGGGCCACTCCGCCGATATTCGTACAGGACTCGTTGTAGAGGCGCATGTACGTAGCCATATCCGACACTGTATGGATGACCTTGAACGGTTCGTCATACGAAAGAGTCAAGTCATAGCTGATTTCAGCCTTGCCGTCGGAAGATGAGCCGTTCTTTGTGGTGATGAGGATGACACCGTTCGCTCCCCTGTTACCGTAGATGGCACATGACGCTGCATCTTTCAGCACATTGATGGAAGCAATATCGGAAGGGTTCACATTGCCCACACCCTGCTCCATACCGTCCACAAGGACAAGAGGTCCGGCAGAATTGAGGGTACCTGTACCACGGACAAGCATCGAGAAGTCTTCCTCGTAAGGATTACCTGAGCCCTGCATCACCTGAAGGCCCGGCATCGTGCCTGAAAGGGCCTGGGTGGCATTGAACATCGGGCGTGACTTGACACTTTCCGAAGTAAAATTGACGGAAGACACACTTCCGGTGACATTGATCTTCTTCTGGACACCATATCCGACGACCACTACTTCATCGAGATAATTGGTATCGTCCCTGAGCACGATCTCATAGCTTGAAGCTGTCCCCAAGGTAACCGTAGCTGTAGCGTAGCCGATCATGTTCACTTCGAGGGAAAGTGTCTTTTCAGGGACAGAGAGTGCAAACTTACCGTCAATGTCAGTGGAAGCACCGATTGTGGACTTCGGGACAATGACAGCCGCACCGACGACGGGCTCACCGTTTGAGTCTTTCACCGTACCGCTGACCGTGCGGTTCTGAGCGAAAGCGCTGCCGGCAACTATCGTCGCCAGCAATATCGTAAGTATAAATTTTATTTTCTTCATTTTTCTTCTACTTAAAACATGCGACAACGAGGTTGACGTGCTCCGAAGACTCCGGCTTTATGTTGCCATAGTTGGCATTGGTGCTGGTGATGTACCATCTGTTGTTTGTCCAGAAAAGGTCTTTGCCTCTGTCAGTGCCATCCTGGAGGACGATATGCGACCAGTTGTAGTCTTCAACTGTCATGGCATCACTACATCCGAGACCGGTCATCACAGAGGCCAGTTCATAGAGTGTCAAGCCTTTATTGTCACCGCCGTCACCGTTCTTTCCGTTGTCGGTATGCTGTCCCTGGTTGTGGGTGTTCACATACTTTTCGGAAACGAGCACCACAAGGGCGCCGTCTGCTGTGCAACCGACACCGATACGTCCTGTATGCAGCATGTCGTACTCAGTTACAGGCACAGACTTGCCCCAGTCCGGTGTAAGGAAGCAGGTCATCTGCGCACCGAACTTGCGCCACTCGGAATCATAGACTGTGTAGAATTTCTCCGCATCGCCGGAAATGAGCGTTTCTCCGTTTCTGCATATCTGGAAGTAACCGCCGAACGCACTTTCCACTTCCCAGGCTTCCTGACCGTTGCCGAGAGCGTCCGTATAAGAATACAGCTGTCCGTCAACAGCACCGGCAGGCTTGATGGAAACCTTTCCGTCCTTTATACCCATAGCAGGGGCGTAGGCTTTATTTTTGCCGCCGAAGCCATCATTGCGCAGGACTCTGGTAGCACCCTTATCGTCCGGGCCATAGGCCAACGGGCTGTAGTACTCCAGATTGCCAGTAGAAGAACTTCCGTCTGTATGCCATACAGCCGGGCCTGCCTCAGGAAGGAAGAAAACGAAATCCCTGTTGTTTCTCTGCACTGCGGAGATTCTGATATTGTCACTCCCTACGACACTCTTTTCAGCGACCTTCATATTGACATGACCGGCAGGAATCGTAAGAGCATAGGCCGGATTGCCGCTTCTGCCCATAAGGTTTGAGGTCTGGTACAGACGCACGTTTCCGAAATTGACACCATACTGGGTGCTCCATTTCTTGGTAACCTCTGTCCAGCCTTCGTCGAATTTCGCCACATCGGAAGGTGTAGCATAGACGGTGAAGGATTTCTTCTTGCCCACGGTCTTGTCGAGGATGACGAACTCCACGCCATTGCCTTCCGAAAAGTCAAGGTTCTTCAGCGCATTCGGATCGGTCACCAGTTCGACATCGTCATTGGTCACCACCTCGACATTGACACCCTTGACTTCTGAAGCCAGATAGGCTGACGGGAAAGAGCCGATGTAAGTATTGTCGGACAATGAAAGGATGACGGTCTCTGAGCCGAGTGTCGCCTTCACCTCCTTGATCTGCTGGAACATGGAGGCCGTAAGCGTGTAGGCGATATCGTCCACACCATCATTGACAGTGATCTTGAAACCTGATTTCAGATTTGCTGTCAGTCTGGTCTGGGCAGGACTTACCATCCTTGCCCAATCCTTGTTCAGTTCAATGTCGCAAAGGACATTGTCCAGAGAGGCTGCGGTGTGGAATTCAAAACTGACAGTCCTGTTTTCCTGATCGACAGAACCTTCAATCCATCTGTCACCGTCAAGTGCTCTGATGCCGACAACGGGATCTTTCACATACCCGGGGTCATCGGCGAGTTGGAAAACCATTTTCTCTTCGCAAGATGCTACTCCGAGGAGCACAAGCGAAGCGAGAACGATAATCAGACATTTCTTTTTCTCATTACTGATTGTTTTAGTTATTAGGTGTATATTGTGTATTGTTGTTATCGCAGTTCGAACGTCCTGGTCTTAAAGGTGGAGTCACCGGCGTAGAAGTCTATAGTTATGTGCTTAGGGCCTACATTCAGTTTGAATGAACCAGGAGTGTAGGAATGGATGTAGCGGGTTATGCCCGGAAGATATTCTTCGAAAAGTGCGCTTTCATCCTTTATCGGAGAGCCGTCCGGCATGGTTTTCATGCCCATTCTGCGGCTTCCGTATTCTTTCGGGTCCTCAGTTATGACCTTGTATTCCGCCGCCTCAGGCTTAGCCCAGACACTGCTCATCTCCATCTGTGTGATTATGCCGCCGTCGCCTTTCCATTCTGTAAGGGTCGTGGCATGAGAATGCCCGCACAGCACAATCGCATGCCTTTTGGCAAACTCCGCTCTGAAATGACGTCTTGCAGCGGTTTCGCCTTCGTTTGCGCCTCCATGGAAAAACCATCTGCAGCTCTGCTCGTCCATAGGGAATACCGGTCCGTGGGTAATGATGAACGTGTGTCTGGCGCCACGGGTTTCCTGAAGCATTTTCTCTATTTCAGCGTCATCAGGATGATTGAAGTCCAATACCAGGAAAGCATCGGGGCCAATGTTGAAATAGAATGTAGTTTTCTCAATGTCTTTTCCGAGTTCTTCTGACATCCTTTTAGGCATATATTCATGATATACCTTCTTGGCATCAGTTCCACGCACATCATGATTTCCCTCGACCGTCACGAACGGCAATCCGCCGAACTCCTTCTTGAACGCATTCATAACATCGTCGAGCATCTTTCTGTGAACATCTCCGTTTCCGCAATCTCCCTGAATGAGGTCGCCCACCTGCAATGCAATCTGAGTATTCTCATCTGCAAGGCAGGCGCATCTTTTCAGCAGCCGCGGACAGCGTTCACGCCACATTTCACCGTTGCGGGCAAATTCCGCACGCTGCACACGGTTGAGCCATTCCACTTTTTCGTTGTAATGTGAATGATACACATCGGCCGGCTCGGTATCGAAGTGAGTGTCGCCTAGAATTACGATTGAGTAGTTTTTGTCCTTCCGGCTCTTGGCCTCCGCAAGAACAGGAAAGTTGAGAAATGTCATACTTGTCAGCGAAAGTGCTGACACAGCGATAAAATCGCGTCGGTTCATCTGATTATTATAGTTATAGTAGTCCGACAATAGCGTAGCTTGTCATATCTTGTTATCAATTACGTCAAGCAAATTTACCAATTATTTCGATAAACTGATACTTTTTTGAGAAAAATCGATACTGTTTTTCAGGATTGAATGATGCGGTTACAAGTCGCAGCCGGGCAGAGGGCACAATACGAAAAAAGCACCGCAACGATTACTGTGGTGCTTTTCTTTTGTGGGAGCAGAGGGAGTCGAACCCCCGACCCTCTGCTTGTAAGGCAGACGCTCTGAACCAACTGAGCTATGCTCCCAAGCGATTTTTCAATCTTTGGCTCCTGAACCAGGACTTGAACCTGGGACCCTCTGATTAACAGTCAGATGCTCTAACCAACTGAGCTATTCAGGAATTTTTACCCGTTATTTCGTATCGGGATTGCAAAGGTACAACAATTTCCGGTCTCTGCAAATTTTTTTGCTATTTTTTTGCTACCTTTGTCAAGAAATTTTTACGGCAACGGGGCGCAGGAGATAGAATTTCCTTAAAATCAATCGAATACGCTTTCATTCAAATTCTACGAAATATGGACATAGATCTCTTATCGAAAATAGTCAAGGAACTGATTCTGGACAATGACGAAGTGGCATTGCCGGGAATCGGCTCATTCATCGCCGAGATTGTACCGTCCGTATTTTCCGACAAGGGATACACTATCAATCCGCCATATAGACGCCTGTCATTCAGGCAGAAAGGAAGCGGCGACGAGAACATGGTCATTGACTTTTACGCACGTTGCAACAACATTGACACTCCTACGGCATCGCGGATAATCCGGGAATTCCTGGAGGAGATGAGGCACGTGCTGGAGACGAAGAAGTCGATCGTGTTTCCGGGGCTCGGGAAGTTGCGCGCGACGAAGGAGAATTATTTCTTTTTCGTGGCCGATGAGGACCTGGACATCTATCCGGAGGGCTTCGGGCTGGAGCCGATTTCGCTGAAGACGCACGAGGAAACGCCGGCGGAGGTGTCGGCGACAATGGCGGCACTCCGGTCGATCCTGAATCCGGAGGAAGCCGAGACGGCAACAGCGGAGACAGCCAAGGCCGAGGAAGTCAACAAGCCGGAAGAGGCCGAGACGGTAACAGAGGAGACGACAACGGCACCAGCAGAGGGCAATGCGAAGGAGGCTGTGGCCAATCAGGAGGAAGCCAAGGTCAATGCCGCGGATGCCAAAATGGAGGAAGACGGGACCAATGCGAGCGAGACGGAAACCCGGACGGCGGGCACCGAGGAAGCAGCACCGGCGGAGGCCAATACCGAGGAGGTCGAGGCCAATGTCAATGAGCCTGTGACAGAGGAGGTCAATGCCCATGCGGAACCGACTGAAGACAATGCGACGCCAGCTGGCGACAATCCAGTGAATGTCAATGATTTGGCAGCCAATGCCGAAACAGATGGAAATGCCGAAACAGCAGAAAACACGGAATCCGAACCGGCTGAAGTGCCGATGACTGACAACAAGTCGGGCGCAACCATGCCAGCCACCACGACCACCTCAACAGCCACGACTGCTACGACCGCCCACGCCACCAGCAAGAAACCTGCCGGCAGCAAGACATGGCAGGTGATAAAATGGACCGTGATAATCCTCGTGATACTTGCCGTGACAGCATTGCTGACATTCATCATCCTGGCACACATTGCCCCGGACTTCATCGACTCCATACTCTATACCCCGGAAGAGCTGGAAATCCTCAACCTGTAGACTGACAAGCGTTCCAGAGCCATCTCAAGACCACCCGACTCACTGGCGGGACGCGGCCACACCCCAATCTCCAGAAGCACTGATTATGGGTCAGGGGGAAAACCCTGTGTTTAGGATAACTAAAAAGTATGTACCTTTGAATAGATAAAGGTACATGATATGACAACAAGAGAAAACGACTTGCTTCTCCAGTTCATGGAGATGGTGTTTCCAAAAGATTTATTGAGATACTTCG
>ERZ779851.3231-NODE-3231-length-11148-cov-6.763635_pt1 | contig 11148 bp, 8 predicted proteins | sample MGYA00511094_ERZ779851 | MGnify/ENA primary metagenome ERZ779851 (study PRJEB29588, sample SAMEA2155512) | human gut metagenome | biome: human gut; feature: human-associated habitat; material: faeces | place: Denmark | collected 2008/2010 ... | reverse complement strand
TGGTATCGCCTCCGGCGATAATATTTTAAAAACTTTGATATGAAACAACACAGGGTGAAAGTTGTTCTTTCGCCCTGTGTCCTGTGTATTTTATTATAAATCTTTTCAGATAACGTCTGCGAAGCAGACACAATAATTCCGAATATAGTTTTGCGCAGTCCGTTACTTTATCCATTTGCATTATGCAGACAAGTGCGCAAAACTCCGAATTGAACCTATCACTTGTGCAGTCTTTTTATCATCTTAAACACGACGGTGTTTTCCATGACCAGGGGGCTTTCGTGCGCAAAGAACAGGATCCCATCTGCGGGGGCGCGCACCTCGCTGATGACTGTGCCCTCGTACGGGTGGACCACCTGCGCCAGGAGGTCGCCCTTTTCCACCTCGTCGCCGCACTTCTTCATGGCGCGGTAAATACCGGCGGCGCTGCACTTCACGTTCATCATGTCGTCCTCGTCGATGATGGTACCCATGTACCCGCCATGGCAGCGGTACTTGATTATCCCCATGCGCGAAAGGAACCGCAGCACCGCTGAAACTCCCTGCTCAGCCGACTGCTCGTCGATGCTCTCGGTGGCGTTGGTGTAGACCGAAAACGCAGCCGTGCCCCCGACCTGCCAGTTGTAATTCAGCGTGGACTGATCCATTGCGCTGGGCGTGCGGAGCACAACGTAAGGCAGCCCGAACAGATTTGCAAGGCTGGTGTTCTCCTTGCATGTCTTCATCATTCTCACATGGGGAATGAACATGCCCGGTATATAGAAGCTCGCGAACTGCACGCCGTACTGATACTTGCATATCTCGCCGAATACCCCCGCGGCAATGCGCTCGGTGGTCTCGCCGTCGGGGTCCCCCGGGAACATGCGGTTGATATCCGTGTTGTCCAGGCACCAGAAGCGCTTGCTGATGTTGGTGCCGTAGCTGTTCAGCGACGGAATGATGAGTATTTCCCGGTCGTAGGAGATGCAGCCCTTTTTCTCCAGGCCGTCAAGCGCCCTGACAAGCTGGCTGCACATATAAAGCTGCTGTATCTCGTTGCCCCTGATGGAACCGATTATGCAGCAGGACTTCCCACCCTTTCCGAAGCGGTAGCCAGTCACCCTGAAATCATCTCTGTACGGTGACGAAAGACTGTAGATGATGTCCTTTTTCATGCCTGTTCCCCTGTGTTATCTGTCATTCTGCCGGGCTGACGTGGTATCTGTCCGCCATTACGCCGTCGATGGCATTGATGAAATCCGTGAACTTCACGAAGCCGTAATTGCGGAAGTCAAAGCCCTCGAAACGCTCTCTCAGCTTTATTCCCAGCGCGCGAATGCTGTGGCTGCCCTCGCTGCGCGCGAACTCATTGACGAACTGCTCTATCTCCTCGGTCTGCCTTGCGAAATCATCGCTGATGCGCAGGCGGTTGTTCTTTATCACAACGCCGCTTATTTCCGCAGTCAGCTTTCGCATGGACGAGAAGCCCAGTTCCTGCAGGAAGTCCTTGCCGTATTTCTCAGCGAGATCCCTGCCCAGCCCGGAGATGGTGCCGCCCTTTTCAGAGGAAGCCACGTACTGCAGCACCTCGCGCTTGACTGCGTTCAGTTCCGGCTTTTCGAACGTCTGCTCCGGCTCGGTGGAATTCACCTCCGCGATGGCCTCTGCAACTTCGGCTGCGGTCTGGCTGACGGGGGGTTCTTCTGCAGGGAGCTCGGTGGTCTGCGGCTCTGCGGGGGCTTCTGTCTGCGGCTCTGCGGGGGCTTCTGTCTGCGGCTCTGCGGTGACTGCGGGCTGTTCCTGCGGCACCGCGGGCACATTCAGCGAGAATGCGCGGTTCTTGCTTATGCGGATATCCGGCACTGCGGAAAGCAGCGCCCTGAAATCACCGTAGCCCATATCATCGATGTAGCTCTTGCCGTAAGCGCCCATCAATTCGTTGTTCAGCTGACCGAGATTGCCGCCGTCGGGCATGTTCTCGGCAGCGTACTGCTGAATTCTCGCGAAAACCGCCTTTTCGTCCGGTCCGGGAATTCCCGCGGGCTTGGCAGCGGGAATGGTCTGCACCGGCGCAGCGGAAAGGAACACGCGGTTGCCGTCCACATGCACCTCGCTGACCGAACCAAGGGCAGCCTTGAAATCGCCGAAACCAAGCGCCCTGAAGTAATCCTTGCCGAAAGCGCCCATGAGGTGGTTGTTCAGCTGACCGATGTTGCCGCCGTCGGGCATGTTGCCGCTGGCGTAAGTCATTACCTCCCTGCGATAGCTGTCGGTGTCAAGCTTTACTTCCGGGGCTGCCTCCGCGGGCTTTATGAGCGTGCCGGCGCGGGTGAACTGCGGCAGCTTGTCGATGAAGCGCGCAAATCTGCTGCTGCCGAACTTCGCGTAGTCTATCTTGCCGAAGCGGCTGTTGAGGTAGCTTTCCAGCTTGAGCATGTTGTCGTTTTCAGGCTCGTGCTCGCTGAGGTACTCGGATATAGCGGCAGAAATGGACTGCTCGGTGGCTTCCTCCAGCTTCTTTGCAGGCTCGGGCTGCTCCAGCTTTTTCTTTCTGACGGTGACGAAAGTGTTGTTCCTGCGGAGTTCCTTGAAGCTGTCGATGAAGCTGGAAAATCTCTTGTAGCCCAGCTCGTCGAAGTTGATATTGCCGAATTTCGATGTGAGCACCGCGCTTATTCTCGCGAGGTCGAGCCGCTCGTCCTGGTTTTCGGTGACGAAGTTCATGACCGCCTTTCGTATAGCCGCTTCGTCGTATTCGTTCTCCATCTCGCCTATCTGGTTGAGATAGCAGAAATGGTGGCAGCTCACCGTGAACGGGCGCGGGGTCTTGAGTTCGCCTATGCCCACGACAAGCTTGCCCGCTTCTCTCAGACGGATAGCGAGCCGCGTGAAATCGCTGTCGCTGGTGACTAACACGAAGCCGTCAACATTTCCGGTGTAGAGAATATCCATCGCGTCGATTATCATTGAGAAATCCGTGGCGTTCTTGCCTGCGACGTAGCTTGTCTGCTGCACCGGCATTATGGAGTAGTTCACCGCGGGGGTGTGCCAGCCGTTGCCGCCCTTTTCCCAGTCGCCGTAAACTCTCTTGTAGGTCGGCACGCCGTACTTCTGCACCTCGTTCATCACGAACTGCGCATATTTCGCGGATACGTTATCGCTGTCGATAAGCACCGCAAGCTTCTTTTCTTCTGACATTGTTACCTCTGTTCTGCATCAGCCCCGCAAAGCCGACCGGGGCAGGTTATTGTGTTTCTCGCGTATGCTGCCATACTGGTCAGCCGTGTGGAATATCGTCGAGATGTACCCCTTGAAATACGGAATGAACTCGCCCTTGTCCATCATTTCAAAGATCTCGTCCTCAGTCGCCCATTCAACTGCCTCGACTTCCTCGTACTGCAGCTTAAGCCCGGTGATATCGGGGTCTGCCTTTACGACGTACCAGTCGTCGAAGCCCTCGTCATAGGACACTGAATAATGCGGACGGACGCCGTTCAAATCAAGCTTCACGCCTATCTCCTCGAAAGCCTCGCGCATTGCCGCGTCGGAACTTGTTTCCCCCGCGACTGCCGAACCCCCCGCGCTGACGTCCCACATGCCGGAAAACCCGTGTTTGAACGGCTGCCGCTTCTGAATGAGCATTCTGCCGTCGCTGCCGAGAATGCACACGTGCACCACCAGGTGAAATCCCCCCTCTGGCAGCCCCTCGCTGCGTACCGCGGTTTTTCCGGTCTTATTGCGGTTTATGTCGTAAACGTCCCAGAGTTCCATGCGTTCTCCTTAAATGGCAACGGGTATCTTGTCGGTGAATTCGTGGTACCTGTAGTCCACTGCGGTAAAGCTGTTCTTCGTGAACTTGTAGAAGTCCGTGATGTCCTCCACCTGCATTTCGGGGGCGGGGTAAGGCTTCTTTTCGATGAGCCGCTTTACTATGTCAACGTGACGGTCGTAGATGTGCGCGTCCGCGATGACGTGCACCAGTTCCCCCGGCACAAGCCCGGAAGCCTTTGCGAACATAGTCAGCAGCGCCGCATACTGGCAGACGTTCCAGTTGTTTGCCGTGAGCATATCCTGGCTGCGCTGGTTGAGTATCGCGTTAAGACGGTCGCCGGTGACGTTGTAGGTCATGGAATACGCGCAGGGCGCAAGCTGCATTTCGCTGAGGTCCGCGTGGTTGTAGGTGTTCGTCATGATACGGCGGCTGTGAGGGTCGTGCTTCAGGTCATAGAGCACCTTGTCCACCTGGTCGAATTCCCCCTGGGGATAGTGGTGCTTCACGCCCATCTGGTAGCCGTAGGCCTTGCCGATGGTGCCGTTCTCGTCAGCCCAGGCGTCCCATATGTGGGAACCAAGTTCCGCGACGCGGTTGGATTTCTTCTGGTATATCCACAGCACCTCGTCGATGGCGCTGCGATAATACACCCTGCGCAGCGTCATCAGCGGGAATTCCTTCTGCAGGTCGTAGCGGTTGACGATACAGAATTTCTTTATCGTGTGCGCGGGCGTACCGTCCTCCCAGCGGGGGCGTACTTCGCACCCCTCGTCGGAAACGCCGTTTTCGAGGATATCACGGCAGTTCTGTATAAAAAGGTCGTCTGCAAGGCTCATAATGCCCCTCCTTGAACAATGGGCAGAAAAGCCCTGAAATCACATCAAATCCTGCCGAAAATGGAAGAAGCGGAAAGGTCGATATCCGCGAATTCCACATGGCCGAACATGGAAAGTCCCTTTGTCGCGCACATGCTGAACAGCTTCGAGCCGCTGCCCTCCGCGTACTTCTTCACCTGCTCCAGCAGCGCCACTGCGCCGGCGGGGAAGCCGGCAGCTTCGCCCTCCGCAGGCTTTCTTGCAGCGCCGTCGCCGTCGATATCCAGCGGGAACAGACCGTCCCAGCCGTAGAGATATATCTCGCTGAAGCCCATGTAAAGCGCCAGCTGTATCATCACATACATCGGGAACATCTTCGCGGTATCGAACGCGCTCTCTGCCTGCTGGAACGTGGGCAGACCGCTGATAAGTCCCGCGCCGAGGCCGTTGAAGTAGGTGGGCTTCTTCTTGAACTTATCCTCGAACACCTTTATTCTGCCGTCGATGAAGCTTTCCATACCCTCGATGTACTTTCCGTTGCCGAGATATGACGAAGCCTCAGTCAGCAGGAAGAATTCCGGGCGCTGGGGGGTTCTCGTGAAGAAATCGCAGAACTCATTGCCGGCGAACGCATGCTCGTTCATCAGCCCGTTGAGTTCGTCCAGCTTCGCGCCGGGGGTGCCGAGAATGAAGCAGCGCTGTCCCTTCATTTTATCCTTGTATGCCGCAAGCTGCTGCGCGGTGGAATTCTCCATGCCGCCTGCGCGCTTTCCGTCGGAAGAAAGCGCCTTGTTCAGCTTCATGTTTGCCATGGACATACCAAAACCGGCAGGCTCGTTCATCTCGCAGTAGCCGTTGTCGGTGAAGCCGCACTGGTTCCTGAGCACTTTCGCTATCTCAGCGGAAGTACCCTGCACGCCTGCCATGCCCGCAAGCTGTATCTCCAGCGGAGTGAACGGCGCAACGATCAGCACATAGAACGACGCGGATTTTCCCTTAAGCTCGCTGATGAACCTGATGTCGTCAGCCTCGGAAACATCGCCCTCGGAAGCGGTCGCGCGGAACGCGATATCCGGCACCTTGACGTTCTTCATGCGCAGCTGACTGAGCGCCTGCATGAGCACGTCGTATTCCTCGCCGCTGCCGATGATGACAAGCTTCTTCTGACCTATCTTCTCGATGTTCTTGATAATATGGGTCTTGTAGGCGCCAAGCTTGCCCTTTTTCATTCCGTCGTTAGACAGGTATTCAGTGTAATCCATATCCTTATCCCCCTCATTCTATAGTATAGCTGATTATATTGCTGATAGGCATATACTGCCCGTCTACCCACGCCTGCAGATACACCTTATAAGTACCCGGGTAGGAATGCATGCACTGGTAGGTGCTGCTGCCCCATGCGCTGTTGCAGTACATCTCCCTGCCGTCCAGCTCGATGACCCAGGAATACACATCGTAGCCCGTCACCTCCGGACGGTGGGCGACGTAATCCTCATCAAGGGTTATCTCTACCTTATTTTCAACGGTTATCCTGCTCTTTTCGCTCTCGTTCCACGAAAGCTGCTCCGCTTTCTCGCCGTTGACCGTGACGTCGGCGCTGCAGTTTTCCATTATGGTATGTGCGTCCCAGCCGACCAGCGCGCCGGCGCGGCTTCCTATGACAGAGCCGTTGACGGCTGTGACGTTGCTCATGGCTCCGCAGATGGAATCCCCGATGACAATGCCGGAATTGTAGCCCTCGACCTCCGCGCCGTCAAAGCAGATGTTGAACACCGAACAGCTCAGACCATACCCGATGAACCCGATGTCCACAACACCATTGCCGCAGCTCATCTTCATGTTCTTTATGGTATGTCCGCCACCGTCAACATATCCCCTGAACGCATAGCTGCTATGCTGTTTGCTCCAGCCCATGGGCGCCCATTCGTACCCTGAAAGGTCGATGTCCCCGGCGATAGTCACCACAAGTCCCAGGGAATCGTTCGTGTTCATATACCAGCAGCAGCTTGCCAGCTCCTCCGGGGTGCTGACCACAAAGCCATCGCGCAGCATTCTGTCGATAATATCCGGGTCTGCCAGGAACGGAATATCCCCGGTGTACATTCTGTCTGTCCAGCCGTCGTTGTCCGGGTATCTGCTGAAAAGCTCGGCGCATTCCTCGGTGAGCCGTTTGCTGCGCTCATCTTCCGCGCGCTGCTTCATATATTCAAGATACTGCTCGCTGTCGGTGGTATAAAGGACATATACCGGACCTGCGTCGTACTTGTATATATACAGCGCGTCATCAACCCTTGAATATAGATAGCGCTTGCCGTCGATATAGATTTTCTCCCTTCCAAGAAGCGGTTTTACGACTTTCCATTCCCGCTCCTCGTCCCCGGCAATGAGAACACCGTTGCTGCGGAATTCCCACTTCTGCGGCTCGCTGTTGCCGGAAAAATCCCAGAGATACCACTCGCCGGAAAACTCCTCAGGAACTTCCGCAGATTTCTCAGAAACCTCTGAACTGCCGGAATCCGCAGGGCTGCCAGCCGGGGGGTGTCCCCCGGTGTAGCGGCAGCCGCTCAGTACTACCACAAATGCCAGAACAAGTGCCGATAAGCCTTTCATGACGATCTCCTCTCACAGTTGACACCACGGGGCGCAGGAAAAGGGAAGCAGAAAAACCGGAACTAACGCGAAATCACTCGCTCAGAATGAACATATCATAGATGACCTTGATAGCCTTCTCGAAATCGGAAGCGTTGATGCCAACGATGATGTTAAGCTCGCTGGAACCCTGGTCGATCATTCTGATGTTGATGTTTGCGTGGGAAAGCGCAGCGAATACGCGGGTAGCTGTACCCTTGACGGATCTCATTCCGCGGCCAACGACTGCGATGAGCGCCAGACCGTCGATTATCTCATAGTGGTCGGGCTTAACGACTTCAACAAGGCGCTCGGTGAGCTTCTCGCGCTGACCGTCAAGCTCGCTGGAATTCACAACAACGCTGACCGTATCGATACCGGTGGGCATGTGCTCCGGGAAGATATCGTGGTTCTCAAGTACCTGCAGCAGCTTGCGCAGGAAGCCCTTGTTGCTGTTCATTCTGTCCTTCTCGATGGAGATTACGGAGAAGTTCTTCTTGCCTGCGATGCCGGTGATGATATGCTCGCTTGCGGGCGCGGTGCTGGTGGGCACGATGAGCGTCCCTGCGTCCTGCGGGGCGTTGGTGTTCTTGATGTTTATCGGGATATTAGCGCTTCTTACCGGGAAGATAGCGTCCTCGTGGAGCACGCCCGCGCCCATGTAGGAAAGCTCGCGCAGCTCGGAATAGGTGATAACGCTGATACCCTCGGGGTTCTCAACTATTCTCGGGTCAGCCACCAGGAAGCCGCTTACGTCGGTCCAGTTCTCGTAGAGGTCTACCTTTGCCGCCTTTGCCACAACGGAACCCGTGAAATCCGAACCGCCGCGGGAGAAAGTCTTGATGGAGCCGTCGGGCATTGCGCCGTAGAAGCCCGGAATAACAGCCCTGGGGGTCTTGTCGAGGAGCGCGCCAAGGCATGCGTCCGTGATGTCGGCGTCGAAGTTGCCCTTGTTGTCGAAGAAAATAGCGCGTGCGGCGTCGATGAACTCAAAACCGAGGTAATTCGCAAGCACGATACCGTTGAGGTACTCACCGCGGCTTGCAGCGTAGTCACTGCCTGCGGCTGCCCTGAAGTTCTCGCCTATCTTCTCAAACTCCTCGTCGAGGCTGAGAGAAAGCCCCAGGTCGGAGATAATGCCATTGTAGCGCTCCCTGATGGGCGCGAAAGCCTCTGCGAAATCCTTGCCCTGAACTGCTACCTCGTCATAGCAGCGGTACAGCATATCCGTTACCTTGGTGTCCTCCTTGAAGCGCTTGCCCGGCGCAGAGGGAACGACGTACTTCCTTTCGGGGTCTGCGTGAATTATATCAGCGACCTTCTTAAACTGCTTTGCGTCGGCGAGAGAACTTCCACCGAACTTAACTACCTTGCTCATTGTGTTGACCCTTTCTTGATTTGGTTTAATTATATAATTGTATTCAGTATACACATATATATTTTATCATACCACATTTTACGCCAAATTGCAATATGTTATCAGTGAAAAAGTCAAAAAAGACGTCGCGGGGAACTCCGGGGGCAGGCGGTATAAAAAAATATCCCCCGCCTTTCGGCGGGGGATACGTTGGTTCAGTTTATGCCGCTTCACGCAGCTTCGTCATATCCTTGCGGATTAGCCGAGGAGCTGGAGAATGGACTGCGGCTGCTGATTTGCCTGAGCGAGCATGGACTGAGCTGCCTGCTGAAGTACGTTGAACTTTGTGTAGTTGAGCATCTCAGAAGCCATATCGGTATCACGGATAGTGGACTCAGCTTCGGTCAGGTTCTCAGTGTTGGTGGTCAGGTTCTCGATCTTGTGCTCGAGTCTGTTCTGTGTAGCACCGAATGTTGCACGAACCATGGAAACCTTGTTGATAGCGTTGTCGATCTTGTCGATAGCGGTATTAGCGTCTTCCTGTGTTGCAAGGGACAGGTTCTTGGTGTTCAGACCGTTAGCTCTGGAGGAGAGGTCGAGGTTGGACTTGAGGTCGCCCATGCCGTCGGTTGTGTACTTGAATGTGAAGTCAACGGAATCCTTTGTTCTGGAACCAGTCTGGAGAACCATGTGGTCAGAATAGGTCAGAGGAGCGGTTGCAGTCTTGTTGGAGTTAGCTTCGGAAACCTTAGCCTTGGGCTCAACAACAGAAACAGAATTGGACTTAGCAGGTGTATAAGAAGCATCTGCAAGGTTAACTGTTACAGTAACAGTTCCATCCTTTGCAGCAGCCTTGGCAGCAGCAACAGTCTGCAGCTCGCCAATCTTAACAGCTGTGCTACCCTTCTTAATATAATTAAGAGTTGTTCCATCCTTATCAAGAACAATGGACTCGTTCTCACCAAGCTTAGCAATTTCAACATCCTGTGCACCATTAGGCGTCTTACCATTAACTGTTGCGAGTGTTAATGCGGTATCACCCTTGGTAGCTGTATAAGTAAGGGTTAAACCATTAAGTGCATTTGCAGCTTCGGCAATCTTTTCAGATGTGATAACGCCGTCCTCCGCAGCTGCCTTAAGAGGGTTTTTGTCAAGTGTTACAACACCTGTATCGGAGCCGTCAATATTGTATCCAGTTGTAACAGGTCCCTTTCCTACTGCTACAGAAGCCTTTTCGAAGTCAACAACGATTGTATCGCCGTTTACAAGCTTGCTTGTATCAACAGCAAATACTGCACCGTCATAAGTGAAGCCGCCGTTAGCATTAGAAGTAATGCTTGAAAGGGAATCAGCTGAAGCCTTCCACTCAAATGTTCCATCGTCCTTCTGAGTGTAAGTGAAAGTTACGGATTCCTTGTTTGTACCTGCATACGCACCAACGTCAACACCCTTGATGTAGCCGCCGGCAGTGCCGATCTGCTGTGCATCACGGGTAGCGTTTACATAGTCAAACTTGCCGTTTGTAGCCTTAACGCCGTCAGCCATCTCGCCGCCGTTGAGCATTACAACGCCGTTGAAGTCGGTATCAGCGATCTGGTCGAGCTCGTCGTTGAGCTGGTTGAACTCGAGCTGGATAGCGTCACGGTCAACCTCGTCCTGGTATGTACCGTTAGCGGACTCAGAAGCGAGCTCCTTCATTCTCTGAAGAATGGAGTGGGATTCGTTTGTTGCACCCTCGAAAGTCTGGATCATGGAGATACCATCCTGAGAGTTTCTCTTAGCCTGTGTAAGACCACGGATCTGGGATCTCATCTTCTCGGAAATTGCCAGACCAGCAGCGTCGTCGCCAGCGCGGTTGATTCTGTAACCAGAAGAAAGCTTCTCAGAAGACTTCTTCAGACCTGCAACGTTTGTGTTCAGCTTGTTGTACGCGTTGAGCGCGTTCATGTTGTGCTGTACTACCATTCCCATAGTAATATCCTCCTTGAATTTACGCGCCTCTATATTCGGAATCATTCCTGAGAGGCGGTTGGTTAAAGTAATTTTTCCGTCTGCCCTTATGTACACTTGAGCTTCGGGATTTTAGCTTTTCAGCTATCACGATTATTATATCGGCTGGTTTTCTCTGAACTTTAGCGTTTTTAAAAAAAATTTAAATTATTTATATTTTTTTGTGTATTTTTTTATTATATTATTTATAGTAAAAATGCATTTCTTTAGAAAAAATAGCACATAAAAAATCAAATACCATTTATAATATTTGATTTTTTTATTTTAATCACTAGTACTTAGTTCAAACATAGCATCTCTTAGTTCCATAGCGCGTTCAAAGTCTAACTCACTTGCTGCTTTCTTCATTTCTTTTTCTAAGTTTCTTATCAAACTTTCTTTATCTTTAGGACTAAATTTAGTCTTTTTATTATCTTTAGAAGTTTCAAAATTACTAATGCTATCTCTTATTTCTTTAATTATAGTTTTAGGTACAATACCATGTTCTTTATTGTAAGCTTCTTGTACGCTTCTTCTTCTTTTAGTTTCACTAATTGCTTCATTCATAGCATCACTATTTTTATCAGCATACATTATAACAAGTCCAT
>ERZ779851.3228-NODE-3228-length-11159-cov-6.983159_pt1 | contig 11159 bp, 11 predicted proteins | sample MGYA00511094_ERZ779851 | MGnify/ENA primary metagenome ERZ779851 (study PRJEB29588, sample SAMEA2155512) | human gut metagenome | biome: human gut; feature: human-associated habitat; material: faeces | place: Denmark | collected 2008/2010 ... | reverse complement strand
AGAGGAGATATTAAAATGGGAGAATTTGAAATAAAAGAAATTGATGATTTAGAATTTTTTAAAAAACAAAAAAAGAGAATGTATGAGGCTATTGATAAATTAGACCCAGCAAAACAAACACAAAAATATGTTAATTTAAATGGCTGTGCAACTAATATGCTAGGATTTATTGCTCAATTAGAAGGGTTAATAAAAGCAAAACAAGAAACTGCAAAAAGAGAAGAAGAAAATAGAAAAGCAGCAGAAGAAGCAATGGAAGAAATGGCTGAAAAAAATAAAGGAGTGATATAAATGGCTATAACCCCTGATACTGTAGAGAGAGAGAGAGAGAGAGAGAGCCTTTCTTGAAGTAAGTAAGAGAGAAGGTGTCATACTATGATACCTAATACCATAAAACAAGAACAAGAAATATCAGAATTATTAAGTCGTGGATATGTACAAGAAAGTGGTTCTAATGCTAACGGAAGTTATATTAAATTTAGTGATGGAACTATGATTTGTTATTTAAACATAATCGTAACTAACCAAGCAATAGCTACTCAATACGGTACATCATCTTTATATTTTGGAACAAGAACATGGACATTTCCAGTTGCATTTATAAAAGAACCTAATGTATCATGCGGTCAATTTAAGTGGGGAACTGGTGGAAGTTGGGGTGGTACATGGGATGTAACTAAAACAATAGCAACTTTGATAGGATATGACATGTATAGCAGAGCCTCGGGAACAAAAACTATAATCTCAGCAACCGCAATTGGGAAATGGAAATAAAATTATAGAAAGGGAATTTATATGAATACATTTGAATTTATTGGAAATATTATAAAACCTAAAGAAGGTCAATTTATTAAGAAACTACCTACTGGAAATAAAATAATGAAACTAATTGTAAGACAAAATGAAACAAACTCAGCATATGTTCAATTAACTGGAAATCATATATATAGTGGAAGTATTCCAGTTATGTTGCATAACAAAGGTGGCAGACAATATGTTCCATATGAAGAAAGATTTAATCCAAATATATTGTCAAGTGTTTCATATGTTTCAAAAGTAGTTACAAACTTAAATACTCTTAATGGAGAAAATAAGGAATTTATATATAATCAAGATTTTATGGAATATATCGATACAGCTTTAGATATGTATGATAAAAATACTTTATTTAAAGTAGAAGGAGATTTCACTATCACAGAATATAATGGTAAATTCTATAATAATTTCAACATAAGAAGCATTAAAACTACAAATGAAACAATTCCTGAATTTAAAATGCATTTAGATTTATTCTATAATCATGAAGGATTGGATGAAAGCGACAAAAGAAATAGATTTATACTTAATGCTTATATAGAGCAATATATTTATAGTCTTAAATCTAATAAATATATTCCTATTCAAGTAGAGTTTAATACTAATAGATTTGACTTTAAAAATCCAACAGATGTAGAAATAATAAGACACAGAAAAGAAAATATGTTGCCACCAAAAGAGTTGGGTTTTGTAAAGGCAAAATGGGATGCTCAATATGTTAGAGGTGCACAATTGATATTACCACCTTTAGAAACATTACCAAAAGATATACAATTTGAAATAAAAAATGCAGGAAGAGATATAAAAGAATATATGCAAAATATTGTATCAGAAGCAAAAGAAATTATTTGCCTTACAAGACCTGACAATACATTGTCTAAAGATGGCTCTGTATATACAAAGTTAAATTGTACAGAAAATGAATTTAAAAGTAATATTTATCAAACAGATATTATAGTAGAAGAAACAATTGATAAATTGGCAAATGATGATGCCAAACAAAACCCATTTAATTAAAAGGAGACTGTTATTATGGATAAAATAGATGAAATTACAATGCTTAGAAATATGAATATTTATCAAAAAATACAAGCAGTAAAAAAAGAATTGTCTGAAAGAGAATTAAAAAAATCTGGAGAAAATAAATTTTCAGGATTTAAATATTATGAATTAGGAGACTTTTTACCTTCAATTATTGAATTATGTGCAAAATATGGATTATTTACACAAATTACATTTACAGAAGATAAAGGAATATTAAATATTGTAGATTGTAATGCAGAAGTAGTTCAAGAAGGAACTCCAAGTGAATATCGTATTGTTCAATATGAAAGTCCATTAAAAGAATTAGAATTAAAGGGAGCGAATGCAATTCAAGCTCTAGGTGGTGCTGAAACTTATTTGAGAAGATATTTATATATGAATGCTTTTGATATAGTTGAGGCTGATATGTTTGATAGTGCAGAATTTGAAAAGAAAAAGAAAGCAAAAACTGAAAAAACAGCTTTAGAAAAAATCATAAATGATTGTAAAGAAGCTTTTAAAAAGTCAGATGATGACATAAAGAAAGAAACAGGCACACTTATGAAATCTCTAGGATATGCAACATTTGCTGATATTACAAAAGCACAAAACAAACAAGATATATTATCTTTAGCTGAATTATTAAAAGTAGAAATTCCTACTGAATTACAAGAAGAAAATAACACACAAAAATAGGGAATTTCTCCCTATTTTTTATTAAGGAGACTTCAAAATGGAAGAAGAATTAAAAAATAATGTAAAAGAAATGTTAGAAAATGGAAAGAAAAGAAAAGATATTGCTAAGAAATTGAATATTACATTATATATGTTTGACAAAATAAAGAAAGAATTAATAGCTAACAATGAATTAGATTTACAACAAATGGAAAAAGTTACCAATTCACAAAAAAAGGTTACTAAAAACATAGAAGAAATAAACTTCTCTTCTCCTGAAAATAAAGCTCGTTTTGAAGTTATAGATTTATTAAGTAAGAGATATTTAAATTATAGTCCAGGTCAAAAATTTAATACATTTCTATGTAAAAAAATTGAAGCTATGAGTTATGCATATAGTTATAGTATAATATTAGCTACAGCAAAGAAATGTTTAAATAATATGGATTATGCAAACTCTAATAAAGAATTTAATAATGAAGTACAAAAAATATCTTATTTATGTGCTATAATAAAAAATAATTTAAACAATACTCTTAAAGAAAGAGAAAAAAGAGAACAAAGAAATAAAGGACTAGAAAAAAGAGAAATAAACTATGAAGAAGCAAACAAAGTAATAGTTACTACTAAAACTAAAAGAAGAGATTTTAGTATATATTTAGATGACGATGAATATTAGAAAGGTGATAATGAAATGGGAAGAAATGAAACTAACTTATTGAAAAACCGTATTCCACTTGAAGGTAATTTTGTTTTATCATTATATACTAATCCATTAGAGCTTTTTGATGACTTCCCTATAGACCCAGATAAGGATTTATTTTCTTCAGATGGAAAATTTTATTACAATCTAGGTTATAATATGGCAAAAAAAGGTTTTAAGAACTTTGATGAAATATCAATTAGTACCTTTTTAGAAGATTTTCCAAACTTAAAAGCAGAATATGAAAATCGTGGTGGCTGGAAATCAATAGAAGAAGCAATAAGTCTATTAGAACCAGAAAACACAGAAGCTTATTATAATGCTCTATTAAAAAACAACTTACTAATTAAACTAAAAGATAAAGGATTTGATGTAGATAGTAATATTAAAAAATTAAATGATTTAAATACACCAGATGAAGTTATTGATTATTTTGATTTTCAACTTAATACATTAGCATTAAATCTTACGCATGATAAACAATTGCAATCTTTAAATATGACAGACAAAGACATTGAGTTTAAAAAGACTGGTCAAGGTATAGGTTTGCAATTTGGTAAGTATAGTCCTTTACTTAATTATTCTTCAAATGGAATACCTAGAAAAGGATTGACAATGTTTGCTAGTTATACAAATGGTGGTAAAACCAGTTTTGTATTTGAAAATATAGTTATACCACTTGCAGAACAAGGCACAAAAATTTGTATCATAAGCAATGAACAAGATGCTATCATATTCAAAGATTTACTTTATATGCATGTATTAACCAGTAGGTTAGATTATTGGAATATAGATAGAAGAAAATTAAAGAATTTAAATTTTACTAAACAAGATGAAGAAGCTTTTAAAAAAGCAGATAAAATTGTTAAAGAAGATTATCTTGAAAATATTCTTTTTCAAAGGGTTTATGACTATGGAATGAAAAATATTAAAAGAACAATAAAAAAACTTGCAAAACAAGATTTTGATTTATTTGTATATGATACATTTAAAGTTGATGCTACCACGGATACAGTATGGCAATCATTTTTAAATGATAGTAAAGAACTATTTCAAATAGCTTCAAAAGAAAATGTAGCAGTTATTACTCCTGTACAATTATCATTATCTACTAAAGGCAAAGTTAGATGGCTAAATGAAAGTGTACTTTCTAACAGTAAACAAATCTCAGAGATATATGAAGAAATTTTTATGTTTAGAGATATTTGGAGTGATGAATATACTTCATGTGAAAAAGATTTGGAAGCTACTTCAAATACAGTAGATGGTCAAGGTAGAAGCTCAGAAAAAGTTCCTTTCCCAATAGTATGGCAAGAAGGGAAATTTTATAAAATTTTCTTTCATGTCAAAAGTAGAAATGGAGAAAATGGGCAAACTATATTATATGAATTTATTCCAAATGTAAATAAATGGAAAGAGATTGGAAATTGTAAAGTAGGAGAAGAAAATAAAATATAGAAGGAGATAGGGGAATGTCAGTTGAAATATTAAATGAATATCTTAGAAACAGACCAGAAGATATAATTAAAATATTAGAATTAACTGATTTTCACTCTATCTCTTTTTCTAATGGAAAGAATGAAATCAGATGTGCATATTATGAAGGTGGAAATCCAACTTCTGTATGGATAAATTGTGATACTTTACAAGCATATGTATTCAGTAAAGGTATTGGGGGAACACTAATTAATTTAATAGCCATTCATAATAATTGGAGCTTATGTCAAACCATAAATACTATTATGAGTATTTTGAATATTAAAGATTTAAAAAATCTTTCTTTACCAATTATTTTTAAACTTACTAAATAATAATATGGTGGATATTTTAATTTTTTCCTAAAATTCATTTCATAAAGATAAAATTTATCATAACTATTTTCTTTAACACATTTTATAACATAATTACCAGGATTAAATGTTTGAATTATAACTTCACCGGGTGAAGTACTTCTGCCACTTCTGCCAGCAACTTGATGAAGAAGTGAAAAAGTATTTTCACTAGCTTTAAAGTTAGGAATATTTAAAGTGGTATCAGCATTTATTACCCCAACTAAAGTAACTTTTGGAAAATCAAGGCCTTTACTAATCATTTGAGTTCCTAATAATATATTATATTTTTCATTTTTAAAATCTTCAATTATTTGTTCATGTGCACCTTTTCTTCTGGTTGTATCTTGGTCCATTCTAACAACTTTAGCTGAAGGTAATAATTCATTTAACTTTTCTTCAAGTTTTTCTGTACCTAGGCCATAATAATTTAATGCTTTATCTTTACATTTTGGACATTTATCTTCGCATTTTTGTTGATATCCACAATAGTGACAAATTAAATTATTAGTTGACTTATGATATGTTAGTGTTATATCACAACTTGGACATTTATAAGTAAAACCACAATTACTACAAGTTATAAACGTTGAAAAACCCCTTCTATTTAATAAAAGAATTACTTGTTCACCTTTATTTATTTTTTCTTTCATTTTAGTTACAAGAATATCACTAAAAATCATATTTCTCTTTTTCATTTCTGGTTCCATATCTACAACTGTTATAGTTGGAAGAATGGCAGAACCCACTCTATTTTTTAAAGTAAGAAGTGTATATACCCCTTTGTCAGCTCGAGCTTTACTATCTAAAGATGGGGTTGCAGAACCTAAAACAACAGGAATATTATTATATTTTCCACGAAACATAGCAATATCTTTAGCATTATATCTCGGATTATTTTCTTGCTTGTAACTACTTGCGTCTTCTTCATCAATAATTATAATGCCTAAATTTTTAATGGGAGCAAAAATAGCACTGCGGGTTCCCACCACAACATGGACTTCACCACGATATATTTTTAAATATTCATCATATTTTTCGCCTTCAGATAAGGAGCTATGTAAAATAGCAACATCACTTCCAAAAGCTTCATAAAATCTTTTAGCAATTTGATGTGTTAAACTTATTTCAGGTACTAAAACTATTCCTGATTTACCATTTTTTATTACTTCTTCAACTAATTTTATATAAACTTCAGTTTTACCTGAACCAGTTATTCCATATAATAAAAATGGTTCATAATGATTTAATGATAAAGATATTTTTTCATAAACTTCATTCTGGTCTTTTGTTAAAGCCTTTTTCATATTATTTCCATCTTTATTTATTCGATATTTTTGTACTTTTTTCACTTTTATTAAATCATTTTCTAACAGAGTTTTTATTAAAGATGTGCTATAAGTTTTTTTTAACACTTCTTCTTTATCTAATAAATCTTTTAAAATACTTACTTGAGATTTACGTTTATTTTCAAATTCTTTAATATAATTATTTACTTTTTCTTTATCTTTTATATAAATATATTCATCATATAAGTCATAATTTGATGTATTCTTTTTTACTTTTAAACTTGAAGGAAGCATGGTTTGAAACGCAGATATTTTTGTACATAATGTTGATGATGATAAAAAGATTCCTAAATCCATAAGTTCTTTATTTAATACTAATTTTTCATCAACTATTTGAGTTATATATTTAAGTTCATATGTTGTATCATCAACATTTTCTAACAATTCCATGACAAAACCAACAACTTCTTGATAACCAAATGGTACAAGCACTTTCATTCCTACTTTAATTTTATCTTTTAAATCATTTGGTATCATATATATAAACTCTTTGTCTAATTTTTTTACACTATATTCTATAATAACACTTGCGTACATTTAAGCCTCCATATAAAGCTTATTTTAACACGCACAACATAAAAACTCAATAGGTTCTATTGAGTTATACTATTTTTTAGTTTCATAATTTGATTTTCAAAATCTTTATTCATACATATAAATGAACCAGATATTACACCATCAGCATTTAAAACTTCTTTTATTGTTTCATCATTTATACCACCATCAACATAGATTTCAAAATCATTATCTTTTTTAAAACTAATCAAATTTTGTAATCTATCTTTAGTATTATCTAAAAACTTTTGACCACCTTTACCTGGTGTTACACTCATTAAAAGAACTCTATCTACATAAGGAAAATAATGACTAAATGAAGGTATTTCTTCATCAGGATTTATTACTAACCCTCTTTTAATTCCATAATTATTAAGTTCATTAAGTAACCCAAAAGCACTTGGTTCTGTCGATGGATGAATATAGATACAAATAGGTTTTAATTTTAATAAATCATTTAAATAACCACTTGGTCTATTTACCATCATATGAATATCAATTGGTTTTCTATTATCTTTAAAAATTTCTGGTAAATGATTAATATCAAAATTCTTTGTTCCAGCATATATACCATCTATTAAATCTACATGTATAGCATCTGCACTAGTTTCATTTATTAAATCAACAGTTTTTTTTGAATCATATAAACTATTTATATAACTTACGGTTATTTTCATGGCACTCCTTTATAAATCTCGTATAATTAATATACCTTGAAGGAAGAATTATTCCTTTAGACATGGCTTCAATTACTTTGCATCCTTTTTCTTTTATATGCATGCAATCTTTAAAATCACATTCATATTTTTGAAACTCTAAAAATGTTTCTTTTAATTTATCTTTATCAATATTATTTAAATCTAATGCTGAAAATCCTGGAGTGTCCACAAAAAATATTTTACCTATTTTGTATATTTCCGTATGTCTGGTTGTATGTACTCCACGATTTAAAGCTTCACTGATAGGTTTTGTTTCAAGATTTAACCTTTTATCTAACTTATTTAATAAACTTGATTTTCCTGCTCCGGTTTGACCGGTTAAAACTACAAGTTTATTTTTTAAGATACTTTTTATTTTTCCTAAATGTTTATTATCAACAACTTTTATTCCTATACTTTTATAATATTTTATTAGTGGTTTTAAATTTTTTAATTCTTCTTTGTTTAACAAATCTAATTTTGTTAAACAAATAACTGGTTCAATATTATTGGCAAGAATTACACTTAGTTCTTTATCAAGTAGGCTTAATGATAAATCTGGCTTTTTAACACTTGTTACAATTAAGGCCATATCTACATTTGCAACAACTGGTCTTTCAAGTTCATTTATTCTAGGGTTTATTTCTTCAATTGTTAATGTGTCTTCATTAATTCTTACTATATCACCCACCAAAGGGGAAAGCCCTAAATTTCTAAACTTTCCCCTAGCACTACAAATATAATCAACCCCATTTACTGTAACTTTATATTGATTACTTATTTGTTTTGTAATTCTACCTTCCATTAGTCTAGTCCACCGCCATCATCTGGATTATCAGGTGTTTCACTTGGGGCAACAGCAATATGTATTGTTATTTTTGCTCCACTTACAACTGTTGTTCCGGCTGCTCTACTTTGGTAAATTATTGAACCAGCTGCATATTCAGTTGTTTCAACTTCTTTTTTAGTTAAAGTAACTCCATATTCACTACAGAAATTTTCTACTTCTTCAACACTATAATTTTCATTTACAAAATCTGGATATTTATTATCAAGTTTTGGTACATAAAGTGTTATTGTTTCGCCTTCACTTATTTTTTCTCCAGCTTCAATTGATTGACCAATTATAATGTTTTCTTTATAAGTTTCTCCATCTGTTAAGTCAACTTCTTTTTTCTCAATAATTACTTGGACTTTTAAAGCTTCAAGTTTACCTTTTATTTCTGAAGCATTTTTACCAGTATAATCTTCAATCGCAATTGTAACATCTCCGAGTGAACGATAAATTATGACTTCTGTTCCTTCTTTTCTAATACTTCCAATAGCTGGAGATGTTCTAGATACTTTTCCTTCTTCAACATTTTCATTTGCTTCTTCTCTTTGTTCATCTGAAACTACAAACCCAGCATCTTGAAGGGCTTTGATGGCATCAGTTACTGAATAATTTGTTACATCTGGTATAGCGGTTTGTTTTGATGATGTTATTTTGGGAATTAATACAAATATTGTTGTTATTACTACAACAAGACCAACAAAGACACTTGCTAAAGTTATTAATAATTTATTTTGAGAATTTTCTGTACTTTTCTTTTTCTTTGCCACTTCTTTTTCACCTTCTTTTATTTCTTTTGGTTTAGTTTCTTTTACAGGTTTTACTGTTTTCATTAATTTTGTATCATCATAATCATTTTCTGGATACTTAAATGTAATCTTTAATTCATTTGCTCTGGATTCATCAAGACATGTTTTTAAATCTTCATGCATTTCTCTGGCATCACTATATCTATTTTTAGGATTTTTAGCTGTAGCCCTTAGAATGATGTTTTCAACACTTTGAGGAATATCTGGAAGTTCATCCCTGATACTTGGCATCGGTTCTTTTAAATGTTTTAAAGCTATTTCTACTGCATTATCTCCGCGGAATGGAAGTTTACCTGTTAGAAGTTCATACATTAAAATACCGATTGAATATATATCACTTTGCAGAGTTGCACCTTTGCCACTCGCTTGTTCTGGTGGTAAATAATGAACACTTCCCATGACTGAATTTGTTTGAGTAAGCTGAGTAGCATTCATCGCAACTGCAATACCAAAGTCTGTAATTTTAATAAGTCCATTTTCTAAAATCAAAATATTTTGAGGTTTTATATCACGATGAATTATATATGAATCATGGGCAACACTTAAACCATTTGTTATTTGAAGAGCTATATCAATTACTTCTGGTACAGTTAATTTACCACGTTTTTTAAGTAAGGCTTTTAAATGCTTACCTTCAACGTATTCCATGACAATATAATATTCTCCATTATCTTCACCAACATCATATACTTCAACAATATTAGGATTGGAAAGACTACTGGCAGATAAGGCTTCTCTTTGAAAACGTCTAACAAACTTTTCATCATTTGCTAGATCTCCACGCAAAACTTTTACTGCCACATTTCTATCTAAAATGGTATCGTATGCTAAATATACATTAGCCATACCACCTTCACCAATAGATTTTATTATTTGGTATCTATCACTAATTTTTTGCCCCTTCATTATCATGCTACATCACCACTTTCTCTAACTAAATATGCAACTGATATATTATCATTTCCCCCTCTAGCGTTACATTTTTTAATTAATTTTACAACTTTTTCTTCTACTGTTAAATCACTATCCAATAATACTTTTTCTATTTGTTCATCACTAAGCATTCCTGTTAAGCCATCACTACATAAAAATACGGCATTAGACTCATTGTCAACATCAAAAATATCTGGTTCACATTTTTCTGCTGCTCCTAAAGCTTTCATTAATACATTTTTCTTAGGATGATTTATTGCTTCTTCTGGAGTTAACTCCCCTGTTTCAACTAAGAAATTTACTAATGTATGTTCCTTAGTTATTTTGTGAAGTACTTTATTTTTTAAAACATATCCACTTGAATCTCCAATATTTACAAATATAAGAAAATCTTTTGTAAGTAGAGCCATCACAACAGTTGTACCAAGTCCCATTGACTCAGGATGTTCATCACCATATTTTAAAATACTTGCATTAACTTCATCAACGTTTTCTTTAAGCCATTTAACGGCATCCATTTTAGATCCTATTGTTGATAAATTACTAAATCTAGTTCCTATCTGAGTAACAACCATGCTTGATGCAATCTCTCCTGCTCGGTGTCCACCCATTCCATCAGCAACTATCATTAAATGTTCCCCACTTGCGTTTTTAACAATTGTTACCGAATCTTCATTATGACTTCTAACTCTACCTGTATCTGTTAAATAAAATGATTTCACTCTTTATTCACCTCTTTTGCTCTAAGCTGTCCACACGCTGCATCAATTCCCTTACCAAATTCTTTTCTTATTGTAACATTTATATTATTTTTCTTTAATACATCATAAAACTTCATTATATCTTCTTTATTAGTTCTTTTATATTCTATGTGACTAGTCTCATTATATGGTATTAAATTAACATAAACATTCATATTCTTAAGTAAATTAGCAAG
>ERZ779851.3213-NODE-3213-length-11196-cov-14.586841_pt1 | contig 11196 bp, 7 predicted proteins | sample MGYA00511094_ERZ779851 | MGnify/ENA primary metagenome ERZ779851 (study PRJEB29588, sample SAMEA2155512) | human gut metagenome | biome: human gut; feature: human-associated habitat; material: faeces | place: Denmark | collected 2008/2010 ... | reverse complement strand
GCGTATAGTTGTCATGCGCATTCTGCAAAAACGCCCATGTCAGAATCGCAAGATCCTCCTCCTGCTGCTGTTCCCTTGCAATCAGCTGCTTCATCGGCTTTCGGAACCAGCTGTACATCAGCGTCAGCGCCGTCACAAGTCCAACGATGGTTGTCGCGTGGTCGCGCAGCTGTTCAAAAATCGCCCACATCTGCGTTCGCCACCTTCACCGTAAAATCACCCGCAGGTTCAAACACGTTACCGGCACTATCGACAATTTTGATGCTCATCCGTGCCTGATTATCCGCGTTTTCCTGCTTCGTGAGGAACTCTGCCGCGCACCAGCCGGTGCTGTTTTTGTACTGCACGCGCCACCAGTCATCCACTTCCATAAGAACAGTTATGGTCGCGCCCTGCGGGATTTTCGCAATCACTTCGGCGGACTTGCTCGCCGTTTTGCGCATGTTCAGGCTGCCGGATGCCGTCGTCACGACCGCTAATTTCGGTTTATACTATTTTCGGATGAAAATGAGCCAAGATGCGCCGCGAATTTTTGTATTCTGGCTAACGCGAATGAAACGCAGCGTAGCAGCGCTACGCTAAGTGGAATGAGCGGACGACAGAATCAAAAAGGCGCAAGCAGATGGCGCAGTTGAATCCGAAAATAGTATGACTCATTGCAATTTGTTCTCCTTTTTCGGCGTAATCCACGCCTTTCAGCTCGCCCCAATGCGTCCACCCGCTGCCGATTTTCGACGTGACAACGCCATACGCCGTGCCTTTGGCTTCGATAACCGCGCCCTCGCCGATATACAATCCGACGTGGTGATAACCCTCCGAGGCGTTGAATTTGTAGACGGCAGTGCCGGGTTTGAGCGGCGTGCCATCGGTTCGTTTTCCGGCGGACATACTGCCGGATGCGCTGCTGTAACGGCGAAACATGGTGTTGCTACCGTGGTAGCAGTACCCGCCGAGCTGCCGAAACGCCCACGCAAAAAGGCCGGAGCAGTCCGCCACGCGGTGTCTGACCCATTTCCGACCATATTTTTTTGTCTGTTCACGGCTCGCGGCGTTCTGCTGTGCCTGCGTCCAGATTTCGCCCGACGCGCCGTAGATGTACCCCCAGCCATCACGCAGTGCCGTTTGAAACTGCGCAATCAGCTCAGAGGATGAAATGTTTGGCATGTGACCTCCTGTTATTTATAGAAGTGGCTGCCCCCTGTATCGAGAGGCAGCCACCCCGTTTTCTTGTTCACCGTGTTGGCTTTTGTAATTCTCTATTTCTTCTCCTGCGTCATTGAAGCTGCTTCCTCCGGGAAAAGGTCACGCAGCAGCGCATCCAAATCAAACCGCAGTTTCTTCGCCCGACACCGCGCCGCAACAACTTCCAGCGAATCGCGGATAATCTGCTTGCACCGCTCCATCCGTTCTTCCTTCGGTGCCTGCACAAAAGGCAGGAACGGGACATGCAGCCGAATATCCGCATAGTGATGCTTCCAGCTGATATATTTGCGGTCTTTGCCGCAACCGAATGTGCGTAAAAATTCTTCTGATAGACATTCTGGAATGATGCCGATGGTGTCGAGTGCGTCCGTATACTTCGCAAGCGACGTAACCCGCATGTTCTTTTCGATTAGGCAGAAGTTGTCCATGATCATTTGTGCTGCCGGTGATTCCGATTCGGTTGAAAAGACAAACGGCGTCATGTACGCATCCGGGAACATATCATAAAGCAGTTCTTTGCACTCAAAGCGGAAGTTTTTCACCTCGCTCCGATCTCGGATGATTTCCAGCGCCCGCGTAATGGCAGTTCGCACCATGTCTCGCTGTTCGTCCTGCGCGGATTTCATGAAGGTATCGCCGTCCAGCCTGACGCGGATTTCCGCTTCTCGCCACTTCAGGCTGATGTGCTTCCGTTCTTTTTCATCCGGCACAGTGAAAAGAATAATGTTGATGCTGTCCAGCACTTTGCAGTATCTCGCCAGACGAATCACGTCCATCCGCGATTCAAAATACTGAAAGCAATCGGAAATTCGCTCGGCAGCTGATGGTTCTGCTTCTGCGGAAAAAGTAATTCCTAACATATGCTTCCTCCACTCAGTAGGAGCTTTCTTCTTTCTCTATTCCTACCTTCACCCTAAGCCATTGTACCTTTTCTTTTGCTTTCAAGGGTATTTGCTCCTTCTCAATCTGCGCAAGCACGTCCTGAATCACCAATTTGTTGATGCCTTTTGCGAAGCCGACAAGCAGCTGAACATCGGCAAGTGAATAGATTTCTTTTCGGAGCATATCGTCCAGAATGAAGCAGAATAGTTCCATTTCTTGCACAATTGAGAACAAAACGCAAGCTTGAAAAACAGAAAGCTCGCAGTGAGCAAGTGAGAACACGCAGTTTCTTCGGGCACTTATAGGAAGGCGCTGGATTTTCCGAATAACACGCGCCGATAAGGTCGTCTGCGTAGAAAAGCACAAAATTGCCGGCAACAGTTTCATCAGCTTTTTATGTTTTTGAGCATGTTGTAGATATTCAAACAAGACTTTTTCTTCCAGTATGCCATGAAAATTCTGAAAGAAAAAGTCGTCTTGATTGTTCATATACTGTGCATATATTTTCTGCCGAACAGATTGATTTTGTTGCAGTTCTAGTGCAAGCTTATTAATATCCATGTTCACTTCTCCTTTGGTTATACATTATTTATAATATTTGTGAATACCGTCGGCGATTTGCACTATATTCTGTTTAACAAACTTCTTTCCTGCTCTATCTAATTTCCCCACCAATATATTTCCCATATCATCAACACTGGCAATTTTTTTCTGCCTTGTAGAATATATGAGCATGTGGAGCATGGCGGTTAGCTTCACCGCCCACAGACACTCTCGCGGAGTATCCATTATGGTCAGCTGCGACAGTTTTTTGCACACATAGATTATGTACCAAAAAGCCATGGATTCCAACAAAGTAAGTATGGAACTCCTCAACCTCGAAGTTATAAACCGTAACAGGCTCGGAAAGTTCTTCCCATTCAACGGCTTCAACAAGCGCCGTGCCGCCGCTCAACAGTTTAAGCTGATAGCCGACCTTCAGGTCCTTAGCGAAAATCCAGCCCTGTCCCTGTACGAAAAAGGGATGTCCCGCCGTAGTGGTAATCGTTGCGCCACGAACCTGCACATGAACCAGTTCGTACTTTTCATTCCGGAAGAGTTGGACTACTCGCTTTAGCGTGCATTCGCCCGTGTCAGGGTTTTCTGCCCACACCAGCTGTCCCGGTACAATTTCTTCAATTGGTACAGCGCCGTTCTCCGTTTGAATCGGTGTACCAGCAACAAAGCAATTCGGACTGGTGAGACCACCCACAATAAAGCCGCCGATTGCGCCGCCAAGGAAACCATCCGCGGCACCATCAATCGCCGCTTCAAGAGCGCCGTCCCAGCTTCCCGTCGCGATTCGGCTTTCGATTGCGCCTGAAATGGCTCCGCCAATCGCGCCCGATACCGCGCCTTTCGCCGCACCAATCGCAGCGCCATAGGCAAAGCAAGCGACACCGCCTGTTGCAACCGTAGCAACTACTGCCGCGCCAACAATCAGCGCCGCGCCAATCGCCACTTTCGCCCAGTTCGGCAGCGACCACGAACCCGCTTCATCTCGACGGTTCACCGGGTCGTTCATGCAGTAGTTGAACAGCTGGTAGCCATTGATGTCGCCATCAGCACCCAGCGCTTCCACATCATCCGCATTGATGAATCGGCTCAGCTTCGGGTTGTAATATCTGCTGCGCAGATAGTAGAGACCCGTTTCCTCGTCGTAGATGTAGCCGCGATACCTGAAGGGATTCAGCGCACCCAGCGTCTCCGCTAATGCACCTCCTGTACTGATTGGCTGACCCCAAGCATCGTACTGATATTTTACCACCAACTGCCCTTCGCTGTCAACCATGCCGACAACATCATCCTGCTGGTTATACAGGTATGCATACGCAGTGCCGTTGTAAATCGCAATTGCAGGCTTGTTCTGCGCATCATAGAAGAAATGCAGGTTTTCATCGCCGCGAATAAGGTGAACCAGATTGCGGCCGTGCATGATGTACTTCGTCGTACCGGTGGAAGTCGCCGTTTTCTGAACACGAAGACCATCCGCGTTATATGCAAAGGCGACCTCTTCGCCGCTCTTCTGCATTCCCCGGAGCTGCCGCCCCTGCGCCCATTTGTACTGCCAAGTGCCATCCGACAGCGGATTGCCAATCTCATCATAAGTAATGTTCACGCCATTGAGCGCCGTCAGCTTATCCTTCCAGTTCGTATCCGTATAGGCGAACGTGTCGCACTGGACAGCCGCACCGACGCTGCCGGTCGTGTACGCATACGCCGTTTTCTTCTGAATATTGCCGCCATGGTCATAGGCAAACACCCACGTCGTACCCGCAGTGCCAGCCGTCGTATCATACGGGTCGTTCACCCGAATCAGCTGCCCCAGCAGGTCATACACATAGGTAATTCTCTGCTGACCGTCGCTGATGCCCGCGATATTGCCTGTTTCATCATATGTATAGGTCAGTTCAGTTCCCGCCTGCGTCATCGTGCGAACGAGCGGCGTCGTGCTGTTGCTGCCATATGCACCGTCCAGATAGGTGTACGCCGTTGTCACAGCCGTTCCGCCTGCATTTGCGCTGCGTTCACTTACTCGTCCGAGTCCATCATAAGTATACGTCACCGTTTGGTTGTCCCCGAACGTCATCAGCGTCGGACGGTTTTCTTCATCGTGCGTAAAAGTAGTTGTGTATTTTTCTCGGTTCTCCCCGACCTGTTCCTTGAAGGTCTTTACATTATCATACGCATCATAGACCAGTTCGCCCGTATACGCATGCTTGTCGCCTTCCAGCACCGTCTTTCGGCGCGGACGATTGGCAGCATCGTATTCGCTCAGCACCGAAACGTCGCGCGCGCAATCCTTCACTCGTGCAACTTCGCCGTTTGCGCCGTAGGTATACTGGAAGCGGTCATCCGTATCGTCATCATAGCGCATACCAACAATGCGCTTAAAGTCATCATATGTGTAGCATACCTGTCCACGGTTGCCATAGGTGACGCTTTCCGTCATGCCATCCGCCTGATAAGCCGTTTCGACCAGCGTTTGTGTGCCAACCTTCACGGATTCAAGCCGTCCGACTGCATCATATGCAAGCGTATAGGCAACATCTTCCGAAGCATTATCGGACGTATTGTGTTTCACCTGCGTCAGCTTATCCTTGGTATACGCAAACGTATTGGTGTATTCGCATCCGTCTGCCGTCGTCGAAGCCTTCGTTACCCTGCGATTGCGATCATAAGTATAGTGCAGCACCTGTCCGCGGGCATCCGTAACTGATTGCAGCGTATCCAGCTCATCATCCGTCTGCCGAGTTTCTGCCATGCCGCGGGCATCTATCTGCTGTTTTACATGATTGCCCTGCTCATCATAGACCGTCGTGGTCTGCATGAACGCCGTGCCATCGCTTGTTTTCGTGGTCAGCTGATTGCCATAATCATCGTAGGTATACTCGCTGACTGTCCCCAGTGGGCTGGTAGACTTGCGCAGCAGATGTTTCTTCTTCTCCTCATCACTTTCGCCCCATTCCATCACGGTTTTCACCGCAGCAGAACGCCCCGGCTGAAAGTACGTCAGGATATTGTCGAACGCATCATAGGTTGCACCATCCTGCAAGCTGCCTGCATTCTTCGCGGAAAGTACATTGCCCCTGCTGTCATACACATTCGTTTGACCGAATTCTTCCTTGTGCAGGAACAAGCCGCCAAATTCAGCATAGTTGATGTTGCGCTCGTAGTCCACGTTGAAGCGAATGGATGTATAATCGCACGGTGCAACCACCGGGCCGGCAGCAAACTGCCAATCCGTCCATTCCTCGCTCCATTCGATCGAGGACGTATTCACGCGCGTGGACGATGTGCCTGCTTTCAAGAACGCCACACGGATGTTATAGCGGAAGTCCTCCCCCTTGCGCGGCTTGGAGAAGTTCAGCGACCACCCGCCTGCTACAAACACGTCACCCTTGCTGCCGCTGAGCGGAATATCCTGATAGATGCCCGCATACTTGGTACGCCCAGTACCATACAAGCGCATCGTATTTGCAGAAAGTCCTTCCGGCTTGGTGCCTGTGCAATCGGCATACACCATATCTTCATTGGTATTGGAGCTGTTTTTGCTCCAGCCTGTGGGATGTGCGCCGCAATTAAACGTAAAGTCACCATTCGTCAGCATATTGTAGCGATTGGCGACTTCGCCCGCTTCCAGCTGCGCACAGTCAAACCAGACCGTTCCTGCGCCCCCGCCCGCCATCAAGCGAACAGTTGCACTGTCGCTGGTGCTGTCTGCCGGAAGCGAGAAACTCACACTCATGCGTCCCCATTCGCCCTTGCTGCACTGCGGCAAACTATCCACCGCAACCTCATTGCCGTCGCTGTTTTTGTAGGTAACACGCAGCTGCGCCACGGTATCCGCAAGCGTCTGAAAGAATGCAGAAAGCGTATAGGCTTTTCCCTTCGGCAGCGTCACATCTTGGCGGGTCGTCATCCAGCCCGTCTGATTCGTCTTGACCATTTTCAGCGACTTCGTGCCCATGTAGTGCGCATCCGTCGCATAGCTGTATGTGCCAGTCCCATCGAGGCTCTCATTCGTCCAGATGCCTGCCGTCTGCATGTTGTGACCATTCAGGAAGTTCACCACGCTGCGCTGCATCTTGGAAATCGTTTCCGGATGGTTAATCGGATTGCTGTCCGTGTATTTCGCAAAGCAGGCATATCCCAGCTGGTCATTCACAGAGATGCAGTTGCCGTAATCATTGAAATGATAGAACAGCTTCTTGCCGCTCAGGTTGTCCGTGACTACCGTCAGGCAGTCCTTATACGCATAGGTACGGTCATACGCACACACATCGCCGCCAGTCATGCGAACGCGCTTCACGCGGAAGGGCTCACGGGTCGTGTAATACTCATATGTCACTTTGACGCCGTCGCAGTTGACTGCGGACGTCAGAAGTCCGCGGTCATCATAGGTATAATACAAATCTTCTGTGCCGGACTCACCAGCCAGTTCCCACACATGCGTCAGGTGATTCACTGCATCATACTCAAATCCGCAGGTGCCCTGTTCCCCATAGCCGGGAGTGTAAATCGTGCTGACGCGGTTGTTTTCATTCGCGAAAACCGTATTTCTGCCGATGCCGTCCTGCACATTGCTGACAATGCAGCCCGAAGCCGTAATGCGCATCGTATTGCCGCAGGAATCCGCGATTGTTTTGAGCATCCCGACGTGTTCGTAGTCGCCCGCAAACTCCTCCGTCGGCAGGTCAAACGTCATGCTGTTATGATCCCGGTCAACAATCACAGCTGTGCTGTCTGTAAAGCTCAGCTTCATTCCCAGACCCGATTGATCCTGCCATTCGCCGGATGTCTGCTGAAAATGGTGCCGCGTCCCATCGCCGTCCATATAGACATAGAACGTTGTGCTGCCATCCGAGTCCGTCAGCGTTTCCTTGTGCAGCGTCTGCTGGATGTTCATTTTCCAGCCTGCGCCTGCCCCGAACGCATCCACCTGACGGTAGCACGAATTGTAGACGTGGCTGACCGATACCGGCATCCGGTTTCCGCTGCTGGACGTGTCCTGCCGTTCAAAGATCAGATTGCCATTGTAGAGGCTGACATGACCAACGCCCGCGCGCCCAACATCCTGATCTTCATAGACCAGATAGTCTTCCAAGCCTGCCAGAGAGACGTAGTTAATCGTCACATACGGCTGATAATACGCATGGTCGCTGGTGTAAAGCGTAATGTAGGTGCTCGTGTTCGCTTCCAGCGCGAAACCGTAGTTTTCGCCGCCGTACCACTTGCGAACCAAGTTGGAAATATCATAGTTATACCATGTGCTGTTCGCCCCCATGTACTGATAATCCAGCGTTTTGTCGTTCAGCGCCGGGGCGTTGTTGTAGGTGATGGTCTGGCTGTTCCAGTCCCCCAGCACTTCTTTCAGGTAGACGGAGGCCTTCGTTGTCGGAGCCGTCTTCGTTTTGACATTGAAAATTGCTTTCGTGATGTAATACGACGAATCAATTTCCGGCAATCCCGACGGAAGGAACTTGATAAACGAGCGGCTGGTTCCCCAATTGCCGCTGTTGTACGACACCGTCATCCCCGTTGCGCCGTAGCTCTGTACCTCATCCGCCTTTTTGCTGCTCACAAAGTTGTCTTCCATTGCACTGGAATGGTTCTTCGTGATAACCGCCGGATCCAGCACAACCGGGAATTTCGCCTTTTGCAGCCATTTTTCGTCCGGCGTGTACGTCACGCGCCATGTAAACGGCTCATCCGTCGCCGACATGTCCACCTGCACGCCGCCGATTTCGTCCTCCGCTTCTGCAGATTGCAGGAACGGCCGCGGCAGCAGAAATGCCGTTCTGCCATCCGATGCCGTCACTTGAATCGAATCGTCTGCCTGCTTTTCCGTCTGCATTTCCGGCGTAAAGAGCAGGAACGACAGCTTCCGCACGCTTTCCGGCGTTTTGAACGTAAAGGAATCCTTAAAGCGCAGTGCCTGAACCGCGCAGTTCAGATTCACATCCGGGAAAATGTCCTCATACACCACTTCCCCGTCCAGCTGCGCCAGCACCGCGCGGCGGCAGTCGCGTTTGCTCTCCTGCGGACGCGCAAAGTCCACAACCTTCGGCTGAACGTCCTGCGCCCCATCCAGTTTCCAGCCGAGGTAGCAGTCATCCTCATTGCGCAGCAGAACCATCGCCGCGTCCTGCGCACCATGAAATTCAACCTTCAGTTCATCGTTGTTGCGATTCGTGAGATACACGCCGCATGCCGAATCCTGAATCGGCATCAGTGTGTTGTCGATTTCTTCCAGTTTTCCGCTGTTCTTGTCTCGGAAATGCACCGCTTCCGGGTACATCACCGCCTGATAAAGCCCGCGCCCCAAGGAAAACACCTTGCTCGTGCGCGTTCGGCGTTCGTATTCTTCCTGCCCCGGCATCCGGTTCATCTCGTCCGGCGTAACAGGGCGTGCATATTTGTGCGGCTGATTTTCCGCCGCATTGTGATTCATGTGTTTCATTGTACTCCTTTTGAATATTTGTTGAAATTAATCGTTTGTTATTTTGTGAGTGCATCCAGTCGGTTCTGAATGTCCTCGATTCCCTCCGCGATGTTTGTGCTAAGGCTGTCAATCATCGCCTGATACTTTTCTTCCCGCGCCGCATTTTCTTTCAGCATTCGAAAAAAAAGATAAATATAAAGCGCCGCCCAAATTCCTTGCTGCAGCGCCGCTTCCATGATGGTCTGAATATTCGCTTCCATGGCGTCCCTCCTTTCTCTCGCCGTAAAAAAGCGTACAAAAAAAGCGCCATGGGTTGCATGACGCTTTTTCGGCACAAGAGAAGCCCTTCGTTCTACCGAATGTGGCTCTGTTGTGCCTTGGTGGGGTATGAAATTAAAAGGTTACTTTTGATGACGGTATGCTGCCTTTTTCGCGGAACGGCGGTCATCCCTGCTGGGTTATGCAGGGAATGACCGCCGTTTCGACTTGAATAGCGTAGTAGCTTTCGTATACTATCTACTTGCATCTTTTCCCCTCCCTGTCTTCCACTCATTTCACTTAGTGCAGGAAGAAAAAATCTGATGCTATTTTAGCGCAATCGTTAATGGCATGATTATGTTTATTGCGAACTCGTAAACAAGATAACAAGATTTACACTGTATGATTAGACTCATCCTATCTCGGTTTGCTTAGTATCCATATAACTTCCTCTCGATAAGGTCTAAGACAACAAAGCATATTATGCCCGGCAACATTAAGAGTACGATACCCCTCGATCCCATCAGGCGAAGATACCACGGCTGCTCACCAAACTCTTCCCAATCTCCATCTGGGGTTTTCTTCACAACCCAACCGTCCTGAATTCTATACACATTGTCCTGTGCATCCTTCGTTATACGCTTTGATGTCGGTTCCTCACGGGGGCTGCTTGACAAATCATAAGAAACCAGTTCCGCATTTTTGAATGTATATTCACACTTTGATGCATAACATACAACCTGATTGTCTCTTTCGCCAACAGATAGATAATGCTGCTGATTGCCGCCGTTTAAAACTGCAATGGTTGAAATATACTCTCCCTCAGTATCGTAAACTTTCACAAAGAAACGTTTGCCAAAGCAGCAATAGATATAGTCTCCATCAGATGCTATACTGGTAAGGAATCCAGCAAAATTTATATTCTGATGATCAATATAGATTCCATTGGATCCCGTTCGTTTCTCGTATCCATATGGCAATCGTTCAAAAACGATGACAGCAACCAATCCGAAAAGCCAAATGGAGAGAAACACGATAATCTTTGCAACATGTACAACATCTTTTTTGTTCAAGCTTTTCCCTCCTGTCTTACTTTTTCAGTTTCCGCATAACACATTTGACTCTTTCCTGTTCACGCAAAGACCTTTTGTAGAAGAATACAGGCACTGGTAATCCGAATAAGATCTCGAATATCCAAGGGTAAAGCGTGATGCCAAAAAGTCATAACCAGCACCGACAGCGTAGCATGACTCTGATTCTGATAAGAAGGCTTTCAGTTTGCCAGCTTGATAATTCTGGGTATAAAAAGGTCCCTCATAACTTAGCTCATCTTCAAAACCTTCATTTCCAAAAAGAAATATCACCGAAGTTGATAAGCTACCAGTCACACCAACCTTTTTTATCTGGTCAGTACTCATCATTTGCACTTTAGGGGCAATAGCAGTCAATTGTTCAATTGTGGGTGCAAGTTGTTCGATTAACTGTTCCATCTCGCTTGCTGATATGCTTACGTTTCCACCCAAACTGTAGTATGAATAGATTGCAACTATTGGCTGTCCATCAACCATCATCTGTTCATCAAAGTATACGATTAATTCAAGCCCGCCTCCAACCGCTGCGCTAAGATTGCCCACATCCACACCGATTGAACCATCCAATTGGATGCCGATACCGACCAGACGATAGTCTGTGCCAGCATCATCACAATAAATTACGGGGTTATTAGCACAATAAGCAAACTGATTAATTGATTTCGACGTTTTGCTAATGCACAGCAAAACGTCACTATTAATAAACCGTCCCCACCGCGGATTATAGTACCGGCTCCGCAGATAGTACAGCCCCGTCTCCTCATCAAACACATACCC
>ERZ779851.3212-NODE-3212-length-11198-cov-8.743965_pt1 | contig 11198 bp, 10 predicted proteins | sample MGYA00511094_ERZ779851 | MGnify/ENA primary metagenome ERZ779851 (study PRJEB29588, sample SAMEA2155512) | human gut metagenome | biome: human gut; feature: human-associated habitat; material: faeces | place: Denmark | collected 2008/2010 ... | reverse complement strand
GTCAACTTCCTGCTGGTGCGCCTGGTGTTCAAGGACAGTAAGACCACCAGCATCCCCATGGTGGCGCGGGTGGCGGCAGAGGAGGGCATCTTCTGCAACGTCATCTCCGCCAGTACCCAGAGCCTCTCCGAGGAGGTCTACGGCAGCATGATGCTGGGCATCCCCAGTGCCCACTTTGACCGGGCTGTTGCCTTTATCAAAACCATCGCCAACGTGCAGGTAGAGGAGGTCGACCACAATGTACAGTAATCTGTTCAGCGCCCAGTCCGTACAGGACCTGACGGCGGTGCTGCCCACCCTGCCCTTTGCCATCTGGGAGACCTTTTACATGACGGTGCTCAGCACCGCGCTGGCGCTGGTGATCGGCCTGCCCCTAGGCGTGCTGCTGGTGGTGGGTGAAAAGGGCGGCGTGCTGCCCCTGCCCCGCTGGCTGATGCAGGTGCTGAATGTGATCATCAACCTGCTGCGCTCCGTGCCGTTCCTGATCCTGATGATCATGGTGTTCCCTCTGTCCCGCCTGCTGGTCGGTACCACCATCGGCACCACGGCCACCATCGTTCCCCTGGTGGCGGCGGCCTTCCCCTTCGTGGCCCGTCTGGTGGAGACCAGCCTGCGCGAGGTGGACGGCAACATCATCGAGGCGGCCCAGAGCATGGGCGCCACCCCCATGCAGATCATCTGCAAAGTGATGATCCCCGAGAGTGTTCCCTCTCTCATCCAGAACGTGACCATCGCCCTGACCACCGTCCTGGGCTACTCCGCCATGAGCGGTATCATCGGCGGCGGCGGCCTGGGCAAGATCGCCATCGACTACGGCTACTACCGCTATAAGTATCTGGTGATGCTGGTGGCCGTGGTGCTGCTGATCCTGCTGGTGCAGCTGTTCCAGACGGTAGGCACCTGGCTCAGCAAGAAGTGCGACAAGCGGCTGAAGTAATCTTTATGATAAGGAGCCGGACGGGATCCCCCGCCCGGCTCCTTGCATCATCCCCTATTCTGCGCAAAAAAAGAAAGCCCATAGGGCTTTCTTTTTTTGCTTATGATACTCAGTCGATCATGCTCTTGAGATCCTCGGCCACGATGATGGGGCAGGCGGTAGCGGCCTTGACATCATCCACGGTGAACTCGGGGTTGATCTCGGTCATCACCAGACCCTTGTCGGTGACTTCCATGACGCACATCTCGGTGATGATCTTGTTGACGCAGTGGGAAGCGGTCAGGGGCAGACGGCACTTCTCAAAGATCTTGGGGTTGCCCTTGGCGGTGTGCTCCATGCAGACAATGCACTTCTTGGCGCCCACGCACAGATCCATAGCGCCGCCCATGCCGGGCATCTTCTTGCCGGGGATGATCCAGTTGGCCAGGTTGCCCTCCTGGTCGACCTCCAGGGCGCCCAGGAAGCAGGCGTCCACATGGCCGCCGCGGATCAGGCCGAAGTTGGAGGCGGAGTCAATGAAGCCGCCGCCGTAGGCCACGGAGGAGGGAGAACCACCGGCGTCCACAACGTGGTAGGGATCGTAGTTGGCGTCGCCCTCTTTGGGGGACTTGCCGGCGGAGACGATGCCCAGCTCGGCGTGGATGATCAGCTCAACGCCCTCGGGCAGGTAGTTGGGGATCATGGTGGGCAGGCCGATACCCAGATTGACGACATCGCCGTCCTTCAGTTCTTTCGCGCAGCGCTTGGCGATAAAGCCTTTGATTTCGGACTTTTCCATTACTTTCTGTCTCCTTCCACGATGTAATCCACGCACATGCCATAGGTATGGACGTTCTCGGGCTCGATCTCGCCCACGGGGACGATATACTCGCACTCGGCAATGACGGTGTCAGCGGCGGTGGCCATGACAACGTTGAAGTTGCGCATGGTGCCCTTGTACCAGCAGTTGCCGAACTCGTCGCACTTGTAAGCGCCCAGCAGAGCGAAGTCAGCGTGAACGGGCTTCATCAGCAGGTAATCCTTGCCGTCGATGGTCTGGCGGCCCAGGCAGAAGGGGCTCTCCTCCACCAGGGTGTCGATGCCCACGGGGGTCAGAACGCCGCCCAGACCGGCGCCGTCGGCGCGGATGCACTCAGCCAGCGTGCCCTGGGGCAGCAGGCAGACCTCCAGGGTGCCCTCGGTGTTCTGCTGGCCCACCTCGGGGGTCATGCCCACGTGGGTGGCGATGACGCGCTTGACCTGATGATTGTGGATCAGCTCGGCGATGCCGAAGAACTCCTCGCCCATGGGACCCACAGCGCGGCCCATGTCGTTGGCGATTAGGGTCAGATCCTTGGTACCCAGCTTGACCAGCTCCTTGACGATGGCGCGGGCCTGGCCGCAGGCCAGGAAGCCGCCGCACATAATGGTAGCGCCGTCAGGGATCATTTTTGCTGCCTCGGCGGCAGTCAGTACAGGTTTCTTTGCCATTTCTGTTCCTCCTACTTTTAATGACAGCGGCCACTGAATCCTCTGCGTATGCAGTTGACCCAGTGGCGCTGTATACGTTTTACTTCATGCCGCGCTTGACCATCTCGGTCACGGCGAAGGAAGCCACATCGTCGGCGTACTTGCCGGCGCCGAAGCCGGCGTCGAAGCCCAGCTCCTTGGCCAGCTCATGGGTGATACGGGGACCGCCGCAGCAGACCACGAACTTATCACGCAGGCCCTCGGCCTCCAGCAGCTCGATGAGGTTGGTCAGGTTCTGGATATGAACGTCCTTCTGGGTGACGGTCTGGGAGACCAGCAGCACGTCGGCCTTCAGCTCCAGTGCCTTCTTGATGAACTCCTCGTTGGGCACCTGAGAGCCCAGGTTATAGGCCTCGATCATCTCATAGCGCTCCAGACCGTAGTGACCGGCAAAGCCCTTGCGGTTCATGATAGCGTCGATGCCCACGGTATGGGCGTCGGTGCCGGTGGAGGCGCCCACCATCACGACCTTGCGGCCGATGTGCTCACGGATGTAGTCGTTGGTGTCCTCCATGCTCATCACGTCGGACTCCACGGTGATGACGTGGATATCCTCGTAATTGACGGAGTGGACACAGCTGCCGTAGACCACATAGAAGGTGAACTCCTTGTCCAGCGCGGCGTGATAGGCCACGTTGGGCTCTTCCAGGCCCATCTTCTTGGCGATCTGACGGGCGGCCTCTTCGCCGCGCTCGTCGTCCTTGATGGGCAGGGTGAAGCTGGTCTGCACCTTGCCGTCGTTCATGGTGTCGCCATAGGGCTTCAGACGGGTCAGATCCAGCGTGGTATCGAAATCGATCTTATGGGTATTGTACAGTCCGCTGCTCATTCTCCTGCCACCTTCCCTTTCATGACTTCAATGAACGGATTGAAGTATTTGTCGTCCTTGACCACAACACCGGCCAGACCCTTGCCGCCGTCCTTGGGACGCTTGACATCGGCGAAGATGCCCTTCTCGATGGTGGTGAACAGGCCCAGCTTCTCGATCTCCTTCAGCAGATCGGTGGCCTTCACCAGCACCTCGTTGGCGCGGCTGCGGATGATGCCGCCCTCTTTGTAGGTCAGCTCGTCGCCCAGATCCTTCATGGTGCGGAAGATGTACTGGGCATTCTCGATGGACAAGGCGCGGTCGGACATGAACGGGGTGTGGATGGCCTCGGTCATCATGCCCAGCAGACACAGCTTCTGGTTGGTCAGGATGGTCACCATGTTGAACAGGGCGTCCTGAATGTGACCGCGGAAGATGTTGCCGGTCATGAACTTCGTGGGAGGCATATACTTCAGGGGGGCGTTGGGGAAGATCTCGCGGGCCATCTGCGCCTGCGCCAGCTCATACAGGAAGGTATCCTCAACAGCGGGATCCATCTCGAAGGCGTGGCCCAGACCCATCTGCTCCTCGCGCATACCGGCGTCCTTGGCGAATGCCTCGTTCAGGAACTGGGAGGCCAGAACGGTATGAGCGGAGGTGATGGCGTCGTCGGTGGTCAGGTAGTTATCCTCACCGGTGTTGATGATAACGCCGGCATAGCCGTTGATGACGCGGGAGAAATACTGGTCGACGATGGTGCGCTGCATGTTGATGTCGCGGAACAGGATGCCGTACAGAGCGTCGTTCAGCATCACGTCCAGGCGCTCCAGAGCGCCCATGGCGGCGATCTCGGGCATGCACAGGCCGGAGCAGTAGTTGCACAGGCGGATGTAGCGGTGCTGCTCCTCGCCCACCTCGTCCAGGGCGGCGCGCATCAGGCGGAAGTTCTCCTGAGTGGCGTAGGTGCCGCCGAAGCCCTCGGTGGTAGCGCCGTAAGGCACATAGTCCAGCAGGGACTGGCCGGTGGTACGGATCACAGCGATGATGTCAGCGCCCTGCTTGGCGCCGGCCTTGGCCTGAATGATATCCTCGTAGATATTGCCGGTTGCCACGATGATATACAGGTAGGGGCCCTGCTTGTCGCCCCACTCGTTCAGGTAGGAATTACGCTTGGAAACGTTGCTGTTGATGCGCTGGATGGTAGCCTCCACCACAGGCGTGATGGCGGCGCGGATCTCCGCGTCGCTGTGAGCGGGGAGCTTGCTGAGATCCAGCTCACCGGCGCTGACAGCCTCTGCCACGCCCTGGGGATCCTTGCCGGTCTCCACCATAGCGTTGCCGATGGCCCAGGCGGCGCCCATGGGCAGGAAGGAGTTGGCCATCAGGTGGTCAACGACCACGTTGGGCAGGGGGACGTCCATATCGTTGACGCCATCAATGCCCAGCAGACGGCAAACCGCGCGCTCCACCGTGACGGTGGTGTGCTGGTCGATAAAGCGCTGGGTGTCATCCGCCACCTTGGCAGCGGAGGCACGGGCCTGATTGACCAGTTCAAAATTCAAGCCGAGTTTGCTTTCCATATCGTTACCTCATTCAATAATCATAACAAAGGCGGCAGCAGGCAGGCTCTGCCCGCCTGCTGCCGTAAAGGGGTCTTTTGCTCTTGCTGCCTTCAGCAGTCAAGTAAGCGAGGATTTGATTGGTGAGTGTTATGCGGCAGAGATTTTTCGTTGGAAAAAGGCGCTTTTCCGCAGGAATACTTTGTGTATTTCAAGGGAAAGCAACGCATTTCCAGCGGAAAAGGATGCCGCAGAACCGAAACCAAGTCAAATCAGAGCTTACTTTTTAACATGGCGCTCGTTGCGCAGCAGCTTGGTGGGCTCCAGATAACGCTGCTTGGTGCCCTCGGCGACCCATGCCACACCGGTCTTCTCCACCTTCTTCTTGCCGGTGCAGACGTCGCAGTGGCAATCCTGAACATAATGCTCGGGCTGGGTGTAAGAAGTGATGACGCCCTCGAAGTTACGCAGGATAACCTTGCGGGGAGTCTCGGAGATCAGATAGTTGGGCATGACGGGAGTCTTGCCGCCGCCGCCGGGAGCGTCCACCACGAAGGTGGGGATGCAGTAGCCGGAGGTATGACCGCGCAGGGCTTCCATGATCTCGATGCCCTTGGACACGGGAGTACGGAAGTGGCTCAGACCCAGGGAAGGATCGCAGGCATAGATGTAGTAGGGACGGACACGCATCTTGACCAGACCGTGGACCAGCTCCATCATCACGTGGGAGCAATCGTTCACGCCGGCCAGCAGCACGGACTGGTTGCCCAGGGGGATACCGGCGTCAGCCAGCATAGCGCAGGCCTTGGCGGCTTCGGGAGTGAACTCCTTGGGGGTGTTGAAGTGGGTGTTCAGCCAGATGGGATGATACTTCTTCAGCATGGCGCACAGCTCGGGAGTGATACGCTGGGGGCACACCACGGGGGTGCGGGAGCCCAGACGAACGATCTCCACGTGAGGAATGGCGCGGACGCGCTTGATGATGTACTCCAGCACATCGTCGTTGACCATCAGGGCGTCACCGCCGGACAGCAGAACGTCGCGAACCTCGGGGTGAGCGGCCACATAGTCGATGCACTTGTCGATCTGCTGCATAGGCACTTCGCAGTCGTTCTGACCGGCAAAACGACGACGGGTGCAGTGACGGCAGTACATGGAGCACTGGTCAGTGATCAGCAGCAGCACGCGGTCAGGATAGCGGTGGGTCAGGCCGGGAACGGGAGAGTCGGTATCCTCGTGCAGGGGATCGGCGTCCTCATAGTCGGCGTAATCCAGCTCCTCGGCGCGGGGGATGGCCATCTTACGGATGGGATCAAAGGGATCGTCCAGATCGATCAGGGACAGATAGTAGGGAGTGACCGCCATGCGCAGCTTGCCCAGGGTCTTGGCAATACCGGCTTCCTCGTCGGGAGTCAGGGTCATGTACTTCTTCAGATCTTCGATGGTTTCAGCGCGGTTGGCAACCTGCCAATGCCAGTCGTTCCACAGATTTTCAGGAACGTCAGCGAACAGACCATTGCGAGTTTTCATGTTCGTTTCTCCTTAAAATTTCAGGATGGTTTTGAAGATTCGTGCTGAGGGCAGGGGGCGCAGCCCCCTGCCTCAGTGTCAGTTGCAGTTTCCGATTAGCAATACTTCTCGTCGAACAGCTTGCGCAGCTTGGGGTTCTCGCGCAGGACGTTCAGGGTGATCTCGGCGTGGTTCTTGGTGTAGCCGTTGCCCACGATCATGGTGACGTCCTTGCCGATACCCTCGGCGCCCAGAGCGGCCTTGGTGAAGGAGGTAGCCATGGAGAAGAAGTAGACCAGACCGTCATCACGGACGGGCAGGATGGCGGACATCTCGCAGGACTCGATGTTCACGCAGCAGATGGAGATATCGTACTCCTTGCCGTCGTTGACACCCAGAGCGGCTTCCATAACGTCCACGGGCTTGGTGCAGTCGGCAACGATCACGTCGGTGTAAACGCCCAGCTCCATCAGATCGGCAACCTGGGAGGCCTTGCGGACAACGCCCACGACCTTGCCCTTGGGGCCGACCTTCTTCATGGCCTCGTAGCCGCACAGAACGGCGGACTTGCCGTTGGCGCCCAGGATCAGAACGCTGTCACCCTCGTGAGGCAGCTTGCGGGCCTGAGCGGGAGCGCCGGCCACGTCCAGAGCGGCCAGGGCCAGAGGCTCGGACATATCCTCGGGCATCTTGCAGTACAGAGCGGACTCGAACAGGATGGCCTTGCCGATGATGTCGACGCGGTCGATATCCTTGTGGATGGACAGGATCTTCTCGATCTTCAGGGGGGTCATGGACAGGGACACCAGGGAGACGATCTTGTCGCCTTCCTTCAGGTCGAAGCCGGGCTTGTTCTTCAGATCCTCGCCGATGTGAGCGACGACGCCCTTGAACATACCGCCGGAACCGGTGACGGGGTTCTGCTGCTTGCCGCGCTCGGCCACGATGCCCATGATCATCTCGCCGATCTTCTGCTCGTCGCCGCCGCAGGCCTCGGAGATCTGGGTGAAGGAAGCGGAGTCGATGTTCAGGGAGGTGACATCGCACACGATCTCGTTGGAGTAGACCTTGGTCATGTCGTTGTCGATCTTCCATGCAGCCTGGGTCAGAACGCCCTTGGGCTCGATAACGCGGTGGGTACCGTACTTGTTGCCTTTCAGTTCAGCCATTGTAAATATCCTCCTAAAATTTTTGTTTGTGATGTATGGTGTATGATATATGGTTTATATGATGTGGTTTTTATATGGTAAGGTGGTTTATATGGTGGTAAAAGATCTGAAATTACTTCAGGGGCTTCAGGCTCAGGATCTCGCGGGCCTCGGCGGGGGTAGCGATCTCGCGGCCCAGCTCCTTGGCCATGCGGACGACCTTGGCCACCAGCTCGCCGTTGGAGGCGGCCTTGTGACCCTTGCCCAGGTAGACGTTATCCTCGAAGCCCACGCGGACGTTGCCGCCCATGGCGATGCCGGCGGCGGCCATAGTCCAGGCGGACTTGCCAACACCGGTGACGGTCCAGGTGGAGCCGGCGGGGATCTGGCTCACCAGGTGGCACAGGTTGGGGATGGTGGCGGGGGTGCAGCCGCTGACGCCCAGCACGAAGTTGAACTGCATGGGATGGCCGGGCACCTCGCCCTTCTTGGCCATGGTCAGGATGGTGTCCAGGTGGCCGATCTCGAAGCACTCATACTCGGGCTTGATGTCGTTGGCCAGCATGCGCTTGCCGAAGGCACGCATGGTGGGCATGGTGTTGTCGAAGATCTCGTCGCCGAAGTTGCAGGTGCCGCAGTCCAGGGTGGCCATCTCGGGGAACAGCTCGGTGGGCTGCAGACGCTCCTCGGGGCTCATGCCGGTGGCGCCGCCGGTGGAGGGGATCATAATGACGTCGGGCAGCTCCTTGCGGATGGCGTCCATCACCACGCGGAAACGCTCGCGATCCTGGGTGGGGGTGCCATCGTCCTCGCGGACATGGATGTGCAGGATGGCGGCGCCGGCCTCGTAAGCGGACTTGGCCTCGCGCACCATCTCCTCGACGGTGTAGGGAACGGCGGGGTTGGAAGCTTTGGTGACTTCAGCGCCGCAGATAGCGGCAGTAATGATCAGCTTTTCCATTTCCGTACTCCCTTACTTCTTGATTTCCTTGCGCTGGCAATCCTTGGGGGTGACGCAGGTGCCGTGAGCGCGGCAGACCACGATGGGCTCGGCCAGCACGTCAGCGGCGGAAGCGCTGATGTCGGGGCGGGAGACGATGACCTTGCGGGCCTCGAACTTCATGGTGCGGGAGGTGTTGCCGATCTTCTCGATCTCGCCGTAGGCCTCGATGTAGTCGCCGGCGTACACGGGAGCCAGGAACTCCACGTTGTCATACGCGCAGAACAGGCCCTCGTCACCGTCGCAGGCGATCAGCAGCTCGGTGGCCACGTCGCCGAACAGGTGCACCATGTGGGCGCCGTCCACCAGGTTGCCGCCGTAGTGGGCGTCCTTCGCGCTCATACGCAGGCGAAGCATAGAAGTGATCTTTTCCATAGATGTTTCCTCCTTCAAAATGATTCTTTTCTTACGTCTTGTTCGTATTCCTCATTCAGCTGGCCGGGAACTCTCTTTTTTCTTATACCAGAAAAGAACAAAGAGCCTGTGGGCAAAGACGTTCCAGATGGGCTGGCAAGTATTTTTTCTCCAGGCAAGATGGAAAGCGCAGGGAATACTTTGTGTATTTCCGAGCATTTCCATGAAGCATGGGGGAAAAAGACGCCGCCAGACTCCGGAGTTGGCTTTGACCGCAAGCTCTATAGCAAAAGAGCGCTGTCGGTCAAGCGTTTTGACCAATAGCGCTCCATGTCGATAAAATCAACATGACAGCAACACCGTTTACGCGGCGCTGCCAAGGAAACAGAGTGGGCACACTGCTTCCTTTCGGCGAAAGACCCCTTCCCGTCCGGCCATCCAGGCCGCCCGCTCCGCTGCCGGACAGTACCCTGTCTCTCGCGCCTCTATTGACTGATATTCGGAATATTACCAGTGTCAATTATGACAGGTATTGCAAGACTTGTCAAGTGGGTTTGTGATACAAATAACAAACTTATTTTTTGTGCAACTTTCCAATTATTCAGAATAAAATTTCGCTCCGGGAAACCGGAGCGATAAAATTTGCTCCAAATGGGCATCGCCCATTTGGAGCAAGCAGGCTCTCGCTGCGACCCGCGCTCATTCCCACGCAGTGCGTGGGAATGAACACTCTCTCCGCGCAAAGTGTTTTTCGCCACGCACATGTCGCGGCGAAAAACGATCCCAATCGTTCGCCGCCATGGCGGGCGGCGAATTCTGCGAAGCTTTTTCCAGGCCCGGAAACCTTAATAGTTCTCCTCGATCAGCCGCATGATCTCCGGTTTCAGCGAAAGCATGCGGCAGATGTTCAGGGCGTCCCGCGGACAGTCGGAGCGGCCCTCCACCCGGTACAGGCCGTAGTTCATATGGCGGGCGATGACCGCCACGCCGTCCTCGCTGGTGACGGCCAGCTCACGGCGGATCGCGTCGGGATCCACATCCCGCAGGCCGATGATCTGATAGTGGTCGTTGGCGCACTCGGCCACCTTGTCGTAGTGGGTGGTCAGCAGGGAGATGGCGTTGACGCCGTTGAGGTACTTGGTGACCGCCTGGACGATGACCGCGCCCTCGTCGGGGTTGGTGCCTCGGGCGAACTCGTCCAGCAGGAACAGGGAGTAGCCCTGCTCCACCTCGGCCAGAGCCTTCTGGAACTGGACGATCTCGGAGCCGAAGCCGCTGAGGCCGGACTGGATGGACTGCAGGTCATCAAACAGCATCTTCACGCTGTGGAACAGGGGCATCTTTGCGGATTTGGCGCACACCAGGAAGCCCGCCTGCAGCAGCAGGGCGTTCAGGGCCACGGTCTTCATGGCCACGGACTTGCCGCCCATGTTGGCGCCGGTGATGACGGTGGCGCCCCGGTCCAGGGCGATGGACACGGGGACGAAGGCTCTCCCCTGCTCGGCCAGCAGATCCACCAGCTCCGGGTTCACCATGTCCTCCAGCACCAGCTCACCGTCGGTGATCTGGGGCAGGACGCCGCCGTAGCGGACGGCGAACAGGGCCTTCTGCACCATGAAGTCCAGGCGGCCCAGGGTCTCGGCGTCGGTCAGCAGGCCGTCCACCATGGGGGCAAGCTGGGCGCCCATGGTGCGGCGCACCTTCATCTCCTCGCTCTCCTCCTCGGCGCAGATGCGGGTGCGCTGCAGGCGCAGGTCGTCCTTCTCGGCGTCGGTCTGGGCGTGGAACAGCCGCTCCTCGATGTCCTTCTTGGCGGTGCGGATCTCCTTCAGCTTCTGGGTGGCGCTGTCGGGGATGTAGAAGCCGCGGCTGCCGGTGTGGTTGGGGTCCAGGATATCCAGCGCGGCGGCGGGATCGTGGAGCGCCGCGTCCTTCAGATGGGCGGTGTCGTTGATGGTGTCCAGCAGGGGGCGGATATCCCGCAGCCGCTGGAGATAGCCCTTGATCTCGAACAGCTCCACATGATCCGGCACCTCGCCGTTCTGGCAGCGGCGCAGGGAGTTGCGGATGTCCTTGATCTGGCACAGCAGGGTCATCAGGCGGGTGAAGGTGTCCTTCAATTCCTCGTTATGGGCGGCCAGGGCCTGGACGTTATACAGCTCCGTCTCCAGGGCCGAGCGCTCATCGGGGGCATAGAACCGCAGGCGGCGGATGCGCTCCAGCCCGAAGGGGGAGCAGCCGTGCAGCGTCTCCAGGGCGTATTGCAGGCCGATCTTGACCTTTTCATCGAAAGATACGGTGATCATTGTAATTCCTCCTTCACGTTGATGACCGGGGCGTCCACGGCGGCGGTCATGGCGGCCATAAAGGCGTC
>ERZ779851.3211-NODE-3211-length-11205-cov-3.514888_pt1 | contig 11205 bp, 9 predicted proteins | sample MGYA00511094_ERZ779851 | MGnify/ENA primary metagenome ERZ779851 (study PRJEB29588, sample SAMEA2155512) | human gut metagenome | biome: human gut; feature: human-associated habitat; material: faeces | place: Denmark | collected 2008/2010 ... | reverse complement strand
ATGTGCGAAGCTATCCGCTGCGGGGACTGTGCAGCTATTACGCCGAGCGCGGCGGAATCATGCTGGGCTTTGAGTCATAAGAGCAGGCACAACCAATGAAAAGGGAAGATGCGCCAGAATCTTTCATCTGATCGTGCGCATTCTGACCCTGCCACCCATCGTCATCGGTATAACAGTGTTTCTGATGTATGTCCCTGCGAAGCTTTTGACACTGCGGGAGTTGCTCCTGTGCGAGTTGTTTTTGCTGCTCATTCCCATGGCTGCATATCCTATACGGGAGATATTCCGCATTGGAAAGGATCGGAGAAAGGGACAGCGCAGCGCGGCGCTGGTATGCAGTGCCATCGGATACCTGTGCGGGTTTCTCTGGTCAATACTGACCCCGTGCTCCTGGCTCGTCCACATTCTATTCCTCTCCTATGTCATTTCCATCGCAGCACTGCTGATTCTCAACGCCGTTTTCAAGCTGCACGCAAGCGGCCATGCCTGCAGCACGACGGCTCCTGCGTTTCTGCTGACGTGGAAGCTTCATCCGCTTTTTATTATACCGTCTGTGCTGCTGATCGCAGCGGTCTATCGATCCTCTCTGAAGCTGTCGCGCCACACCCTGCCGCAGCTCCTGATCGGCTCAGCAGTCAGTCTGCTCGCCTGTGGTATTTCACTGCTGACCTACGGACTCGGCTGACAGCTACGCAACCCGATAACCAAAAAATGCGCCATACCACTATTGCGCAATGTGGTATGGCGCATTTTCTGTGCAGTCACTCCCGATCCTGTTTCTTTAGCTCACTCAGGGCTGGAGACGCTGTGTTCTTTTCCGCCGCCTTGATCCGCCTGTACATATCCTGCATCTTCCGGTCAATCTCGGCAATCTTACCTGAACATTCGAGCATCTCCTCATTGATGCCCTCCGGCAGCTTTGTTTTGTCTACCTTATATCGGATGTCATGCTCCAAACTGGCCCAAAAGTCCATGGCGATCGTGCGGATCTGTATCTCTGCGGTCACATGCTCCGTCCGATCTGACAGATACACCGGCATACGGATATCCAAATGCAGCGACCGGTACCCATTGTAGTTTGGCGTGCGTATATAGTCCTGCCGTTTGATGATCTCAATATCCGTCTGGCGCTCCACCATTTCCGCCACCCGGTACACATCGTCAATATAGCTGCATACCACTCTGACGCCGGCAATGTCGTTGATGCTCTCCCTCGCCGCCTCAATCGTCGGCGGAAGACCCTTCTTTCGTAGCTTTGCCACCATGCTTTCTATGGCCTTTACGCGGCCCTCGATGTGATGGATGGGATTTCTGGCATAGAGCACTTTGAACTCATTGTTTAGTATTTCAAATTTGAGGGATAATTGCTTTACCGCTGCATCATATAGATTTTGCATCAGCCGGATCTCATACGGGTCGTTTCGAAGCATTTTACCGTTTTCCCCATTTATCATTTCTTTGTCAACCATCCTTTTTCGCATTCTCTCTGGCATTTCGAACAGAGGCCTTCCACAATGATCCGATGCCGGTTGATTTGACGGCCGGTCATCCCTGCAACGGTTGTATCGATCTTTGTCCGGTAATCTAAAGGAGCATCTACTGCCGTACCGCATTGCATACAGTTCAGATGATTGTGCATGTCTGTTCGGCTGTCATACCGATCCGTACCTGGAACGCGCACATGACAGATTTGCCCGTCAGCAGTTAAGCGCCCCAAGTTACGGCAGACCGTTCCGCAGCTGATTCTATCATCCACTTTGCAGACATCCTCATATATCCTTTTATTGGCGGTCTTTTAGGAAGAGAGCAGCCATCTGCTCATAGCCCTCCTTCCTGGCCCTGGCTGCGAAGCAGGTGTACTTGTTCCGGGTCTAAGGCTCTCAGGCAAGGGGCTTTCAAAGGTTCTTTTCCGTCTGTGTGCCTGCGTATTTGTTGGTGTTTCCAATATTGACACACCCCTTTCTCGCCCGGAAATCAAGCATATTTGTTACACTATCATCAGGAAGTGTTCCTAATAATAGTGTAAATGAAACGAATTTGCATGTCAACCGATCGTTGTATGAGAACTTGCTTGCGGAGATCATCCTATTAGAGGAACGCTATGCGGAAAAACACTCTGCCGGCATTCCATCGCTGCCAACAGAGTGCTATCATGACTTCTATATTATACGATTTAGATTCGAAGAAACAAATACGCTACATTGCTGATCTTTTGTTTCATCTATGCAACATCTCCCTCTCCAAACTTTACACCGATCTTTGCAATTCTGTCGCAGCAACTCTCGATCAGCTCCCTGTCGTGGGTGATCACGAGAATGGTTCTGCCGTTCCGCGCTTCGCTTCTCAGCCTTTCTGCGATCAGGCGCATATTCTGCCCGTCAAGGCCGCTGGTGGGCTCATCGAGAATCAGTATCCTGCGGCCGGAAAAGATGGCGCAGGCAATGGCAAGGCGCTGCTTCTGCCCGCCGGACAGGGCGGACGGGTGCGCGTCCCTGTACTCATAAAGCCCAAGCTCTTTCAGTAAATGTCTGGCACGGTCTTTGCTTTCTTCCGTCAATTCGGTATTCAGCAGCAGCTCCTCCGCCACACTCGCCGTAAAAAACTGCGTTGACGTGTCATTGCCGCAGTAATAGATCTCCCTGCGCCGGACTGCCGCTCTTGCCTTTTTCCCGTCTATCAGGATATGTCCCCTTGTCTGCTTCGCCAGCCCGCAGAGGATCTGCGCAAGGGTGGTTTTCCCCGCGCCGTTTTGCCCCGTTATGGCGGTCACGCTGCCCTCTGGAACGGACAGCGAAATATCCTCAAAAATAACTTCTTTGCGTATTCTTTTCGAGAGCCCTGCTGTCTTCAAGACGGCAGGGCTTTCGTCCAATACGGAGGGAGCGGGAAGGCACTTTCCCTCGTGCGGAGAGCGCAGACCCATGCCCAAGATGTCTGCTTCCGGCAGGCAGAGCAAATTCTCCGGTGTATACTCGGCCTCTATTCTGCCGTCCCGCAGATATAAAAACCGGTCTGCGATCCCCATCAGCCAGTCGATCCGATGCTCCGCGATGAGCAGGGTAAAGCCCTGCTCCTTGAGCTGCCGAAGGGTCTGCGCAAGCTGCCTTGTCCCAGCAGCATCGAGATTGGCCGTCGGCTCGTCGCACACAAAGACCTTTGGCTTCATGGCATATACGGACGCAATGGCCGCCCGCTGCTTTTCTCCGCTTGAGAGGACGTCAACTGCCCTGTCTTTCAAATGGGACAGCTTCAACGCCTCTATGGCGGCGTCCGTCCTCTCCCGTATCTCCCGGGCGGACAGGCCGTAATTCTCGCAGGGAAAGGCGACCTCTCCGGCAAGCTCGGAGGAAAAGAACTGGCTTTTGGGATCCTGAAAAACGCTTCCCACCAAACGCCCGATCTCCCATGTGGAAAGCCTTGATATGTCCTTGCCGTCTATCCTCACGCTTCCGCTGAAGGCTCCGGGGTAATAGGACGGCGCAAGCCCGTTGACAAGCCTTGTCACGGTGGTCTTGCCGCAGCCCGAGGGTCCGAAGAGCACCGTGATGCCCTTGTCGGGAATCTCGAACGAAACGTCAAGGCGGAAGTCCGTTCCGCGGTCCAGATTCAATGTGATCCTGCCGCTCATCGGGTCCTCCCTTCCTTGCGGTTGAGCAAGTTGAGGGACAGAAGAACGAAGAAGCTGAAGACCAGCATGCCGCCCGCAAGAACGTGCGCCTTGCCGTACTCCATCGCTTCAACGTACGTGTAGATTTCGGTTGAGATGACCTGCGTCGATCCAGGGATGTTGCCGCCGATCATGAGCACGACGCCGAATTCGCCGATCGTGTGTGCAAAGGTCATCAGGGTGCCCGTGATGATGCCGTGGCGCGCCAGCGGCAGGATCACGCGGAAGAAGGCTTCGAAGGGGCGGCAGCCGAGCGTTGCCGCCACCTCCATCGGCCTTGGGCCTATGGCCTCGAAGGCCGTGACGACGGGCTGGATCATGAAGGGAAGCGAATACACCACCGAACCGATCACGAGACCGGTGAAGGTGAAGTTGAGCGTTCCCAGCCCCAGGGCATCCGTCACCTGCCCGATCGGCCCGTTGGGCCCGAGGGCGATAAGGATGTAGAAGCCCAGGACGGACGGCGGCAACACCAGAGGCAGGGTCACGACCGCATTCATCGGCGCGCAGAGCGCGCTCCTGCCTTTCACGAGCCACCACGCAAGCGGCAGTCCGATGATGAGGAGAATGACGGTCGTGACGGCCGCGAGCCTCAGGCTCAGCCACACGGGTCCGAGTTCAGTCCATGTCAGCATGACTTACCTGACCGTGCCGTAGCCATAGGCTTCGCGGATGGCGGCGGCTTCATTGCTCGTCTTCAGGTAGTCGAGGAAGCGCTTGGCGCCGGCGTTCTTCTCGCCTGCCTTGAGCTGGACGGCATCCTGAAGGATGGGCTTGTAGAGGTCCTGCGGAACGACCCAGCCGGAGCCGCCCGTGAAGGCGCCGTTCTTGAAGCACTGGGAAAGCGCAACGAAGCCGATCTGGGTGTTGCCCGACTCCACGAACTGGAAGGTCTTGCCGATGTTGTTGCTGACGACGAACTTCGGCTCGACGGCCTCCTTCATCTTGAGAGCGTCGAGCGCCTGAAGGGCGGCCTCGCCGTACGGAGCGAGACGAGCGTCTGCGACGGCGACCTTCTTCACGGCGGGATGGAGAAGGGCCTTCTGGTCCTTGACGAGTGCGGCGTCGGAGGACCAGAGGACGAGCTTGCCCACGGCATACGTGAAGGTGGTGCCGGCAACGCCGTGGCCTTCCTTGACGGCCTTGGCGGGTGTCTTGGCGTCGGCGGCGAGTAACACGTCGAACGGGGCGCCGTTCTTGATCTGTGCGTAGAAGGCGCCCGTGGCGCCGTAGGACACGACGAGCTTGTCGCCCGTGGCCTTTTCATAAAGCGGAGCAAGCTCCTTCATCGGAGCCATGAAGTTGGCGGCAACGGCGACGCGGACTTCTTCGGCGGCAACAGCGCAGGCAAGGCCTGCGAGCATGAGGGCGGCGGCAAGCTTCTTCATCTGCATGATTGTTTCTCCATGGGCGGTGTTGAACCGCATTAAGCTAAGATTGAGTGTAGGCCTTGACGGCTCCGCTATTCCGTAGAAGAATAGCGGGACTTTCCTCATTTTTCAAGTAGTCCATTCGGAGACAAGCATGAGCAAAACGATTGCCGACCCGACGCTTTTGGCGACTCACATGGCGGAGCTCGCCGACAAGCGCATTGACATCCTGAGGCGCATCGGCGACGTCGGCTCCATCTCCGAAGCGGCCCGTCGCGCAGGCGTGAGCTACAAGGCCGCCTGGCAGGCCATCGAGACGCTGAACAATCTGGCGGGCGCCCCTCTGGTCGAGAAGGTCGTGGGCGGCAACAAGGGCGGCGGCACCAGGCTCACGGCCACGGGCGAAGAGGTGCTGAAGCTAGCCGACGAGCTGACCCGCGCCCGCGCCGAGGTGCTCGTACGCTTCCGTCTCAAGGACTCTCCCGCGCTCAAGAACGTCGGCGTCAGCTCGCTGAGGACCTCGATGCGCAACCAGTTCCCCGCCGTCATCGAGAAGCTGAAGATCGGCTCGGCGCAGGTTCGCCTCATCCTCTCCATCGACGATACGCACTACATCCGCGCCTCCTGCACGAAGGAGTCCGCTCAGCTCCTCGGCCTTCGCGAAGGCAAGCACGTCCTCGCCCTCTGCAAGGCCACCGCAGTGGACATCTCCGCCGACAACCCCGCCCTCGTCGAAAGCCGCGACAACCAGATCGTGGGCGCCGTGCTTCGCAGCGAGCGCGAAGACAAGGGCGGCGAATGCACCATCCAGCTGCCCTCGGGCCTCACCATCGTGGGCTTCGCCAGACCCAGTCACGGGCTTCACATCGGCATGCGCGCCGTCGCCACCGTTGCGCCCGAAGCCGTGGTCATTGCGCTGAACTCCTGAAACTGATGGAAGGAAAGGGCCAAGCGCGTCTCAAGGCCATGAAAGCGCGCCTTTGTTGACGGCAATCAAGCTCACCTCACCCTTCCTTACATAAACCTTAATAAGATTACACACGTGCAGACTCTGCTTCCCTAGGCATAGTCTGCCCTTTTTCACCCCTAAACAGCGCCGGATGGCTCCCCCTGGTACGCACACCGCCCCCGGCCGCTCTTACAAACAGGTTCCAGCAAAATGGCCAACAACAGCAAATGGTATGTCGCCGGCGTCCTCCTGATCGGCGCCGTCATCGGCATCGTCTTCGTCGGTATCCTCACGAGCGTCGTCCACTGGGCGGGCAGCCCGAAGTTCTGCGGCGAATTCTGCCACTCCATGGATCTCACCTACGCCGCCTACAAAAAGGGCCAGCACTACATGACCGGCTCCGGCGCCACCGCCGGCTGCTCCGACTGCCACCTTCTGAACCACTCCAACGAACACGTCGGCCCGCTCGACTACACGGCTCTTCTCTTCGACAAGGCCCGTGCCGGCTCCATCTCGCTTCTCGGCCAGATTCAGGGCTCTCTTAGCACACATGAAAAGCAGCTCGAAAAGCGCAAGGAAATGGCTGAAGCCGTTCACAAGCAGATGATCGAACGCAACTTCTCCGCCTGCCGCGGCTGCCATGACCTGTCCCGCATGCACAACGCCAAGAAGCCGTTCATCGCCAAGATGCACCAGAATCTCGACAAGGATCCGAAGAAGCCTGCCGACTGCCTGGCCTGCCATCCGAAGGCCGGTCACGACTACGCCGCCGCTGACGCCGAAATGGCCAAGGCTCAGGAAACCGCTGCGAAGTAATCCCTTCGAAAGCCTGATTTCCTGAAAAGCGAATCATCTGGACCCCGACGCCCGAAAGAGCGCCGGGGTCTTTTGCATTTTGCCTTTCCCGCATCGGGCGGACGCGGGCGGCAGGTCCCCGCCGATTTGTCTACAATCGCTAGAAACCCATTGCTTTGTCAGCGGCGGACGTGCTCCGCCGCGTCCACATATTGCGAGCACAAATGGCAGAAACCATCTTCCGCGCCGACTACCGCGCGCCGTCCCATCTGATCGACACGGTGCATCTGGAGTTTGACCTTGACGCCGACAGCACGAGCGTCATCAACACCATGCACGTGCGTCCGAATCCCGATGCACAGCATTCCTCCGATCTCATTCTCAACGGCGAAACCCTGACGCTCGTCAGCGTCGCCGTCGACGGCCTTCCGCTCGACGAGTCCCGCTACACGCTCGGCGACGACCTGCTCACCATCCACGGCATCGACCGCGAGTGCGACGTCATCGTCGTCAACCGCTTCAGCCCGTCCGCCAACAAGGCGCTCTCGGGCATCTACACCTCGGGCCAGAACCTGATGAGCCAGTGCGAGGCCCAGGGCTTCCGCCGCATCACCTACTTCCTCGACAGGCCCGACGTCCTCTCCCGCTACAGCGTCGTGATCCGCGCGTCGAAGGAGCAGTACCCCGTGCTGCTCTCCAACGGCAACCGCATTGAGGAGAAGGACCTTGACGACGGCCGCCACGAGGCCCGCTGGGAGGATCCGTTCCCGAAGCCCTGCTATCTCTTCGCGCTCGTCGCCGGCAGGCTCGAGGCCCTTCGCGACACGATCGTCCTCAAGGACGGCCGCACCGCCAGCCTTGAAGTCTGGGTCGAGCCGCAGGACATCGACAAGACGCAGCACACGATGGACAGCCTCAAGAAGTCCATCCGCTGGGACGAGGAGCGCTGGGGGCTCGAGCTTGACCTCGACGGCTTCCGCATCGTGGCGACGAACGACTTCAACTTCGGCGCCATGGAGAACAAGGGCCTCAACATCTTCAACGCCCGCTACGCGCTCGCCAATCCGAAGGTCGCCACCGACCAGGCCTACGCCAACATCGAGTCCGTCGTCGGCCACGAGTACTTCCACAATTGGACGGGCGACCGTGTCACGCTCCGCGACTGGTTCCAACTCACGCTCAAGGAGGGCCTGACGGTCTTCCGCGATCAGGAGTTCTCCGCCGACATGCTCGGCGACGAGTCCGCCCGCGCGGTCGAGCGCATCCGCAACGTCATCACGCCGGAGGATACCGTCCGCCGCATCTACATCAACTTCTGCAACCCATGGAGCAAGAACGCCTCCTCCAACAAGCACCGGCTGACCTACCCCCGCCAGCTCATCCAGTACCGCGCCTTCCTCGAAGATGGCGGCGAGATCTACTTCAAGACCGACGACGACGATCTGTTCCGGGACAGCCTCGAATACTTCCCCGCTTCCGGCTACGAGATCACGTGGAAGACCTTCGACCTCCACGAGAAGGAGCCGGAGTGGAACATCCGCACCGAACACGAGGGGATGTTCACCGAGATGGGCATCAAGATCAAGGCCCTCATTGCGAAAAAGCTGCCCGGTGACGAGACCGTGACGTGGATCGAGCCCAAGGTGCTCAAGAAGATGGCCGCTGCCGCCGAAGCTGCCGCAGCCGAGGGAAAAGCCGAATAACGGAGGTGATTTCATGGTTGCCTTTTTTACCGATACGATGATCTGCGGGTTTTCGCTCTACCAGATCCTCGCGTACTTCCTCATCTACTCCTGCATCGGCTGGTGCCTTGAGGTCGTTTACGCCGCCGTCTCCACCGGCCAGCTGGTCAACCGCGGCTTCCTGAACGGTCCGGTCTGCCCCATCTACGGCTTCGGCATGATCATCGTTCTCTTCCTGCTGACGCCCTTGCAGCACAGCTTGCTGCTGCTCTACATCGGCGGCGTCATCCTGCCCAGTACGCTGGAACTGGCAGGCGGCTGGGCGCTGTACAAGCTCTACCACACCCGCTGGTGGGACTACAGCGATTATCCCTTCAACATCGGCGGCTATATCTGCCTTGAGTTCTCGCTGCTGTGGGGCGTGGGCACCCTCATCGTGATGAAGATGGTCCACCCGGTCATCGCCGGACTGATCGAGATGATCCCGCCACTGGTGGGCCTCATCCTGATGATCCTGCTCTACGCCATCTACGCGGCAGATACCATCGTCACCGCCTTTGCGGCCTCCGACCTTGCCCGCGACCTCGATGCGCTGGAAAAGGTGGCCGACAGTATGCACGCCGTGTCCGATGCCATGACCGAGCTGCTGGGCACCACCGCCATGGACGTGGACCAGAAGATGGACGAGAGCCGCCTGCAGCTCAAGCTGGCAGCTGCCGAGGCCCGGGACAATGCCGCCAAACTGAGCCCCCGGGATGCCGCTGCCGCCCTGCGCGCCAAGGCCGACGAGGCCATGGAGGCTGCCCGCAAGTCCTCCCAGGAGGCCCGGCTCAATGCCTCTGAAGCCGCCACTGCCGTCAAGCTGGCTGCCAAGGGCACCGCAGAGCGCACGGCAGAGCTGCTCCGTCTGGAACAGCTGGCCGAGGAGCTGCAGGCCCGCAGCGATGAAATGCAGGCCCAGCTGCTGCGCACCCCCCGCATCGTTGGCCCGCGCCGCATGCTGCGCGCCTTCCCCGGCCTGAAGCATGGCGTAAAAAAGACCACCCTCAAGGCCCTGCGCCTTGGTCTTGCCCGCCGGGAAAGCCCCGAAGAAGAACCGAAGAAAAACGGCTCCGACACTCGCAAGGATGCCTGAGACCGCTGCCCAAAAGACCGCTGCACAGGAATGCAGCGGTCTTTTTATGCCCCGCCTTTCGGACCCGTCTGGTGTTCCGTTCTTTTTGCCGCAATGTCGCAATGTTTTAAATATCTATTTTCAAAGGTTTAAAATCGTGCTATACTGTTTTCTAAAATGCCATATTTTGTCGAAAACATCCAACAGCGAGGGATTTATCATGTCCGAAGAACTGAAGTTGAATGAAAATGTCGGCGCACCGCAACCCGATGCACTTGCACAGATCGCATCGGTAGACCCCAGCCCGGCCGTAGGCGGTATGCACCCCTTTACTCCGGCCATGCTCAGCCGTCTCAAGAAGCAGCGTCAGCTGCTGAGCGAGCTGGAGCACGCCCTGAAAAATCACGAGTTCTGCTTCTTTCTGCAGCCCAAGTGCAACAGCATGACCCGCGCCATCGTGGGCATGGAAGCACTGGTGCGCTGGAACCACCCCACCCGCGGCTGCGTGCCCCCGTCTGAGTTCATGCCCCTGCTGGAAAGCACCGGCCTTGTGACCCAGCTGGATCAGTACATCTGGGAATCCGTCTGCAAGACCCTGCACAAGTGGCAGGAGAGCGGCAGCAATCTTGTGCCTGTATCTGTGAACGTTTCTGTGGTGGATATCGTCAATCTGGACGTGCCGCAGATCTTCTCCAACCTTGTGGAAAAGTATCAGCTGGAGCCCAAGCTCCTGCTGGCCGAGATCACCGAAACCATGCTGGCCGAAAACGCTTCTCTGGTGGAAAACACCATCCAGGGCCTGCACCGCAAAGGTTTCTCTGTGATGATGGACGACTTTGGCAGCGGCTATTCTTCGCTGAATATGCTCAAGGACACCAACGTGGATGCCATCAAGCTGGACATGAAGCTCATCGACATGAACCAGCAGAACCGCAGCAAGGGCGTGCAGATCGTGGAATCGGTGGTGGATATGGCCCACCGCCTGAATCTGCCCATCATCGCCGAAGGCGTGGAAACGCCGGAACAGGTCTCCATGCTGCAGGCCGCCGACTGCCTGTATACGCAGGGCTATTATTTCTACAAGCCCATGCCGGTGGAGAATGCCGAGGCCCTGCTGGCCCAGCCCAACAGCGAGGATTACTGGGATATGCGCCGCGACCTGATGTGCCGTGACCGCCGGGCACCCATCTCCGACAGCGAGCAGACCGCACTGGCGCTGCAGGCCTACCAGATCTTTGCGGATAATGTGCTGGAGCTTTCCCTGCTGAATCTTTCCACCGGCGAATACCGGGTCATCAAGCGGGATCCGCGCCTGCCCGGTGCGGGTTCGGACACTGAGGAGGACTTTGCCGCTTACTGTGAGCGCATGGTGACGAACAAGGTGATCCACCCGGACGACGCGGAGATGTTCACCGACCAGACCGATCTGGAGACCCTGCGCTCCGCTGTTTTCAGCACCCAGCAGCCGGAGGCCTACCGCTTCCGCAAAAACGTGTCCGGCCAGTTCGTGTGGATCACCATGGAATTTCTGCCCTGCCGCAACTGCTGCGCCCAGAACCCATGGGCCACCGTGGTGGTGCGTGAGGATGCACAGGCCGACCATCTCAGCAAGGAGCTGGACTTCTCCT